>OGGJ01000286.1_pt1 | contig 54343 bp, 37 predicted proteins | sample 1571071 | NCBI WGS metagenome assembly OGGJ01 (sample SAMEA2581954, study PRJEB24529) | metagenome | biome: Human gut stool | place: China | collected 2011
AAAAATGAAGAATGAAAAATGAAGAATGAAAAATGAAGAATGAAAAATGAAGAATGAAAAATGAAGAATTGCCTTACGAATTACTTTATGGCGTATGCCTTATTATTCATTCTTAATTTTTCATTCTTAATTTTTCATTCTTAATTCTTAATTTTTCATTTTTCATTTTTCATTCTTCATTATTCATTCTTCATTATTCATTCTTAATTATTTATTCTATCTTTGCAGATGTAAATAAAAAAGACAACGAGATGAGACGTTTTATCATCGTCGCCGTCATGGCACTGGGAGTGCTGGCGGCGCGGGCCATGGGCTATAACGAGGCCCGCCAGGAAGCATTGTTCCTCACCGACAAGATGGCCTACGAGCTGGGACTTAACCAGGCGCAGTATGACGCCGTGTACGAAATCAACTTCGACTACTTCATGTCGGTAAACTCGTCGAAGGACATCAAGGGCACGTACCTTAGCCGCCGCAACTACGACATCAACTTCGTGCTCACGCCGATGCAGTACAGCAAGTTCTACAAGGCCGACTACTTCTACACGCCGGCCAAATGGAGCAACGGCGTGGTGCTCAAGGTGTACACGCGCTACACCAACCGCTCGAAGATGTACTACCCCGTGCCACGCTCGTACCGATACTACCGCGGAGAGCACGGCAAGAAGTACAACAACATTAGCTGGTACAAGGGCAAGGACTTCAAGTCGAGCCATGCCATAAGGAGCAATGGCCCCGACAGGACCTACGGCTCCGGCACAGGCCACGGCATACGCTCGGGCCACAACAGCAACACCAACAGGCACGGCCACAGCATAGGCACCGGCGCGAAGCCCGGCAAGCACAACAGCGGCATAGGCCACGGCGTTACCACCGGCAAGAAGAAGCCCAATAAGAACAACACGGGTATAGGCCACGGCGCTACCACCGGCAAGAAGAAGCCTAATAAGAACAACACGGGCATAGGCCACGGCGCCACTACCGGCAAGAAGAAGCCTACGAAGGAGAACAACACCGGCATAGGCTCGGGCGTGAGCATAGGCTCCGGCGCAGGCATCGGTTCGGGCGCAAGCACCAACTCTACCGGCATAGGCCACGGCGTAGGCACGCGCAGCCACTGATGTATAGGCGCTTGCAGCCGGTACTTTCAAGCTGTCGGCACACGCTGCGGTGTTAGGCTGTACAGCATGACACTCCTTATAAAAATCGGGCGGAAGTTTCACCATCCGTCCGATTTTTCGTAACTTTGCCACTATTAAAGGATTATAAGTGCAATAATTAATATTATTAATATGGAAAAACCAGGATTATTTGGCCAAAAATATTCAAGCCGGGATTATACCAAAGAATATTTTTGGGGTAAGAATCAGTTTAATAGTTCTTTCCCTGCTTCTTTGGTGGCATATATGTATTCAAAAGGTGTCAATCCTGTTTATTTGTGTATAGATAAAAACAATAAACTGAAACATGATGCTATTTCTGGTTCAGATTTATTTGGTATAAATCCTCTGTCGGAGGACGCATTTTATAATTTTGAAGCAGGGTATTCTGCATATGAAAAGTTTTATACGGGTGATAGGGAAAAGATAGATTTGGTTATGGTTAACCGTTCGACAAATGAAAGTCTTATTGGGCTTGAAATAAAGTTGACTGCACTCCCGGATAATACTACTAAAAAATTCAATGAGGACAAATATAGTTGTGAAATAGTAATGCGTCCTCCTACGATTTGCTTTCTTGCCTGTTCAATATGTGAGGCATACGAGAAACGTCAAAACAGGTTGAGGGAACTGATACGTGGAGTTCCTCAAATAAGTCATTGGGAAGATGCTGACAGCGTTGCCCCACATTATAAGGAAATAGAAGATGCCGTGTTAAGGGTGTCGGCTGATATGTGGAAATATCAGAAGCCTTTGATTGTACAGCCTGTTTGGAAAACAGAAGAAGGCCGGATGCGCCTTGCTGATGATTGCTTGGATGTGTTTGTTTGGTCTAATCTGGCGACATTGCAGATGTGTGTACAGGAAGAACATGGTAAAGGCAAAAGCATAAGTCGCTTTCAGCGTACTATAATATGGATTTACAAAATGCTTTTTGACTATGTTTCTTATGGATGTTTTGATTATGTAAGCATAATAAAGAACCATTCTTATGGCAATGCAAACGATAAGGCTTTTTCGTTGCCGGGCACTCGTTCTTACAAGTTTCTGAAGTCTGATGAACTTTTGCATCCGAGGATAAAGAAAAACGAAATAAAGAACATTATTCTTGGCGGAGGACAAAATTATATATTCTCCCAATTTTATGGATTGGATTATGCTGTAGCAGAATTTTATAAAAGTTTATGATATTTGATTTTTTATCACTTTCAAAGCGAGATAAAGCTGTTTTTATAGGGTTGTTTTTATCGAAATATGATAAATTGGGGCTTGAAAAATTAGGTTTTTCAAGTTTCAAACAGGCTTATAATGTTTTAGGATATTCAATAGGCGTTATTCCAAAGTCAATACAAAATTATAGAGATGAATTTGATCCTTATTTTCCGAATCCAAGAAAGGGATGGCGTAATCGTAAATTGAGGGACTTCTGTCATGAAATATTGTCAAAAACTGTTAATTGGACTTTTGATGATTTTTATTCAATAATACGATTATGCGCTTCAAACAATATTTATGAAAATCCAAATGAAGTAGAGAAAGAAAAAAAATTTTTTGCAAGTAGATTGATAACAGGTAAAGCAGCTGAAGAATATTTTGTTATGAATTATGAGGATATAGAAATATTTAAAAATTATAATCTTTGTGATACTACAAATTTAGGGTGTGGTTATGATTTTAAATTATCTTGTGCATCTAATGACTTTTTGATAGAAGTAAAAGGTTTAAATGGTAAAGAGGGAAATATCCTGATGACTGAAAAAGAATTTAACGTGGCTGAATATTTTAAGGAGAAATATTGTCTTTTTGTTGTTAGTAATTTTAAAGAAAATCCTAAACATCACATGTATTTTAATCCAGTTTATAATACTGCTTTATCATTTCAAAAACAGGAACGCCAAATAATACAAACTTCTTATTATGCTAAGTTTTTAAAGTTTTGATAAATATATTATGCATGGAATTTGTCAAGCATTAATAATTGGAGGCTTGGCTGAACATCCTATGACTGTAGCCGATTATTTTGGAGATGCTTTAGGTATAGAGTTCTATTATCGCCATCCGAGAAGTTATGTAAGGAGAGGTATTTTTAGTGTAAATGAGCCAAGTCCGACAATTAGGGGTGTCAATAGACCTATGCCTAAAGGATATGAGTTGCGTCCAAATGACCCTGTTTCATCAAAAGATGGGATAAGGGCTCTTACAACAAAGGAACGTAGCATGGTACAAACTTTCCCAGTGAGCTTTAAGTTTTTGGGCTCTAAGACAAATCAGGAACAAATGATTGGTAATGCAGTACCAGTAAATTTAGCTAAGTATGTAGGTGAAGCAATAAACAGATATCTGAAAAGGAAAAAGACAGCAAATCATTATATTGTCCCTAAACACGGAACAGAGTCTTTTATCCCGTTTGTTGGTGAAAGAACTGTAAATTAAGAGGCGTGGGCTTGGAATTTTAACAGGAAAATATGAAATGCCACATATATATTTTCTATAAAATATCAAGCATTAAAATCGGGCGGAAGTTTTACTATCCGCCCGATTTTTCGTAACTTTGCAGGTCGGAACATGCGGACTTGCACCGTGACCGTACAACCAGGCAACCGTACAACCGCATAATCCCATAACCGTAAAACCCCATAACCCCACAACTGTAAAACCCCACAACCGAAACCATGTCCAAGAAAGACAAAGGGCTTACGCCGATGATGAAGCAGTTTTTCTCGTTCAAGGAGCAGCATCCCGACGCGCTGCTGCTCTTCCGCTGCGGCGACTTCTACGAGACTTACCTGCAAGACGCCGTCGACGCCAGCCGCATACTCGGCATCACCCTGACGCGCCGCAGCAACGGCGGGCAGCAGGATGGCACGCCTACGGAGATGGCAGGCTTCCCCCACCACGCCCTCGACACATACCTGCCCAAGCTCGTAAGGGCCGGCAGGCGCGTGGCAATATGCGACCAGCTGGAAGACCCCAAGCTAACCAAGAAGCTCGTAAAGCGGGGCATCACCGAGCTGGTGACGCCAGGCGTGGCCATGACCGACAATGTGCTCGACTACAAGGAAAACAACTTCCTGGCCGCCGTCAACTTCGGCAAGGCGGCCTGCGGAGTGGCCTTCCTCGACATATCGACGGGCGAGTTCTTCGCAGGCGAAGGTTCTTACGACTACGTGGAGAAGCTGCTCGTAAACTTCTCGCCCAAGGAAGTGCTTTACGAGAGGGGCAAGAGGGAGACGTTCGAACGGTGGTTCGGCAGCAAGTACTTCACCTTCGAGCTTGACGACTGGGTCTTCGCCGAGCCTACCGCCGAGCAGAAGCTGCTCAAGCACTTCGGCGTGAAGACGCTAAAGGGCTTCGGCGTAGACCACCTGCGCAGCGGCATCGTGGCCTCGGGAGCTATACTGCAGTACCTCGAGATGACCCAGCACACGCACATCGGGCACATCACCTCGCTATCGCGCATCGATGAGGAGCGCTACGTGCGCCTCGACCGCTTCACCATACGCTCGCTCGAACTGCTCCATCCGATGCAGGACGACGGCGCGTCGCTGCTTGACGTGCTCGACCGTACAGTCACCCCGATGGGAGCCAGGCTGCTGAAGCGGTGGCTCGTATTCCCACTGCGCGACGCCAAGGCCATAGAGGCCAGGCTCGACGTGGTCGACACGTTCTTCCGCGACACGGAGTTCCGCGGCGTCGTAGACAGCCAGTTCCACCGCGTTGGCGACCTCGAGCGCATAATATCAAAGGTGGCCGTGGGGCGCGTATCGCCGCGCGAGGTGGTGCAGCTGCGCATGGCCTTGCAGGCACTCGGTCCGGTGAAGGCCGCCTGCCTGGAGTCGGGCGACGGCGCGCTGAGGCGCATCGGCGAGAACATCAGCCTCTGCGAGAGGCTGCGCGACCGCATAGGCCGCGAGGTCAACGAGGATTCGCCGCAGCTGGTCAGCAAGGGCGGCGTAATCAAGCCGGGCGTCAACGCCGAGCTTGACGAGCTGCGCAGCATATCCACCGGCGGCAAGGAGTATCTGCTGAAAATACAGGAGCGCGAGATGGAGGCCACAGGCATCAGCTCGCTGAAAATAGGTTACAACAACGTCTTCGGCTATTACCTCGAAGTGCGCAACACGTTCAAGGACAAGGTGCCGGCCGACTGGGTGCGCAAGCAGACGCTGGCGCAGGCCGAGCGGTACATCACGCAGGAGCTGAAGGAATACGAGGAGAAAATACTCGGGGCGGAGGACAAAATCCTCGCGCTGGAGACCAGGCTCTTCGGCGAGCTTGTAGTGGCAATGCAGGAGTACATACCGGCAATACAGACGGACGCCGCCCTGATAGCCAAGCTCGACTGCCTGCTGTCGTTCGCCAAGACGGCCGAGGAGCACGGATACGTCCGGCCCGTAATCGAGGCCGACGACATAGTGCTCGACATCAAGCAGGGTCGCCACCCCGTCATCGAGACACAGCTGCCGGTAGGTGAGCGCTACGTGCCCAACGACGTCTACCTGGACGACCGCCGCCAGCAAATAATAATAATAACCGGTCCCAACATGGCCGGAAAATCGGCTCTGCTGCGCCAGACGGCGCTCATCGCACTGATGGCCCAGACGGGCTGCTACGTGCCGGCAGAGAGCGCGAAAATAGGTCTGGTGGACAAGATTTTCACACGAGTGGGAGCGTCGGACAACATCTCGCTCGGCGAATCCACCTTCATGGTCGAGATGACCGAGGCCGCCAACATACTCAACAACGCCACGCCGCGCTCGCTCGTACTCTTCGACGAGCTTGGCCGCGGCACGTCGACCTACGACGGCATAAGCATCGCCTGGGCCATCGTGGAGTACCTGCACGAGCACCCCAAGGCCGCCGCGCGCACGCTCTTCGCTACGCATTACCACGAACTCAACGAGATGGAGAAGAACTTTACGCGCATAAAGAACTACAATGTCAGCGTGCGCGAGGTGGGCGGCAAGGTAATCTTCCTGCGCAAACTGGAGCGCGGCGGCTCGGAGCACTCCTTCGGTATACACGTGGCGCAAATCGCCGGAATGCCCAAGAGCATCGTCCGCCGCGCCGAGGCCATACTGAAACAGCTCGAGGCCGACAACGCACAGGTGGGCGCGGTGGGCAAGCCGTCGGCCGAGAAAATCAACGCCGGCCGCGACGGCATGCAGCTCAGCTTCTTCCAGCTGGACGACCCGGTGCTCTGCCAGGTGCGCGACGAAATACTCGGGCTCGACATCAACAACCTTACTCCCGTAGAGGCGCTCAACAAGCTCAACGACATCAAGAAGATAGTAACAGGGAAGTAAATTAAAAATGAACAATGAATAATGAATAATTTGGCATACGCCATTGTCCCGATTATTCATTATTCATTTTTTCATTATTCATTATTCATTATTCATTTTTCATTTTTCATTCAAAAAATATATGTTTTACCGCAAGATAGAAGAACAGGACATACCGCAAATCACGGAGCTGTACAACTGGTACATCGTGAATGGCGTGGAGAGCTTCGAGACCGAGCCGCTCACAGTGGAGCTGATGCGCCGCCGCGTGGAGGACATATCGCGGCAGTTCCCGTATTACGTGGCGGTGGACGAGGGCAGGGTAGTGGGCTACTGCTACGCCCATTTGTGGAAGGAGCGCGCCGCTTACGCCGCCACCCTTGAGACTACCATCTACCTTCACCCCACAGCCAAGCGGCGCGGCACGGGTACGGAGCTTATGCGCCTGCTTATAGCCGACTGCCGCCGCCTCGGCTTCCGTGCGCTCATCGCCTGCATCACTGGCGAGAATGAGGCCAGCATAGACTTCCACCGCCGCCTCGGCTTTGAGCAGGTGTCTCTGTTCCGCGCCGTGGGTTATAAGCACGGCCGCTGGCTCGACGTGGTTGACATGGAGCTGATTTTATAAAGGTAAAACGGTAAAAAAGTAAAAAGGTAAAACCGTTTTTTATTGAGGAATAAAAGGAAAATAGAGGAAATTTACGGAAAAATTCCTCTATTTCCCTTTTGTTTTATGTTTTATGATTTCATCGTATGTTTCAGATTTCACGTATCCGATTAACCTGTTGTTAAGCGGTATTTCGTCCATCAGACCTTGCCTTACAAGCCCTTGCAGGTCGGTTCTTGCAGTGTGACCTGTTATGTTGAAGCGTGTGGCTACTTCCTTTACGGTCAATATTTCGTTTTCTTTTCCTGTGATGATTTTCAGTATGTGTGCCTGTCGCTGGTTTATGCCTTTCACGCCTTTGAACATCAGGATGCTGTCGCGCTCGTTGATTTTGCGTTGCAGGTAGTTTTTCAGTTCCTCGTAGGCCCGTTTCATCGTGTCGAGGTTGAACTGGATGAAGTACGACAGGTCGTTGTTGTCGTGTTCGGTGTAGAGGAAAGCACGCTCGTATTTGGCCTTGCTGGTGTAAATGATGCGTGATATTGACAGGTATTCGGTGAGCCAGTAGCCTTTTTTCATCATGTACCAGTAGACCAGTGAGCGCGCCGTGCGGCCGTTGCCGTCAACGAAGGGGTGGATGTAGGCAAGCATGAAATGCAGTATGATGCCTTTGATTATGGGGTGGATGAAGTCGTCGGGCGAGTCGTTGTTGGCGAAGGTGCACAGTTCTTCGAGCAGTTGAGCCACCTCTTCGTGCGGTGGCGGTGTGTGGGCGATGTCGCCTGTTATGCCGTCCATCGCCACGATGTCGTCGGTCTGGCGAATGCTTCCCTCGTCGTCCTTGTTCTCAAGCGTTCCCGCTGAGATGTAACGGTGGATGTAGAGCAGCCTTTCCACGGTGAATTCGTCGTTCCTATGCTCCGACAGATAACGTATTGTGGCGTAGTTGTTGGCTATCATAAGCTGGCTCTTGTCGCGCGGCTTAAGGTTCTTGCGCAGCATGTCCTTGGCTACTTTGCGCGTGGTCGAGGCGCCTTCCATCTGGCTTGAGGCTATTGCTTCCTCCATGACAGAACTTACAAGGTAGAAGTTCTTGTCGTTTTCGGGTATCAGGTTGTTCGTGCCGAGGCTGCCGCCGATGTTCATGTCGAACTCGTGCAGCATGGCGTGCATCTGCTCCGTTACGGTGAAATAGAACTTATATTTGCCGAATGTCACGGCTTTCGCGTTGGCTATGCGTTGCAGCTTCACGGCCTGCCACAGCACGGCGGGGTCTACATCCGCCGGCGCCATATATTTCACTTTGTCCCAGTAGAGGTACGAACTGTTGATTTTCTTCATCAGCTGGGCTGTTTCGGGGTCGTAAATCAGCTTTACGGCTTCCCTGAAAAGCTTTTGGTTGTGTTTCGGGGTGTTTTCTATCATTGCGTCGTGAATATGCCGCAAATATAAGGAAAATAATCTTACAATAAAAGGGAAATAGAGGAATTTTTCCGCAAATTTCCTCTACTTCCCTTTTACTTGTTCATTATTGTCCGCCGTTGGCGGAGTTGTTTTGGGCGGCCCGGCTATGGTTGTTTTTCCAAACGGTGTCCTTTCAGCCTGCAAGACATGGCTTTTCGCCCTTTGAAAGGCGGCCTTTTGCACCATGAAAGGATGCCTCCTGCAAACGTGCCGTAAACAAGCGGAAACCGTAAGCAAAGCCGTAAGTATCTGCCATGAGTAGGCACGATGGTTCCGCCAAGGGGTTATTGTTGAAGTTCAGGCAGGCGTATTCCTATTTTGTATGTCTTTATATAGCTGTCGATTGCCTTCACAGCAGGCTCATCCTGTATGTTGGCGGAGGTAAATTCGCTTGCTCCGTTGCTGTCGGGGTAGGCTATCATGCAGTTCATAATGACGTTGTCGTCGGTAACGCCGAGCCTCTTCCGTATGTTCTTGTTGCGTGCATAGCCTGCCAGCTGCCTGATGTGTTCGGCCACAATGCCGTCGTCGCTCCACTTTGTTGTGTACTTGGTGTCGATTATCAGCTGTTCTGAAGGCTTGCCGAAGTCTATTTCGTTGCCCGTACTTCTTGTGTGGTACTTTATACCTTTGCCATGCCTCATGCGCAGTTTGCCGAGCATGTAAAGCTCGAACAGCAGCGGCATGTTTATCCAGAACGGCGGCACGAGCGTGTCGTGTTCAGTCTGCGACCGCTGCATGTCGCAGTCGAACCGGCGTATTATCATCCTTGCAACCTTCAATGTGCGTTTGTAGTCATGGAATACGGGGCTTGTGTGTAATGTTACCATACATTCCCGGCTGGTTATTTCTGTTACACCGGCGAATGCTGCAAGGTTTTTTGTCAATAGTTCGTGCAGCTCACGGTTGAACGTTGAATGGTTGTTGGCCATGAAGTTTCTTGCGTACAGTAACGCATGTCTTATTATCCGGTTTTCAAGGCAGTTTTCCGAAAATGTCTGGTATCGGCAAAAGTTCCTGTCGAGCCTGCCTACGGCGATGTTTTTCTTCAGCTGTTTTGTGAACAGAAGCCTGCCTTTCAGCTTTCCTTCCAGGTTTTGTTCTTCATGCCGGTAGTCTTTTTTCAAGCCTTTGCGTACAATGTTCTTAACCAAGAACAGAAAGTGCGCAATGATGAACGGTGTCAGCATAATTGTGCCTCCGTTGTATTCTATTTTCGGCTTGTCGAAGTCTATTTGGTAAATGTTGTGGATGTGTTTCTGTATCTCGCCGTCAGCTTCGTAAAAGCAGTCGGTGAACATCCTTAACCAGTCGATGTCTTCTATTTTCGGCGATACACGTAGTGCCGTGTCGCCTTCGGCTATCCATGCGGCGCCGATGTAATATCCAGTTCTCAGCGTGCGTGCTTTTATGTCGGTTACGGTCAATCCCAACAGCCTGTCGGGTGTGCCGCAGTTGGCCATGGGTATGCCGTCTAACGCCACATGGTTGCCTATTTCTTCGTAATCAAGCTCCTCATGTTCCCTTTTGTCAATTATCGTCGTCATTTGCTGTTGCCTCCGGGCTTGCTGGATAGTTTGCTATCTTCTTGTATTCATTGCTGTCTTTCCTGATGTTCAGCACGCCGTCGCGGACGTATTCAAGCAGCAGCGGCCTCACCTCGTATTCCATCTTCATGTCAAGTTCATCTTTATTTTCGGCCATGAAATACGAGTGCCCAACCATCACGTCGTCCTTGTCGAACTCGTTGGAAACGTTGTCGAACAGCGCGCTAACCTCGTCGAAGTATCCTAATGCCATGTCGCACAGCTCGTCGTTGTCCCCGTAATAACTTTCTATGGCTTTACGGCTTGCCTTTATTGTAAAGAACGCGAACCTGCGCCTTACGGCGTAGTCTATGTATCCCACGCTGCGGTCGGCGGTGTTCATCGTGCCGATGATGTAAAGATTTGACGGCACGCCGAAGCTCTTGCCCGAATAAGGCAGTGTCACGGTTACCTGGTTGTCCGCCCCGAGCCTCTTGTCGGCTTCGAGCAAGGTTATCAGTTCACCAAGTATTTTTGAAATATTGCCTCGGTTGATTTCGTCTATTATCAGCACGAACGGCAGCTTGTCCTTTTCCGCTGGTCTATTTAGAGTTTTGGCTTTATATTTGTCAAGTAGCAGGTTCAGCTTGTCATAAGTTATATTATTTAATTTGTAGACAGTGCTTAACGTCATTGCCGTATTGTCATTCAGTTCGTAAATGTCTTCATTTATGTCTTTAACCAGCCATCTGACTTTTCTGCTCCTCTTGTAAATATTTATGTCGTCCAGCCACTCATAGTCACCTTCGATTACACCAATAGCGTCAATGGTTCTTGATGAATAGCAGCTCAGCACATAGTCGCCTTTTTGCATTTTGTTTATGAATGCGTCGAGCACAATTTTTCCACCGTATTTAGAAAAGTCAGTTTCCTCATTAATTTCCTTTCCGTATTCATCCCATCCAATCCTTATTCTATTGTTTTTCAGGCAGTCTGTTCTTGTCGGGTTGTCGCCTGTGCCTTGCAGCGACACTTTCCAGATGGTTGGATATTCACGTATTATATCGTTTTTCCCAGCCGTGCGTTCAATGTAGTTGGCTTGTTTACACATTTTCTTAAACAATCCGTCTTCAACTTCATACGATATGCCGCCATCGTCATTCTTTTTGGGTTTTATGCCTTCGACAAACTCTTCGTAATCCATCGACTGGTGGAACGTTGTAAAAGCGATGCTTTTGTCAGCAACGAGCTCATCATACCGTTCCATAATTTCTTTCCTTGTGCCTGGCAGGTTTTCTTTTCCGTCGCACAAGGCTACGGCAAGTGTTGCGGTCGTGTATGTCTTGCCCGTGCCGGGCGCACCTTGTAAGATTATTTGTTTCTTATGTTCGAGAAGTTTGAGCATTTTGTTTAGCTCGTCATTGTCAATGCCTTCCATGTCTGTTGTAGAAATATCTTCGCGTGTTTTTGCTTTATCAAAGGCATCGGCAATAAATTCAGGTATCGACTTCATCTCATTATATCCTTTTCTTGCAAGTTGTTCAGTTTTCCGCCTTATTTCCAAGTATTTCTGTCCCGAAGGGGGATTATTGCCTAAATTACCTGTTATACCGTTGTTTTCCATCCAAGTGCGGCTTGGACCGTCAAGTGAAACGTAGAAATTCGGTCTTATCCAATACAGTCCTTGCGTGATGTTCCATTTCACACTGTATTGTTTCATTGCGTTATTGTAGCATGAGATGAATTCTGTTTCATACTCATTTCCTTTGTCTGCGTATTCTATTGCTGCTTGAAACAAGCTCCAAAGGTTATCTATATCGTGCTGTTTCCTTACGTTTTCATAGCCGAAAAACCAACTTCTTTGTGGGTTTAACGTTGGAATGCCTACAAAATCTGCTGGTATATTTGCCTTGATACCAAGATGTTGTTTGAACAATGACATTATTTTTATCCTGTTGTCAAATGTCTGGTTTCTGTTCATTATCCCGATGACCGTGAACGGGCATATGTCGTCAAGTTCAGAGCCGTCCTCCTCGTGCAAATATTTTACATATTCGGCAGGTATTTTATAAATAAAGTCAAGCAACGCTTGCCTGTTGTTCTTGTATTCAAGCAGCTTGTCTGCCAATTCTTCGAAAAAAGGTATCCATGTAAATTGTTCCATAATAGTATTTTCGGTTAAGCATGTTTTTCATTTTGGTATTGTCAGGCAAGCAACGAACTTGCCTGACAATATTGTATTAAAGGAGTAATGGGACGAACGGGATGTTATGTGAATAAGGTTCTTCAGTTTGTCTCTTGTCCCTCGTTGACTCGTCAACTCGTCCCTTGTCTGCTAAGAACTTACTTCTCCGCCCCGAGCCGTTGGATGAGCCTCGGGCAGAACATGCAGACGAAGCCGAGCGCGATGAAGGGCAGGCTGAGCAGCTGGCCCATGTTGAGGAGCATCGAGGCTTCGAACTCTTCCTGTATGTCCTTGGTGAACTCGATGAAGAAGCGGGCGGTGAATATCAGCGTGATGCAGAGGCCGAAGAAGAAGCCGGTGCCGACGCGCTGCGGCTGCTTGCGGTAGAGGTACCAGCCGATGAAGAAGAACAGGGCGTAGGCTATGGCCTCGTAGAGTTGTCCGGGGTGGCGCGGAAGCAGGTCCACGCGCTCGAAGATGAACGCCCAGGGCACGTCGGTGGCCTTGCCTATTATCTCGGAGTTCATCAGGTTGCCCAGGCGTATGAGGCAGGCTGTGACGGGAGTGGCGATGGCCACGTTGTCGAGCACGCGCCAGAGGTTGACCTTTGTGCGGCGGACGTACAGCCAGAGGGCTATGATTAGTCCGATGGTGCCGCCGTGGCTGGCCAGCCCTTCGTAGCCGGTGAACTTCCACGAGCCGTCGGCCAGGAAGTGTATTGGCAGCACCATCTCCACCATGTGCTTGCCGCTGGAAAGGAAATAGTCGGGTTCGTAGAACAGGCAGTGGCCCAGGCGCGAGCCTATGAGTATGCCTATGAAGCAGTAGATGAACAGCGGGTCAAACAGCTCCGGCTTGATTTTCTGCTCCTGATACAGCTTCCTTACTATGAGGAACGCCGCCAGCAGGCCCAAGAGCCAGCACAGCGAGTACCAGCGGAGGGCGAAGCCGCCTATGCGGAACGCCACGAGGTCGGGGTTCCAGAGAATGTAGAGAAAAGTGTCCATAACAATAATTTACCCACCCCAACCCTCCCAAAGGGAGGGAGTTTGATAACCCTTGTTGGTGAGGTAATTCAATTTATATAATTATAATCACATTAATATAACACCTGTTTGGCAACGACTTTTGCGCTTGCCACGGCATTTCCGGATGGCAAGGGCTTGATTGTCTTTTGCCGTCTTTTTACGCTTTCATATTACGTAGCCGAAGAAGCTAACCAAGCTCCCTCCCTTCGGGCGGGGCGGGGTGGGTTTGGTTACACGTTGAAGCGGAAGTGCATTATGTCGCCGTCCTGCACAACGTAGTCCTTGCCCTCGATGCCAAGCTTGCCGGCTTCGCGCACGGCGGCCTCTGAGCCGTACTTTATGTAGTCGTCATACTTTATCACTTCGGCGCGGATAAAGCCCTTCTCGAAGTCGGTGTGTATCACTCCGGCGCACTGCGGAGCCTTCCATCCCTTCTTGTACGTCCACGCCTTCACCTCCATCTCGCCGGCGGTGATGAACGTCTCGAGGTTCAGCAGGGCGTAGGCCTTCTTGATAAGGCGGTTCACGCCGCTCTCCTCCAGCCCCAGCTCGTCGAGAAACAGCTTCTTGTCCTCGTAGCTTTCAAGGCTCGCGATGTCCTCCTCGGTCTTGGCCGCGATTACCATCGCCTCGGCGCCTTCCTCCTTGGCTATTTCCTCCACGCGGCGGCTGTATTCGTTGCCGGTCTTTGCCGAAGCCTCGTCAACGTTGCATACGTACAGCACGGGCTTGGCTGTGAGCAGGAAAAGATTGCGCGCGGCCTCCTGCTCCTCCTTGCTCTCGAACTCCACTATGCGTGCGTTCTTGCCCTGTTCGAGCACCTGCTTGTATGCTTCCAGCACTGCGACTTCCACCTTTGCGTCCTTGTTTCCGGCGGCGGCCACCTTCTGCTGCTTGGCCAGACGCGCCTCGATGGTTTCCAGGTCCTTCAGCTGCAGCTCGGTGTCGATAATCTCCTTGTCGCGTATGGGGTCGATTGAGCCGTCAACGTGGGTTATGTTGTCGTCGTCGAAGCAGCGCAGCACGTGTATTATCGCGTCCGTCTCGCGTATGTTTCCGAGGAACTTGTTGCCCAGGCCCTCGCCCTTCGACGCGCCCTTCACCAGTCCGGCAATGTCTACAATCTCGCATGTGGCCGGCACTATGCGGCCCGGATGCACGATTTCTGCCAGCCGCGTAAGCCTCTCGTCGGGCACGGTTATCATGCCCACGTTAGGCTCTATTGTGCAGAACGGGAAGTTTGCCGCCTGCGCCTTGGCGCTCGACAGGCAGTTGAAAAGGGTTGACTTGCCCACGTTGGGCAGCCCCACTATACCACATTTTAATGACATATCGATATAAACGTTTACATTCTACGCGTGCAAAGGTACGGAAAAAATCAAGAGTTAAGGATTAAGAATTGAGAAAAAACACCTTCCGTGCCTGCCTGCATGGCTTATTTTTTCTTAATTCTCAACCCTTTCACTCTTAATTCCGCACGTAGTGAGGCAGCTCGCCGGGTATCACCATCGAAATCTCTACGATGCCCTCCACCTGCCCGTCGGCGCCGGTGCAGGCCGTCTGGTAAATCATCTTGCGCACGCCATTCTTCTCAATCGTGTACGAGTTGGTGCCGCCCGTCTCGAGAATGCGGCGTATTATCCCGCGCGAGCGCTCGTTGTGGCAGTCCAGCAGGTTCTTGCCCACGAGGTTGCCGTGCTTCTTGTACTGCTCCCTCGCCCTGCGGTTCATGTATGTTATCACGCAGTCCTTGTCGGCTACGGTCACGGAGCACGCCATGCCCTCCGCCCAGTCAAAATTGCTGTCCATATCCATTGTAGTTCGTCTTTTTATTGTTGTCCGGGCAAAATTAGGCAATATCCGGCACATTTTCAATGTTTTCAGCGGCAAATATCCTGCGTTTCGTCAGAAAATGTTTATTTTTGCGGTGTATATGCGCTTTGCCGCATTGCGACATTTTTGGGAATTAAGAAGCGTTATGCTTGTCTTGTGAATTGAAAACCTGAGAAACTTTCATTTAGCACAAGAGATTGGCATGATGGTTCTCACGCTTGGCGTGGGCTGCTGTCACCATCTTCGTGCTAAGGGTTTTCTCAGGACCTTCAATTCAAAGTGTTGGCATTGCAGTCTCACGCTTCAACGTATATTAAAGTGCCTTGCAGGGGCTGGTGGGGCAGGAGAGTATTACTATGAAAAGGTTTTTATCGGTTTTGTTTTTGGTTTTTGCATGTGCAATGTCGTATGGACAGGGTGCACCTGATGTGACGCGTTTTCTCGGAATACCCATTGATGGTACAAGGTCAGAGATGATAAGCAAGCTCAAGGCAAAGGGATTTACAAGCGTACCTGGTACTGACATGCTTGAAGGGGAGTTCAACGGAAAGAATGTCTATGTAAACGTGCAGACAAACAACAGAAAAGTGTGGCGGATAGGCGTGATAGATAAAAATGGATGCGACAAAACTCAAATTAAGATAAATTTCAATAACTTGTGCCGTCAATTTGAGGAAAATCCAAGGTACATAAATTTTAAGGATGACCAAACAATATCCGAAGATGAGGATATTGATTACGAAATAACTGTTAATGACAAACGTTATGAAGCTGTTTTTGCACAGAAATCTTCAGCAGGTGACATAGATCCAAGTGCTGTAAATCGATTAGTGTGGTTTGTGGTAAGTAAAGCTCCATCAAGTTATGGTAAATATGTTATTATGATGTTTTACGAAAATGGATACAACAAGGCTAATGGTGAAGACTTGTAATTTGTCGGATGCAAGCGTGTAAGATATTGATTTCCAATTAAAAACAAAGCGGTGGCCTTTTGCATTGCTAAAGGTCACCGCTTGTTGTATTAAATGCGGCATATTGCACTGCAATATGCCGCCGATTGCAATCTTGTTCTTGTCAGCCTTCTTCCTCGACTATCCACTTGTCTATTGTCTTCGTCTCGCGGCTGAAGTTTATTCCGAGCTTTACGATGCGGCGTCCGTCGGCCTTGAATGGCGCGGCGTAGCCCTTTTCGTTGATTTGGCGGATGGCTTCCTCTGCAGTTCCGTCGAACTTGAACTCCATGACGTATATGTATTCGCGTGCCTTGAGGACAAGGTCAACGCGGCCGTTGCTTGTGCGGTATTCAACGGCAACGTGGAAGCCCATGAGGCGGAAGACGATGAAGAGCACGTTCTGATAGTGAACCTCCAGGTCGCGCTGCATCTCGTAGGGAATGTCGGCATAGAAAGAGCGCAGCCGGGTGAGGAAACTGTCGTAGTCGCCGCGCTCAATGTCCTTGACGAAGCGGCTTATCTCGAAGGCCGTCTTGCTCTGGTTCACCGTTGTGTAGAACGGCATCAGGTACCTGACGAAGCCCTTTTCCACCTCCTCGTTGGGGAAGCCCAGCGTGTAAAGTTCGAACTCCGGGTCGTAGTCCTTTATCGTAAGGTAGCCGCTCTGGTAGATAACGGGAATTGGGTTTGTCGACGCCGCGTCGATGCTGTTGAGCACGTCTTCCGACGTCTGCTCGTTGGCCATCTCGTTAAGGTCGTAGTTGTGCAGCTGTAGCAGCTTCACAAGGTAAGTCGGCGTGCCCGTCTCAAACCAGTAATAGCCGAACTTCCTGTTGTAGAATGTGTTTAGCAGGCTGAACGGATTGTACACTCCGGGCGTTCCGGCGTCGAAGTGGTAGCCGTCATAAAGCCGTTTCAGCTTTGCCATGCAGTCGTCGTAGGTCATGCCCTGCGCCTCTGCCAGCGCCTCGATGTCCTCGTGGAAGTCGCGCTCAAGCTCCGCCTCGCTTATGCCGCAAACGTCATAATACCATGGCGACATGGATATGTCGTTGAGGTTGTTCAGGTCGCTGAACACGCTCACCTTGCCGAACTTCGTCACGCCTGTCAGGAAAGCGAAGCGTATGTCGGCGTCGCGGCTCTTCAGCGCGCCGTAAAACGGCTTCAGCGTTTCGCGGTAGGCGCTTTGCAGCTCGTCGTTGCCGATTGCCTGAAGCATGGGCTTGTCGTATTCGTCGACAAGTATCACGGCGCGCTGCCCGGTCTTCTCGTGGGCGCGCTTGATTATGCCGTTGAAGCGCATTGCGAGCCCTATTTCGGCAGGATTGCTACCGTATAGCTTTTCCCATTCGTCCAGCTGTCCGTTGAGCAGGTTCTCCAGGCTTTCCGGGCGGTCGTACTTCTGCGTGTTGAGGTCGATGTGCAGTATGGGGTGGGGCGTCCAGTCGTCGGCCAGCCGGTCGATGGCAAGCCCCTCGAACAAGTCGCGCTTGCCCTCGAAGAACGCCTGTATGGTGCTGATTAGCAGACTCTTGCCGAAGCGGCGCGGGCGGCTTAGAAAGTAGTAGCTGCCCTCCGATACGAGTTTGTACACCAACTGCGTCTTGTCAACGTAGTAGTAGCCTCCGCGGCGCAGCTTCTCGAAGTTCTGTATGCCTATTGGGTATTGTTTCATGTCCGTCGTGTTTGTCTTTTGCAAAGATACAATTTATTAAATGAAAAATGAAAAATGAAAAGTGAAAAATCCACTGCTGTTTAAATGAAAAATGAATAATGAAAAGTGAATAATCCATTACTCTTTTGGGTAGTGTGCAAGGTTGTGGTAATTTATTGTAATTCAGATAGTTGCAGGAGGCGGTCTTTGGGCTTGCGAAAGATGGTCTTTAATAACGCCGAAGGCCGCATATCGCGGTGCGGTATGCGGCCTTCGGCATGATTATAGGGTAGGGGAGGCCGGGCGAATGAGCCGAATGTGCCGGATGAGCCGAATTGGCCTGATGGGAAAAAGGAAATGTATTATTCACTTTTCATTTTTCACTTTTCCCTTGAACAGCACTGGATTTTTCATTGTTCATTATTCATTTTTCATTTAAATGGCACTGGATTTTTCATTATTCATTATTCATTTTTCATTTAAACAGCAGTGGATTTTTCATTGTTCATTGTTCATTTTTCATTTGCAATCAGTGTGCCTCCAGCCAGTTTGCGCCCCATCCGCAGTCGGCCACGAGGGGAACGTCGAGCGGATATGCGCCCTGCATCTCTTCTAAAACTATGCGTTCCACGCGCTCCTTCTCGTCGGGATAGACGCTGAAGTTCAATTCGTCGTGCACTTGCAACAGCATCTTAGAGCGCAGGCCCTCGCGGCGGAAGCGGTCGTAGATGCGCACCATTGCAATCTTTATTATGTCGGCGGCGGTGCCTTGTATGGGAGCGTTGATGGCGTTGCGCTCTGCAAAGCCGCGCACTGTGGCGTTGTGCGACGTGATGTCGGGCAGGTAGCGGCGGCGGTGCATCAGGGTCTCGGCGTAGCCCTTCTCCCGAGCAGTCTCCTTCGCCTGCTCCATATATTCCGCCACCTTGGGGAATGTGGCGAAGTAGCCGTCAATCAGCTCGGCGGCTTCCTTGCGGCTGATGTCAAGCCGCTCGGCCAGTCCGAACACGGTGATGCCGTATATTATGCCGAAGTTGGCGCGCTTGGCCCGTGTGCGCTGGTCGCGCGTCACGCTGTCCATCGTCTCGTGGTATATTTTCGCAGCCGTTGCGGCGTGGATGTCGTAGCCCTCGCGGAAGGCTTCCTGCATGTTTTCGTCGCCGCTGAGGTGCGCCATGACGCGCAGTTCTATTTGAGAGTAGTCGGCTGAGAAGAACAGGCAGCCCTCCTCGGGTATGAACGCCTTGCGTATCTCCTTGCCGTCCTCGCCGCGCACGGGTATGTTCTGCAGGTTGGGGTCTGACGACGAGAGCCGCCCGGTGGCCGTAACCGTCTGGTTGAACGATGTGTGTATGTGCCCCGTCCGTGGGTTTACGAGCTTCGGCAGGGCGTCTACGTATGTGCCGAGCAGCTTCTTCAACCCCCTGTGTTCCAGTATCTTGCCCACTATCTCGCTCTTTCCGCACAGCTGCTGGAGCACTTCCTCGGACGTGACATACTGCCCCGTCTTGGTCTTCTTCGGCTTCTCTACAATCTTCATCTTGCCGAACAGTATCTCGCCGACCTGCCTCGGCGACGCGATGTTGAACTCCTCGCCGGCCAGCCGGTATATTTCCTGCTCGATGTCGTTCATCCTTGCGGTGAGGATTTGCGACGTTTCCTTGAGCGAGTCGGTGTCAAGCCTCACGCCGTTCCTCTCCATCGAGGCCAGCACACGCACCAAGGGCATCTCCACTTCGCTGAAGAGCTGCCACACGCCGGCCTCTTTCAGTTTCGGCTCAAGCAGGTTCTTCAGCTTCAGGGTGACGTCGGCGTCCTCGGCGGCATACTCGTACACCTCCTCCGGCGGCAGGTCGCGCATCGATTTCTGACCCTTGCCCTTCGGCCCGATAAGCTCGTCGATGTGGATGGTTCGGTAGCCGAGGTACGTCTCGGCCATGTCGTCCATGTTGTGACGCTGCTCGGGTTGGAGCAGGTAATGCGCCAACATCGTGTCGAACATCTCGCCGGCAAGTTCGACGCCGTAGTTCGCCAGCACCTCCATGTCATACTTTATGTTCTGCCCGATTTTGAGGATTGAGGGCTGTTCGTAGACCGATTTGAAAATATTAACAATGTTTTGCGCTTGTTGACGGTCGGCCGGAACGGGCACGTAGAACGCCTCGTTTTCGCTGACCGAGAAGCTCAAACCCACCAGTTCGGCGTCGATTGTGTTGGTGGAAGTCGTCTCCGTGTCTAAACTTAAAAAACTTTTTGTCATGAAAAAGTCACGGAGTTTGAGCATATCTTCCTCTGTGTCAACGAGTTTATACGTATGAGGCGTGTCCGTTAACGTCTTGAGAGCGGATTTTTCTTCGCCAACCTGCCCGTCGGTCGTGATTTCTGAAAATAAATCGAGCTGCCCGTTAGCATTATTTTTAATGTTTTCACGGTTGTTAAGAAACTTGTCCAAGAGCGTCTTAAACTCCAATTCGGTGAACAACCGGCGCAGTTCGGCGGTGTCGGGTTCGGTCACTCGCAGTTTCTCCAGGTCGAGTTCAACGGGCACGTCGGTGCGGATGGTGGCGAGGAACTTTGAGAACCTGATTTGCTCCGCGTTCTCCTCGACCTTCTTCTTCAGTGCGCCCTTCAGTTCGCCAGTGCGTTCCAGTAGGGCGTCAACCGACCCGAACTGCTGCAACAGCTTGACGGCGGTCTTCTCGCCAACGCCCGGACAGCCCGGTATGTTGTCGGCGGCGTCGCCCATGAGGCCGAGCAGGTCGATAACCTGAGCCGTGCCCGTGATGCCGTACTTCTGGCACACGCCGGCCTCGTCGAGCGTCTCGTAGCCTCCGCCGTGGCGCGGACGGTACATCACGACGTTGCCGCCCACCAGCTGGCCGTAGTCCTTGTCGGGCGTAAGCATGTACGTCCTGATGCCCTCGCTGTCGGCTTTCTTAGCAAGGGTGCCTATCACGTCGTCGGCCTCGAAGCCCTCGGCTTCAAGCACGGGTATGCGCATCGCACCCAATATTTCCTTGATTACTGGCACGGAGCGGCGTATGTCCTCGGGCGTTTCCTCGCGTTGCGCCTTGTACTGGGCGTAAGCCTCGCTGCGGAACGTCGGGCCGTGGGGGTCGAAGGCCACGCCAAGATACGTGGGTTTCTCCTTCGCCAGCACCTCGTGCAGAGTGTTGCAGAAACCCAATACGGCCGATGTGTTCATGCCCTTTGTGTTTATGCGTGGGTTCTTGATGAACGCGTAATAAGCCCTGTATATTAGGGCGTAAGCGTCAAAAAGGAAAAGCTTGTCCATCTTTTTTGTCGGTTTTTACGTGTAAAGTTACTTATTTTTTGCAATTAATCCGAGAAAATAACTACTTTTGTAACAAATTTAGTAGCATGACCGACTATTTATCCATCATCAGGCAGCCAATAGAGAGGGAGCTTGGGCAGTTTGTCAACCTTTTCAACTCATCGCTTACGCATGACGGAAAGTTGCAGGAGGAGATTTTCACACGCATCCGCAACCGCGCCGGCAAGCGCATGAGGCCGATGCTCATCATGCTTATGGCAAAGAACTATGGCCGGGTTAACGACTCGACGCTGCACGCGGCGGTGGGTCTGGAGCTGCTGCACACGGCATCGCTCGTTCACGACGACGTGGTGGACGAGAGCCGCGAGCGCCGGGGGCAGGCTTCGGTCAACGCCGTGTACGACAACAAGGTGGCCGTGCTCGTGGGCGACTACATCCTGTCCACCGCCCTGCTGCACGTCTCGGTAACGCACAACGAGGTCATCGTAAGGTATCTTGCCGAGCTTGGCCGCACGCTGTCTGACGGCGAGATACTGCAGCTGACGAGCATATCCGACAGCGAAATATCTGAGGAAACGTATTATAAGATAATCAGCCGCAAGACCGCAGCCCTCTTCGAAGCCTGCTGCGCAATCGGCGCAATATCGGCCGGAATGCCCGAAGACAGGGTGGGGGAGGCAAAGAAGTTCGGCCAGACATTGGGCATAATCTTCCAAATCAGGGACGACATCTTCGACTATTATGACTCCGCCGACATCGGCAAGCCCACCGGCAACGACATGGCCGAGGGCAAGCTCACCCTCCCCGTAATCCACGCCCTCAACTCGGCTGGCTACGACAGCATGTTCAAGCTGGCGCGGAAGGTGAAGGACGGCACCGTGAACCGCGACGAGATAGCCTGTCTCGTTGACTTCACAAAGGCGCACGGCGGCATAGAATACGCCGAGCAGCGCATGGAAGAGCTGCACGCCGAGGCGTCGGACTTCATCCGCAAGGAGGTGAACGACCCCACGCTGCGCGAAAGCCTGCGCGCATATCTTGACTTTGTGATTAAGAGGAATAAGTAAAGGCGCACCACAAAACCAGCCTAAAACCTACCCCAACTGCACTCGACACCCACCCCAGCCCTCCCGAAGGGAGGGAGCTTGATATGCTTTGCAGGGTAGAGTAGGGCGGCAGCGGCTTAATGGCTTGACAGCCAACAGATTACGAAAGGCGGCAAACCGCATTGCGGTTTGCCGCCTTTCGCATTGTAAAAGATGGCTTGTCAGCCTGCATTTTGGCATATATTAAAGTTCGTCAGCCATTTTGCGTGATAGCAAGTATTTTGTATTTATCGCCATCTTTGGAGACTGTCTGTTTTATAAAGCCGTCACGCAGAACTGAAAGCCGCAAGTAAGGTAATGCCGTATAACCTTTATTACTCGGCTATGGCTTTTGGTTTAGGCATGTCAAGCTCCCTCCCTTCGGGAGGGGTGGGGTGGGTGTTAAAAGAACTTCGTCTCTTCGCCGAGGATTTCGCTCAGCAGCATGTTGGCCAACCGGCTGGTGCCTAAGCGCAACCACTTGTTGGTGAGCCATTTTTCGCCCAGAACCTCTTTCACGATGGTGTAGTAGATAAGCGCGTCCATCACCGAGTTAAGCCCTCCGGCAGGTTTGAAACCAATCTGGATGCCCGTCTCGTCGTAGTATTCCTTGATGGCCTGGCACATCACGTAAGCCGCCTCCGGCGTTGCCGCAGGCTCAAGTTTGCCGGTAGATGTCTTGATATAGTCAGCTCCGGCATACATTGCCAGGATTGACGCCTTCTTGATGTTCGAGGCCGTCTTTAGGCATCCCGTCTCGAGGATTACCTTCATCGGGGCGTCGCCGCACGCCTGTTTAAGCTCGTTGATGTCGTCGCACACGCCCTCGTAGTCGCCGCTGAGGAACTTGCCCACGGGCATCACGATGTCTATCTCCGTAGCACCGTCCTTCACGGCGAGCGCCGTTTCGGCTATCTTTACCTCCAAGAGAGCCTGTGACGAGGGGAAACTGCCTGATACACAGGCTATTTCAACGCCGTCAATCTCTAACGACTCGGCCACCGTCCGCGCAAAACACGGGTACACGCAGATGGTCGCCACGTGGGGCAGGTCGGGGTAGGTGGCGTCAAACTGGTTCACCCTTTCGGTGAAGGCGAGTATCGACTCGTCGCTGTCGGTCGTCTTGAGCGATGTCAGTTCGATGCTGCCGAAGAGGAATTTCTTTACCTCCGGCGTGTCGTTTTCGTGCACTTTCTCGGCTATCAGCTTGCGCACAGCCTCGCGCACGGCGTTGTCGTCAATGTCGGTCTGATACTTGCTGAGCGCTTCTTCATACTTGCTCATCTTCGGGAAATCCGCCTCATGCTTGTGGTCGTGAGCCGTTTCGTTGTGCTTGTTGTCTGTTGTCATACTCTTCTGTGTTTTTATTGTTGTTTTATTTGTCGGTAAGTCACAATGCGCTTTGTTCAAAGTCAGTTTTTTAAGGCATATCTACTTACTCCTTTTCTCCTTACTCCTTCCCTCCTTTACCTTAATTTTTCATTGTTAATGTGCCTTGTGGCATCGCGCTTTGTCTTCTTTTCTATGCTCTTGCGCAGCGCCTCGGTGAGGTCAACACCCGTCTGGTTGGCAAGGCAGAGCAGCACCCACAGCACGTCGGCCATCTCGTCCGACGGGTCTTGCGGCTCGCCTTCCTTGAAGCTCTGGTCGCCGTATTTGCGCGCCATGACGCGTGCCAGCTCGCCCACTTCTTCGGTGAGGCACGCCATGTTGGTAAGTTCGCTGAAATAGCGCACGCCGTATTGCCTAATCCATTGGTCTACAAGGCGTTGCGCTTCGCGTATGGTTATTTCGTTGTTCATTGTCGTATTATTTTTAGCCCCCTCCCGGCCTCCCCGGGGGGAGGTGACAGTGTGGAGGCAAATTGTTGCTTAATGTATGTTGCAAGGTGAGCCTCTTGTGCTCCTCCCCTCGGGGAGGACAGGGTGGGGGCTTTACTCCTTGTGCCTTGTGTCCATGCAGATAGTCACCGGGCCGTCGTTAATCAGCTCCACTTTCATGTCGGCTCCGAACTCGCCCGTGAGCACTTTAAGCCCCGTTTCGCGGCGCAGCTTCTCGCAAAAGCTCTCGTACAGCGGTATGGAAACCTCGTGCCGGGCGGCGTGAATCCATGAAGGGCGGTTGCCTTTCTTGTACGACGCCAGCAGCGTAAACTGGCTCACAACCAATATCTCGCCGCCGACGGCGGTCACGGGGAGGTTCATCACGCCCTCCGCATCGTCGAAAATGCGCAGCGCGGCGGTCTTTTTCACAAGCCAGTCAACGTCCTCTTCGGTGTCGCCATCGGCCACTCCTAAGAGTATCATGTAGCCTTTCCCGATGGCGGACTTCACCTCTCCGCCTATCGTCACTGACGCGCGGCTCACGCGCTGGATAACTGTTTTCATATTTTATACCCACCCCAGCCCTCCCGACGGGAGGAAGCTGGATGTGCTTTGTTGTTTAATTGTTTTACTATTTAATGCTTATAACTGTTTGCTGACAGCCTTTTTGGCAAATATGTCGGCGCTTTCGGGGCTAATCAAGCTCCCTCCCTTGGGGAGGGTTGGGGTGGGTTTTTAAAGTATTCCCACACAATCTTCGCCTTCGCTTGCCCTATGACGTCTGTAAGTTGTTGTAAATCAGCCTCTTTGATGCGCTTTACCGACTTGAAGGCTTGCAGCAGCGCGTCCTTTGTCTTAGGGCCTATGCCGCGTATGTCGTCAAGCTCCGAGTGCAGCGCATGTTTGCTGCGCTTGTCTCGGTGGAAGGTTATTGCGAAGCGGTGAACCTCGTCCTGCATGTGCGTCAGGAGGCGGAACAGCTCGCTGTCGGTCTTCATTCCTATGACGACGGGCGGCAGGCCGTACAGCAGTTCGTTGGTGCGGTGGCGGTCGTCCTTGGCCAGTCCGGCGATGGGAATATCGAGTCCTAATTCCTTTTCCACAACTTCGCGCACCACGCTCATCTGCCCTTGTCCGCCGTCGGTTATGATAAGGTCGGGCAGGGGCTGGCCTTCCTCTACCATGCGTGAGTAGCGGCGGCGCACCACTTCCTGCATGGATGCGTAGTCGTCAGGCCCCGTTACGGTCTTGATTATGTACTTGCGGTAGTCCTTTTTGCTGGGCTTCATCTTCTTGAACACCACGCACGCCGCCACGGCATCAGTGCCGCTGATGTTCGAGTTGTCAAACATTTCTATCTGGTAAGGCATCTTCGGCAGCTTCAGGGCGGCCTGAATTTCCTTCATCAGGCGCACCGATTTCTGCTCGGGGTTCAGCTTTTCAGCCTGTTTCAGGCGGTCGAAGCGGTACTGTTTGCCGTTCATTTCAGAGAGGTCGAGCAGCGTCCGCTTGTCGCCGCGCTGCGGAACGGTGAACGTTACGCCGTCAAGCGTCATGTCTACGGCGAACGGCACGACGATTTCGCGCGACGTGCTGCCCATCCGTTCACGTATTTGCAGGATGGCGATTTGCAGTATTTCGAGCGCCGTTTCGCCCAATTTCTTCTTCATTTCGAACGTCTGCGCCTGGTTTATGCTGCCGTTTGTCACGTGCATGTAGTTCACGTAGGCCGTCCGCTCGTCGTCGTTGACGCTGAACACGTCAACGTCCGTAATGGTGTGGCTCACCACCTCGCTCTTGGCGCAGAAGCTGTCGAGCAGCAGGTAGCGTTGCTTTATCACCTCGGCCTCCTCGAAGCGCATCTCCTCCGCCAGCCGCTGCATCTGCGAATACAGGCGGCGTTGCAGCTCGCGCGTGTTCCCTTTCAGTATCTCGCGAGCCTGTGCGATGCTCTCCTGATAGTCTTCATAGCTCTGTTTGCCAATGCACGGTGCGCCGCAGTTATGTATGTGGTACTCCAGGCAGGGGCGGTATTTACCCTGTTCTACGCCCTCCTGCGTTATGGGTTGGCGGCATGTGCGCGGCTTGTAGAGCTTCTTTATCAGCTCAAGGATGGCATACATCGAGCCTATGTGGCTGTAAGGGCCGTAGTAAGTGCCCCACCGCTTGTTTATGGTTCGCGTCTTGAAGATGCGCGGAAAGTACTCTTTCGTGACGCAGATTGACGGATACGTCTTGCCGTCTTTCAGCAGAATGTTGTACCGCGGCTGGTATTTCTTGATAAGACTGTTCTCCAATAGCAGGGCGTCCTCCTCGGTGTTAACCACCGTGTAGGTAATGTCGTGGATTTTGCTTACGAGCACTTTCGTCTTGAAGCGGTCTACTTCCTTGTGGAAATAAGACGATACGCGCGCCTTCAGGTTCTTCGCCTTGCCCACGTATATTATTGTGCCGTGCTCGTCGTAGTACTGGTAGCTGCCCGGCTTCGTGGGCATGTTGCTCACGATGGCCTTCAGGCAGGCCAGCCGCTTCTCGTTTTCTTCTTTAGTCATAAGGCGTAAGTGCTTTGTACAAAGGGATTTTCAAAGGTGATGTTTCACGTGAAACGGCCCCTCCCCAGCCCTCCCCGAGGGGCGGGGGAGCTGACGCCGCAGGGCCGTTGTTTTCTCAAGCGAAGACTTTAATCTTTACTTTGGCATTCATCTCTCCCTCCCCTCGGGGAGGGTTTGGGAGGGGGCTTATCTCTTTACACTTTCAGCAGCGTCGTTATTTCCGCGTCCTTGTCGAAGGCGTCGCGGCCGTGCAGGCCCTCGCGTGTCAGCTCGATGATGAAGTTAACGTATATTTTCTTCGGGTTGAACTTCTTTACGAGGTCGTAGGCGGCGCGCATCGTGCCGCCGGTAGCCAGCAGGTCGTCGTGCAGCAGCACAACGTCGTCGCTCGTTATGGCGTCCTTGTGTATTTCTATTGTGTCAGTGCCGTACTCCTTGTTGTACGTCTCCTGGATGGTGTCGCAGGGCAGTTTGCCGGGCTTGCGGCAGAGCACCACGCCTGCATGAAGCCTTACAGCCAGTGCCGACGACATGATGAAGCCGCGGCTCTCGATGCCTACTATTTTCGTGATGCCGCAGTCTTTGTAGAGGTCGTACAGCTCGTCTTCCATTATTTGCAGGCATTCGGGGTTGGAGAACAGTGTCGTCACGTCCCTGAAATTAATTCCTTTCTTCGGAAAATCGGGTATGCACCTCAGGTTTTCCAGCAGTGTCTTGTTGTTCATTTTAGTTGTTTCTTTTTTATTATTGATTGGTTATTTCTTTGAGAGTTCTGGGAGAACTGGGAGTTTTGGGAGGGCTGGGATGACGGAGAGGCGAGGCTGCTTTCCCTCCTTCTCGCCGTCTTGTTTTCTCACATTCTCACCCTCTCACTTTCTCACCTTCCTTTTTTACCTTTTCTATATGTGGCCTTTTGCCGTGTGAAAGACGGCCTTTTGCATGATGAAAGGCCACCTTTTGCAATGCGTTTTGCCGCCTTTTGCAAAGCCCCTGTTTGCAGGCCGTCCGGCAGGCGGTTGCCGTTGGCCGTGGCGGCGGTCTTTGGATGCCCGATGTGGGGTAGGGCGGTGTCGCCAAGGTGATGGCATGCAGCCTTGAAACACGGCTGGTTTCATCGTGAAACTTGTCGATTTTAACATTCAAGCAAAGTTGTGGACGGTCTCCGTATGTTGCTATCTTTCAGTCCGTTCCATCGTTTTGGCTTGATGAAAAATCTTCAATTTGTTTCACGTGAAACACTTTTCTGTGTCACCGTTTCATGAGCACCAGCATGATGTTGATGTCGCTCGGCGACACGCCTGGTATGCGGCTGGCCTGCGCCAGTGTCTTGGGGTCGATTTTTTCGAGCTTCTGCCGCGCTTCGGTCGAGAGCTGCTGCATCTCGGAGTAGCGGAAGTGTCCGCGTATTTTAATGTTCTCCAGGCGGTGCATCTTGTCAGCCACGAGCCGTTCGCGCTCTATGTAGCCCTTGTACTTCATTTTTATTTCTGCCGCCTCGACGGTCTCCTCCTCGCGGTTTGGCAGCGATTTTATCGTCTGCTTTAGTCCGGGCAGCAGGTCGGCAAGGTTCTGCATGTTTAGCTGCGGCCTCGCTATGAGGTCTGCTATTTTGCATCCCTCGCGCAGGGGGGTAGTGCCAAGCGCTTCGAGCGCGGAGTTTATGTCGTGCGGTTTCACCGGCGTGGTGGCGCAGAAATCGGTCAGGCGGTCGATGCCTTCTTTCTTTTCGAGCCACCAGTCGTAGCGTTCGCGCGTGGCAAGGCCAAGCCTGTAAGCCTTCTCTGTGAGGCGTGCGTCGGCGTCGTCCTGCCTTAGAAGTATGCGGTATTCGGCGCGGCTGGTGAACATTCGGTAAGGCTCGTCCACGCCTTTTGTCACGAGGTCGTCTACGAGTACGCCAATGTAAGCCTCGTCGCGGCCCAGGGTGAAGGTCTGCTTGCCCGTGCAGCGCAGCGCGGCGTTCACCCCGGCCACCAGTCCTTGTCCTGCGGCCTCTTCGTAGCCGGTGGTACCGTTCACCTGTCCGGCCATGAAGAGTCCTGGCACGAGTTTCGATTCGAGCGTGTGGCGCAGCTGCGTCGGGTCGAAGAAATCGTACTCTATGGCGTATCCCGGGCGGTACACCTTGGCATCGCGCAGCGCCGGTATGCGTCGCAGCGCGTTTATTTGCACGTCCATCGGCATGCTCGACGAGAAGCCGTTGAGGTACATTTCGTTGGTGTCTTCGCCTTCGGGTTCGAGAAATAGGGGGTGTTGCTGCTTGTCGGGAAAGGTTACAAGCTTGGTCTCTATTGACGGGCAGTAGCGTGGCCCGATGCTCTGGATTTGCCCGTTGTACAGCGGCGAGTCGGCCAGTCCGGCCATCAGCGTGGCGTGTACGTCGGGGTTGGTGTAGCAAGTCCAGCACTCAAGCTGTTTTAACGGCCGTCCGGCCGGCATGAAGCTGAAGCTGTGGAAGTCGTGTTCGCCCTCCTGCACCTCCATATCCTCGAAGTGAACGCTGCGGCGGTCGATGCGCACGGGCGTGCCGGTCTTCATGCGTCCGGCTGTTATGCCGTGCCGCGTGATGCTCTCGGTGAGGCGCGTCACGGCCGGTTCGGCTATTCGTCCGCCGGGCAGCTGGCGTCGGCCTATGTGCAGCAGGCCGTTGAGGAAGGTGCCTGCGGTGAGCACTACGCTCTTCGCCCTTAGCTCCACGCCCCACACGGTGCGCACGCCTACGGCCTCGCCGCGCTCCACCAGGAGCTCGTCGGCCTGGTCTTGCCAAATGTCGAGGCCGTCGGTATGGTCGAGCACGGTGCGCCATTGCCAGATGAACTTACCGCGGTCGCACTGCGCGCGCGGACTCCACACTGCCGGACCTTTCGAGCGGTTGAGCATGCGGAACTGGATGGCCGTCTTGTCGGTGACGATACCCATCTGTCCGCCCAGCGCGTCGATTTCGCGCACTATCTGGCCTTTGGCTATGCCGCCGACGGCCGGGTTGCAGCTCATCTGGGCTATTTTGTTCATGTCCATGGTGACGAGGCAGGTGCGTGCTCCCATGCGTGCCGCCGCCGCGGCCGCCTCGCAGCCCGCGTGTCCGCCGCCGATTACGATAACGTCGTAGTGTAAAATCATTGTTTTTTTACGGTTTTACGGTTGTGGGGTTATGGGGTTCTGCGGTTGTTTGTTTACGGTTTGCGGTCTTGCGTAAGTTCGATTGGTTTCATCCCTGAAAACGGAGGCGTTGCGAAATGCGGCATATTGGCTTGTAAAAGGCCGTCTTTTGCATTGCCATTTGCCGTCTTTTGCATTGTAAAACACGGCATATTGAAATCGTATGGGCCGCATTGGCTTGAACGTCTGCATGGCTCTGCTACCTTATAACCGCATAACCTTATAACCGCATGACCGATAACCTTATGACCGCATAACCGCATGACCTTATAACCTTTACGCCGCAAAAGTAAGAATTAAAATCGAATTTTTTACCAAAAGGTTTGATTTATCATCAAAATGGAGTATATTTGCATCCTCCAATGGATGCCGGCATACCTATTATAAGGTATAGCGGCGCAGCCTTTCCGCGTCGGCGGAGGGCGTTTTCTGTGTGGGTTGACAACAACAATCAATTCATTTAATACATTAAAACTTAAATCATTTATGTGGTTATGTAATTCATCCATCGGAAGGAAAGTAGTGATGTCGGTAACCGGCGTCGCGCTTATCCTGTTCTTGACATTCCACATGTCAATGAACTTAGTGGCCCTGTTCTCGGGCGAGGCTTACAACGCGGTGTGCGAGTTCCTCGGGGCTAACTGGTACGCCCTCGTGGCTACCTTGGCCTTGGCGGCACTTGCGGTAATACACATCGTGTACGCCTTCCTGCTCACCATGCAGAACCGCCGCGCCCGCGGCGACGAGCGTTACGCCGTAACGTCGCGTCCCGGCAAGGTGGAGTGGGCTTCGCAGAACATGCTCGTGCTGGGCATCATCGTGCTCTTGGGCCTTCTGCTCCACTTGTTCAACTTCTGGTACAACATGATGTTCGCCGAGCTGACGGGCATCGCCGTGCCCCACTTGCCCTCTGACGGCTTCGCCTACATCCTCGACACGTTCGCGAACCCCGTCTACGTGCTGCTTTACATCGTGTGGCTGGCGGCCATCTGGTTCCACCTCTCCCACGGTTTCTGGAGCGCGATGCAGACTTTCGGCTGGAGCGGCAAGGTATGGTTCAACCGCTGGAAGGTAATAGGCATCGTTTACACGACGCTGCTCATGCTGGGCTTCCTCGTCGTAGTGCTGGCCTTCGCCTTCGGACTTGCGCCGAGCCAGTGGTAATTCAATTTCATAATTCATAATGCATAATTCATAATTGTTATGGCAAAGCAAATCAATTCCAAGATACCAGAGGGACCGATAGCTGAGAAATGGACCAACTACAAGGCTCACCAGCGTCTCGTCAACCCAAAGAACAAACTGAAGTTGGATGTCATCGTCGTAGGCACCGGCCTCGCCGGAGCGTCTGCCGCAGCCTCGCTCGGCGAGATGGGCTTCAACGTGCTCAACTTCTGCATACAGGACTCTCCGCGCCGTGCGCACTCAATCGCCGCGCAGGGCGGTATCAACGCCGCAAAGAACTACCAGAACGACGGCGACTCCGTGTACCGTCTGTTCTACGACACGGTGAAGGGCGGCGACTACCGTGCACGCGAGGCCAACGTCTACCGACTGGCCGAAGTGTCCAACAACATCATCGACCAGTGCGTGGCACAGGGCGTTCCGTTCGCCCGCGAGTACGGCGGCATGCTGGCAAACCGCTCGTTCGGCGGCGCGCAGGTGTCGCGTACATTCTATGCAAAGGGACAGACCGGCCAGCAGCTGCTGCTCGGCGCATACTCCGCGCTTAGCCGCCAGGTGCACACAGGCCGCGTAAAGCTCTACACACGCTACGAGATGGAAGACGTGGTGATTGTTGACGGCCGCGCACGAGGCATCATCGCGAAGAACCTCGTGACTGGAAAGCTGGAGCGTTTCTCGGCCAACGCCGTAGTAATAGCTACCGGCGGATACGGCAACACATACTTCCTCTCGACCAACGCGATGGGTTGCAACTGTACCGCCGCAATGGCTTGCTACCGCAAGGGAGCATACTTTGCAAATCCTTCTTACGTACAAATCCACCCGACCTGCATCCCCGTACACGGCACGAACCAGTCGAAGCTGACGCTTATGTCGGAGTCTCTGCGTAACGACGGCCGCATCTGGGTGCCCAAGAAGCTCGAAGACGCCAAGGCATTGCAGCGCGGAGAGAAGAAGGGCAGCGACATTCCAGAGGAAGACCGCGACTACTACCTGGAGCGCAGGTATCCTGCCTTCGGCAACTTGGTGCCCCGTGACGTGGCGTCACGCGCCGCAAAGGAGCGTTGCGACAAGGGCTACGGTGTCAACAACACCGGTCTGGCCGTGTTCCTCGACTTCTCCGAGAGCATCGAGCGCCTTGGCATAGACGTCGTATTGCAGCGTTACGGCAACCTCTTCGACATGTATGAGGAAATAACCGACGTCAATCCGGGCGAGCTTGCCAACGAAATCAACGGCGTGAAGTACTACAACCCGATGATGATTTACCCCGCAATCCACTACACTATGGGCGGCATCTGGGTAGACTACGAGCTGATGACCAGCATCGAAGGACTTTTCGCAATCGGCGAGTGCAACTTCTCCGACCACGGAGCCAACCGCCTCGGCGCGTCAGCCCTCATGCAGGGACTGGCCGACGGATACTTCGTACTGCCTTATACCATCCAGAACTACCTGGCCGACCAGTCCATCTGGCCGCGCATCTCGACAGACCTGCCCGAGTTCGAGGAGGCCGAGAAGGGCGTACAGACCGAAATCGACCGCCTCATGGGCATACAGGGCAAGCGCTCGGTAGACTCAATCCACAAGGAGCTTGGCCACATCATGTGGGAGCATGTGGGCATGGGACGCACCGCAGAGGGCCTGAAGGAAGGACTTGAACTCATCAAGAAAATACGCAAGGAGTTCGAGACCAACCTCTTCATCCCCGGCTCGAAGGAGGGCCTTAACACAGAGCTTGACAAGGCAATCCACCTGCGCGACTTCATCACTATGGGCGAACTCATCGCTTACGACGCACTTTCACGCAACGAGTCGTGCGGCGGCCACTTCCGCGAGGAGTACCAGACGGAGGAAGGCGAGGCAAAGCGCGACGACGAAAACTACTTCTACGTAGGCTGCTGGGAGTACCAGGGAAGCGACGAGAAAGCGCCCGAGCTTATCAAGGAACCGTTGCACTACGAAGCTATAAAGGTACAAACCAGAAATTACAAGAACTAATTGACGAGTCTATCGGTTATTAAATTAAAGAACAATGAAAAAAAACATAAGTTTCACGCTCAAGGTCTGGCGTCAGAACGGGCCTAAGGCAAAAGGACATTTTGACACGTTCGAGATGAAGGACATACCGACGGACACTTCATTCCTCGAGATGTTGGACATCCTCAACGAGCAGCTCATCGAGGACGGCAAGGAGCCGTTCGTCTTCGACCACGACTGCCGCGAGGGCATCTGCGGCATGTGCTCGCTCTACATCAACGGCCATCCCCACGGCCCTGCGACCGGAGCTACCACCTGCCAGCTCTACATGCGCCGCTTCAACGACGGCGACGTAATCACCGTAGAGCCGTGGCGTTCGGCCGCGTTCCCAGTAATCAAGGACTGCATGGTTGACCGCGGAGCGTTCGACAAAATCATACAGGCCGGCGGATACGTCAGCGTGCGCACAGGCCAGCCGCAGGACGCAAACGCCATCCTCATACCGAAGGAGGCTGCCGACGAGGCTATGGACTGCGCTACCTGCATCGGTTGCGGCGCGTGCGTTGCAGCCTGCAAGAACGGTTCGGCGATGCTCTTCGTCAGCTCAAAGGTCAGCCAGCTCGCACTGCTGCCCCAGGGTCGCCCCGAAGCGGCAAAGCGTGCCAAGGCTATGGTGATGAAGATGGAAGAGCTTGGCTTCGGCAACTGCACCAACACACGTGCATGCGAGGCCGAGTGCCCCAAGAACGAGTCCATCGCCAACATCGCCCGCCTGAACCGCGAGTTCATCAAGGCGAAGCTGAACGACTAAGATTTTATCTATCTTTGTATTTTACATAATTTATGTTTGCGGCGGTGTGCAGTGATGCGCGCCGCCGTTTTTCGTGCCCCTCGCCGCGCCGTGGCGTGCGGAAGGCGGCCTTTCGCGCTGCAAGAGGTCATGTTTCGGCGTGCGAAAGGCCGTCTTTCGTCCTGCAAGACACGGCCTTTCGCAACACGTTGGCTGTCAGGTGGTTGCGCAGGCCGTCATGTGTGGCGCGGCGTAATGCTTTGCGCGGTGGCGCGGAACGGGGTGGGGCAGGGTGGCGGTGGTTGACAATTTGTCGTTAAACAAGTGTTAGAATGATTAAAATATTTAATCTTTGCTGACTTATTGTCGGCAAAACATGACAACAAGTCAAGATTTGTAAGTGGCACGGATGTTGCATGTTGGTTGGTGAAAGCTTCAAGCGAGAGCGAGGGGCAATCGAAGGAAGCGGAGCCCGAAAGGGCCGAGCGACCGGATGACAACAATAAAAAACAAAAACAAGGAGGATTAAATTATGGCTATGTTACCAGTTTTCGGACGCAACACTTGGATGCCCGATGTATTCAATGACTTTTTCGACAACGACTTCATGACGCGCGCCAACGCCACCGCGCCGGCAATCAACGTTAAGGAGAGCGACACGGCGTACACCGTAGAGCTTGCCGCTCCAGGGCTTAAGAAGGAGGATTTCAACGTCAACATCGACCGCGACGGCAACCTGCACATCCGTATGGAGAGCAAGGCCGAGAAGAAGGACGAGGACAAGAAGAGCCACTACCTGCGCCGCGAGTTCTCTTACTCTAAGTTCGAGCAGACGCTGCTCCTGCCCGACGACGTCAACAAGGACGGCATCGAGGCCAAAGTCAACGACGGAGTGCTCACCGTCAACCTGCCCAAGACCGAGAAGAAAGAGGACAAGGCGCTGAAGCAGATTGAGGTGAAATAAGAGCCTTCGGGAAAGGTAAAAAGGTAAAAAAGTAAAAAGGTAAAACCATTTTAGGGCTTAATTAAATGGAAATGTGGAAGTCCCTGCTGTTGGAAACAACAGCAGGGATTTTTGTTATTCAATCAGTAATGTTTACCTTTTTACCTTTCCCGAAGGCTTTTTACCTTTTTACTTTTTTACCGTTTTACCTTTACAAACAGTCCTTTTCTTTGTACCTTTGCAGCCGTTATGGCTTCTGTTTACGCAAAATTAGACGAACGTTACGGTGCGCTGGTGCGCCTCGGCGTGCCCATTGTTGTGGGACAAATAGGCAACGTGGTGCTTGGCTTTGCCGACACGCTCATGGTGGGGCACCACTCCATGCAGGAGTTGGCAGCCGCCAGCTTCGTCAACACCATGTTCATGCTCGTCGTGCTGTTCGCTACGGGCTTCTCGTACAGCCTCACGCCCGTCGTAGGCAGCCTTTTCGGGCGCGGCGAGAGGGGTGCAATCGGCGAGGCGGTCAAGAACGGCCTCGCGGCCAACACCGGCCTCTCTGTGGCGCTTGTGGCGGTGCTGTCGGTGTTCTGCCTGAACATCCACCGCTTCGGCCAGCCCGAAGAGCTGCTCCCACTGATGCGTCCCTACCTGTGGGTCAACATCGCCTCGCTGCCCTTCCTGTGCTGTTTCAATACGTTCAAGCAGTTTTTCGACGGCGTAACCGATACCAAGACGCCGATGTACGTCATCATCGGCGGCAACCTTCTCAACATTTTCGGAAACTGGGTGCTCATCTACGGCGAGCTGGGCGCGCCCGAGCTGGGCCTCTTCGGGGCAGGACTCTCCACGGCCCTGTCGCGCGTCGTCATGGCCGCGGCGTGCGCCCTGGTGTTCTTCCGGCACAGGCGTTACCGCGAGTACCGCGCCGGGTTCGCCTCGGGTCGTGTGAGCCGCGCCAGCGTCAGACGGCAGTCCGCGCTGGGTCTGCCTGTCGCCTTGCAGCTGGGCATGGAGAGCGCGGCCTTCTCCCTGTCGGCCATCTTCGTGGGATGGCTCGGCACTACGGCCCTGGCCGCCCATCAGGTCATGCTCACCGTGTCGTCCGTGCTTTACATGGTCAACAGCGGCATGGCCGCCGCCGTGGCCGTGCGCGTAAGCTATTTCGCCGGACAGGGCGACTACGCCGCCGTCCGCCGCACGGCAGCCAGCGGCCTTCACGTAGTCCTTGCCATCGCTTTTACGCTGTCAGTGCCCATATTCCTGCTGCGCGGAGAGATGAGCTGGTGGTTCACCGACAGCGCCGAGGTGTGCTCGCTCGTGTCCGTCACGGTGTTCCCGCTCATCGCCTACCAGTTCGGCGACGGCCTCCAGTACACCTTCGCCAACGCGTTGAGGGGCATAGAGTGCGTCCGTCCGATGGTGTGGATAGCCTTCTTCTCCTACTTCGTGGTGTCGCTGCCGCTTGGCTGGCTGCTCGGCATACATTTAGGCTACGGCCTCGTAGGCATCTGGTCGGCCTTCCCCGTGTGCCTGTCGCTGGCCGGCCTGCTCTATTTCCTGCGCTTTAGGAAGGAACTGAAGCCCCTCCCCAACCCTCCCGAGGGAGGGAGAAAGTGAGTCCTTCGGTTAACGGTAAAAAGGAGAAACAGTGAATAATGTGAATGATTTGATGAAAGGTAAAACGGTAAAAATGGCCTGTGGCGGAGCGTTTTGCAAAAGGCCGTGTTTTGCCTTCCGTTTTGCCGTCTTTTACAACGTGAAAGGCCGTCTTTCGCATCGCGAAAGACGGCCTCTTGGGTTCATCCGCAAACCTGTTGGATGAAATAAAAACATTTGTTCATTATTTAATCATTACCGTCAATGAATTCATCCTATTATAATCCAGGCAGTCGGTAATTGTCATGCCGCACTCCGATGCGGCATCCAGTAAACATCCAATACGCCAAATGTTGCAGGCTGCATACACTGGATGCCGCATCGGAGTGCGGCATGACAATTACCGACTGCCTGGATTAAAGCAGGGTGTTCTCATTAATAGAGCTTTACTTCATCCAACAGAACTGCGGATGAACCGCCTCTTGCATTTTGTCTTCGCGTCCGCCTGTTCAAGCCTGGCCGCAGGCTGCGCCGCTCCGGGTTGCGCCATTGTCGGCTGTGCGCAGTCAAAGGGCGTTTGGCCTGCCGTTGTGCATGTGATTATGGCTGTTTGTCAGAAATGTGTCATGTATTGCATCTATTTTGAAAAAATATGCTATATTTGCAGGATGCTTCATATATGTTTAACCTAAATCAATTTTGACATGAAGAAGATTTTTACCCTTGCAACGGGTGCGGTTGTCGCCGCGCTTCTCGGGGCGAGCCTTCCGGCAAACGCCCAACCACGGCTAAATCCCGTAGGACGGCCTGTTTTTACCCCCCCCTTGCCGGTAGCCTGCTGACTGCCGACGAAGGCTCTGAAGCCAAAGTATTGCTTGAAGAGGACTTCTCGCTCTTCACTGCCGGTACTGAAGCACAGCCCGACGCCAAAAACCTGTCGGACAACGTAACGGGGGAAATCCCCTCAACCTACACACATACGCCCGGATGGTACGGAGCTGCGGTAAGGCAGGCCGGCGGCGTATGCGCGGTGATGCTCGGAAAGTTCACCGAAGACGGACAGAGCTACACCGAACTGCCCGGCTACCTCATCACCCCTGTGGGCAACTACGCCGGAAACATTACGGTTGCGTTCCGCGCGCGCTTGGCCGACGGGCAGGAACTTGAGGGCGACCTCATGACGGTAAGCCTGCAAGACAATTCGGGCGAGCTGGAAAAACAGACCGTGGAAGTGGGCACGTCGTGGAAAACCTGCGAGGCGCACTTCACCAAGGGCGGGTTCTCCGGGTGCATCCTCCAGCTGTCTATGGCCAAGGGAGCGGTGCTGCTGGACGACATCAAGGTGACGAGCGTAGCCACGTCAATCATCCCTCCTGTAGCGACCGCGGCTACAGATTATACCGCCGACGGCTTCACTGCCAACTGGCAGCCTACCGACGAAGCCGAGAGCTACCTGTTAAGCGTATATGAAACCGACATAAGCAAGTCTACCGTCACCGAGGGCTTTGACGGCATCAGGAGGACGGCCGACGGCAAGGTGGACGCCTCTTCGCCCAACTATCCCGAGGGATGGACCATCGTACTGGGGCAGGGCGACGGCGTACAGCTGGCCGACGAGGGGCTTGACGGCTCGCAGGCGCTGGTGCTCGGCGAGACCAACGACTGGCTACAGACGCCCAGGTTCGACGCTCCCGTCATCGACTTCAAGTTCTTCGCCAAAAACATCTCTGCCGACCCCGTCAACGCAAGCACGCTCAAGGTCAACGTGATGGTTGAGAATGGCGGCAAGGAAGAGTGGTACAACCTCGGCCAAATCGACATCGAGCGCATCTCGACCGAGGGCGAATACATCTCCATCGCCAACAACCTGACGGGCGAAATAAGGCAAATCAACATGGTGTTCGAGAAAAACGCCAACGACGAGGGCAAGGAGCCGATGGTTGCCATCGACCAGGTGTCGTACATGACGCAGCTTGGCGGCACGCCGTTGTTCACCGACCGCGAGGTCAAGGCCACGTCATACAAGGTTACCGGCATAAAGACCGGCGTAGACTATGTGTACACCGTGAAGGCGCGCAATGCCGAGTTTACTTCGGCCTCGTCAAATACCGTGCCCGTGCTCGACCTCCTTCCGCCCGCGCTCGACAAGGCTGCTGACGTGTCCGAGGGCGGATATACGGCCCGGTGGCAGCCCGTGGATAAGGCCGACGGCTACTATGTGCGCAACTTCCGCGTGTACACCGTGCCCGAAACCAAGGAGACCGTCTTGCTCGAAGAGGACTTTGACAAGGTGACCTCGGGGTCGGAGAGCATGCCTAATTCGCTCTACAACTGGTTCAGCCCGTCGTCTTTGGACGATTATACTGCCACTGCCGGATGGTTAGGCCAGAACAATACGACCATCGCCGGGATGATGGGCTGCGACGCCGGAGGCTTCATCGGTTCTCCCGGACTTATCCAGACACCGGCCATGAACCTGTCAGGCAACGGCGGCAAGTTCACCGTAACCATAACCGCATGCGGCGGAATGGGGTCTGAAGGCGACTCGCTCGTGGTGCAGGCCGGTACGAGTGTCTATAAGAAAGCCAAGCTCGCAGGCGAGTACGAGCCGGTTGAAGTCAAGCTCGAGTTCGACAACGGAGAGGCCGACATGGCACTGTTGCTTTACAGCAATACCGGCCAGATGCTCTTCATTGACGACATCAAGGTGTCGCAGGTGGTAGAGGCCGGTTCGCAGGTCATCACCGAGGAGGGCAACGGTTACACCTTCGGCGACGTCACTTCGTACACGTTCGACGGGCTGGAGCAGGGCGATGACGAGACGTTCGGCTACCGCGTGTACGCTTACCGCTTGTTCTGCGGACAGGAAGTCTACTCCCTGTCAGGCAGGATGGAGCTTGTCGACCTTACAGACGAAAGTTTAGGCGTAGGCCGGGTTGAGGCCGACGGCACAAGCGTTTACGTTGCAGGGCGCAGCCTCCACGTAGTGTCGGCCGGTGAGCAGCGCGTCGTTGTCTACACTCTTGACGGCCGTGCCGTCATCGACACCGAAGCCCGCGCCGGGCGCAACGTGTACACTCTGCCGCAGCCGGGTGTATATGTGGTGAAGGCCGGCGGCCATGTCGCCAAGGTAATGGCGAGGTAACGCAGTCTTGCACGTAGTCAGATAAAAGCCTACGAGGAAAGGTAAAAAGGTAAAAAAGTAAAACGGTGAAACGATTTAATGAAGGGTAAAACGGTAAAAAAGTAAAAAGGTGAAAACGGCCTGTGGCGGAGCGTTTTGCAAAAGGCCGTGTTTCGCCTTCCGTTTTGCCGTCTTTTACAACGTAAAAGGCCGTCTTTCGCATCGCGAAAGACGGCCTTTTGGTTTTACCTTTTTACTTTTTTACCTTTTAACCTTTCCCAAAGGCTTTTTACCTTTTTACCCTTTTACCTTTTTACCTTTAACCGAGGGGGCTTCACTTTTTTCACTTTCCCCACACCACTTCGTCCACCGTGCGGTAGCAGTTCTCCAGCTGCGCGTCGGCCTTCTCGTGCGTGTCGACGCCTATTTGCATTACGGGCGGCACGCTGTGGCCGTTTACCGCCTGCCACGTGGGCAGTCCGAGGCCGTTGGGGTCGCCTGTCTTTATGAAGTTGAGGTAGTAGCCTTGGAAGATGGCCGACACGGTGAAGTCCTGCGGCTGCCAGTCGTACACGCGGTTGGTGGGCAGCGTGCCCATTGCATATTCTATGTCGGCCGAGTGTACCGCGCCGGTGGCCGCAGGCGCGTCGGCCTCGCCCTCGGCCTTGTCTTTCACTCCCCCGGCCAGTCCGGCCACCTTTCCGCTTATGCGCATTGCCGGGCGCGGATGGGTGTAGAGGTAGCGGTAGACGGGCATGCCGCTTGTCCTGGCGTGCATGTCGCACCACTTCCACGTGCCGAAGGCCACGAACATGTCGGCTCCCAGCTGTGCTCCGGGCTGTCCGGCCACGTCGGCGTCAGTCCTTATTCCGTATGCCTCGATTATGCGGTCGGTGTCGTTGCCGAAGCGAGGGGTCAGCGCCTCGCGCAGCGAAGCCTCCGTCATGGGGCGTCCGCCGAGCACAGCCGTTACGGGCATCTCGGCCGAGTTCCAGCCAACGAGCAGCGGCACGCGCGCCTGGCGGCCTGCGGCGTAGGTCTCGACGGGTTGTTCCGTCAGGAAGTAACGGTCTATGTTGTACATCCGTTCCATGCCCGTGCCTGCGGCCTTTGCCAGCAGTTCGTCGGCCGGCATTGCCCTCATCTCCTTCAGGTTCTTGCATCCTATGGCCTTCATCACGGCCATTCCGGCCTTCTCGGCCTCTTCGAGCGTGGCAATCTTGCTGTATGCCATGACCGACGCGCTTGAGCCTATGGCCTGCGCGAACAGCCCCTTGCACAGCGGCGAGGCCATAAGCGCGCTGACCGAGGCCGACCCTGCCGACTCGCCTGCTATGGTGATGCGCTCCGGGTCGCCGCCGAAGGCCGCTATGTTGTCCTGCAACCAGCGTATGGCCGCCGCCTGGTCGAGGAATCCGTAGTTGCCCGAGCCTTTGTAACTGGTCTCCTTTGACAGTTCGGGATGCGCCATGAAGCCGAACACTCCCTCGCGGTAGTTGGCCGTTACCGATATTATTCCGCGCCGCGCCATCGACTCTCCGGCGTAGCGAGGCTCGCTGCCCGAACCGGCCATAAGCCCTCCGCCGTTGAAGTATATGAGCACGGGCAGCCGCTCGGTCATCGTCTCCGCCGGTGTCCAGATGTTAAGGTAGAGGCAGTCTTCGCTGTATTCCGACGTGCCGAAGTTCATGTCGCCGAAGAGGTTTTGCTGCATCGGGTTGGGGCCGAAGTGCTTTGCCTGGCGCACGCCCGTCCACGGCTTCACGGGCTGCGGCGCTTTCCAGCGCAGCTCCCCGACTGGAGGCTGGGCGAAGGGCACGCCCTTGAACACCTTGATGCCCGACTCGTATGTGCCTTCGAGCACGCCGCACGCGGTCTTGGCCTGCGGCCCTTGTGCGCCGGCCGACATCGTTACGAGCGCCAGCGCGAGTGAGATGATGAGTTTTTTCATGATTGTATGGTTTTAGTTTGGTAGTGTTTCTCGCAGATGAAGAGCACGTGTTGGCCGTCGCCTGTGGTCGTGCCGAAGATGTATGTGTCGCCGCCGTCGCGCAGTTTCAGCTTCTTGCGCAGCGCGTCCGCCGTCAGTGGGAAGTTCCTTACGGCAACGTTGGCGCGGTCGATGCCGTCCAAGGCCGTTTTAAGTTCGCGTTTGTTGAGCGTTGTCACGGCGCGTATGGCGAAGGCGCGGCCGGGGAACTGCGGTATTTCCACGGGCGAGAGGAACAGGTGGCTGTCGCGGCTTACCTGCCGTGCGGCGTAGCGTTGCCCGATGAGGGCGAAGCATCCGGCCTTCATCAGCGATGCGTTGGGCTCGTAGAGGAAGGCTGCGGTTGTGGGGTTTTGCGGTTTTTGGGTTATGCGGTTATGCGGTTGTAGGGTGGCTTGGGACAGCTCTTCGGGCGTGAACGACAGCTCTTGGCCGTCGTTTACGCAGTAAATGCGCTCTATTTTAGTGTATTTCCGCGAGAGCACGAGCAGCAGTTCCTTGCACTCGTTGCCGACGGATACGATGTGAACCTCGCCCACCTGTGCGCCCATGTCTGCCGCTGCCTTGCGCCAGTCGAGCATGGGCGAGAGCTTGAGCATCACGTAGTCGGCCTTCTTGAGCAACTCCTCGCGCATCGAGAGCACGTCGGGCGTGCAGTCGCTGATGGCGAACGTGCGTCCGCCCGACTGTGAGCGGCGCGCCGGGTCGGCGTAGATGAGCGTGGCATGGCTTATTCCTTCGATAATTTGCGCACAGTCGCCGCAAATCACCTCGGCTTGACTGATGCCCAGCGCGGCCATGTTATGTCGCGAGATGTCGCACAAATGGCTCTGCCGCTCGATGTAGACGGCCTTGCCGAAGAGCGGCGCAAGGTATGAGAAGTCTACGCCGAAGCCGCCCGTGAGGTCGATAAGCAGGGTGGGGGAGGCCCCCTCCCGGCCGATGGAAGCCCCCTCCCAACCTCCCCGAGGGGAGGAGTGGCCGACGCCATATGGAGTGGTTATTGTTTGGTTTTCGCCGGAAGAATAGGCAGAAGAGAGCGTGGCGATGAGCCTTTTGGCTACTGCGGCCTTGTACATGGCCGTCTGTTCCGACGAGCATTGCTCCATAGAGATGTGCGGCGGATATATTATGCCCTCGGTGGCGGCCCATCGCGGCAGCTTCGTCCGCGCCCGCTGGCGGCCTGCTATTTGGTCGAGGGCGTAGGCGAGGTCGATGTCCGTGCGCCCGGCGTGGCGCAGTGCGAGATGGCGGATGTCGTCGTCTATGTGCTGGGAGATGAATTCCTGGGTGGTCATAATGTTGAGACCCACCCCAACCCTCCCCAAGGGAGGGGGCTTGACTGGCTTTGCTGTTGCAAGTCTGATAAGCCCGATGGGCTGAATAAGCCCGATGCGCCGCCAATATTGGCATGTCAGGCTCCCTCCCTTTGGGAGGGTTGGGGTGGGTGTTGGTTTTTATTTGATGACTTTATAATACTTCCTTGCCGTGGCCCTTGATATCAGGTTGAAGTGCCACCACTCCGTCCTTAGCGGACGGAAGCCGGCGTAGCGCATCACCTCGCGCAGCAGCTGGCGGTTCTTTTGCGCCTGGCGGCTTATGCGTCCGCTCTTTACGAGGGCGTCCTCGCGGTCTATGTGGGCTGCCGAGCCCATGTAGTCGATGGGCGTTCCCATGTCGAGCGTGTCACCCTTGGCGTCGCACAGCGTTATGTCGACGGCCATTCCGTAGTTGTGCAGGCCGCCTCCGCGTGCAGGGTTGCTCACGTAGAAGTATTTGCTTGTGTTCTTAACCTTGTCCCACATGCGCTGCTGTATGCTCATGGGGCGCGCCGCGTCGTACACCTTCAGGCTCAAGTCGGGCCGCAGCTGCTTCAGTCTCTTCTGCGCCTTTGCCAGCGCGGCGGCGGCCTTGGGATGCAGGTAGGCGCGCGTCAGGTCGGTGTAGAGTATTTGTCCGGTGAAGTTGTCGGCCCTGGCGTACATCAGGCTTACGGGTATTGTCTTGTCATGTGTGTGTATGTCGACCATCCCCTGCCGCTCCATCGACAGCTCCGTCTTCGTCTTCTTCACGCTTTTCTGCGCGCAGGCCGGTGCGGCCAGCAGGCAGGCCAGCGCGGCAATCGTTATAATCCGTTTCATCGTAATAGTGTTTTTAGCGTTAGTTCGGTATAAGAAACCATCCTTTGTAGGGACATAATTCATTATGTCCGTACGCCGCGAAGAGGCGTATTACACAAGCGCGGCAAATGAAAAACGTTCTTTCAGAACGTGCGGACATAATGAATTATGTCCCTACAAAGGATGGTTTCGCTATTATGAAAATAGCAGTTATACCGAATTCGCGTGGTTTTTAAGGCAAAGATACTCCTTTTACGGCTATAAAGCAAGGCTTGGTGGCAATTTGTTTGGAATGCGGTTGATTTTCAACCGCGTAACGCCTTGGCCGTCAATGCGTTGTAAAAGGCCGTCTTTTACAATGCGAAAGACGGCAAACGGGAATGCAAAAGACGGCCTTTCATCGTGTGAAAGGCCGCCTTTGGCGTTCATTTGTTCCGGCGGATTTGCAATCCGGCGGTTCTTAATTGCGGATTTGCAATCCGCTCATGACCGTTGTTTTCAATATGTTCCCATGCGCTTTGAGCGGATTGCAAATCCTTATAATATATTTAGGCGGATTGCAAATCCGCCTAAACGTAAGCTCGCTAAGAAGTTAACTTCTCTAAATTCTATAACTTCTTGAAAAGAGCTTTACTTCTTATGGCTCACCGTGTAGACCACCTTGCCCTCCTTGTCGATGAGGTGCAGGTCAAGCTCCTGCTTGTCGGCGCAGACGAGGGAGAAGCCGCTGATGCCCGAGCAGAACTGCGTTCCGTCGATTGGCTTTACGTTCTCGCGGCTCAATGAGCCGCTGGTGTTCACCACGTAGTCGATGTTGCAGCCCGGCTTGCGTATGTGCTGGAAGTTGTGTATGTGGCCGCATACGTACATTGCGACGTTCGGGTGCTTCAAGAGTACGGCGTTGAGTGTCTTCTGCATGTCGGTGCGCTCCTTCTCGCTCTTGGTAGACTGCGCGTAGACGGGGTGGTGGCCTATTACTATTACCCAGTCTTCCTTGGCGTCGGCGAGCGTCTGGTCGAGCCATGCCAGCTGCTTCTGTACGTCCTGCTTGCAGGCGTCGGGGTACTTCTCGGTGTCCTTGCGGTACTTCTCTATCATCGGGGTGGTGTCAACGAAGACGAGGCGCACGGTAACGTCGTCGTCCTCGATTACCTTCGTGTAGTACTTTGCCGGCATCTCCCAACGGCGGCTCACCTTGGCGTAGTCGACCACGGCCTGCGTGTTTCCACGGTACTCGTGATTGCCGCAGATGGGATACCAGGCCAGCATCAGTTCGGGATGCGAGTAGATGAGCTCGTAGTTGGTCATCCAGAGAGGGTCTTCGGTGCTCACGACGCCCTCGAAGTGGTGTATGTCGCCTGCCGCGGCAACGCACTCTATGCCGACGGTCTCGGCCATGCGGCCCATCAGTTCGGCTATTGGCTTCTGGTCGTAGTAGCCGTTGCGGCCAAGGTCGTTGGCCACGTAGAAGTTCACTGACTTTTCAAGTTTTGCCCATTCGGCCGGTGTCTGTGCGAAAGCCGTCATTACGGCGGCGGCCAGTAGGAGGATGATTGATGATATTCTTTTCATTTTGTGATAATTTAATACCCACCCCAACCCTCCCCAAGGGAGGGAGTTTGGTATGCTTTTACTGTTTGGATGATGCTTTTGTTTAACTTGTAATGCCATTCAAGCTCCCTCCCTTGGGGAGGGTTGGGGTGGGTGTTAGGGTTTGGTGTTAGGATGTTAGTTTGTCTATTCCCTTAGAAGTTCACTTTGAACCCAGCGTTGAGTTTCGCTCCGTAGTATTCCACCTGCATCGTCCTGTCCTTCGTGCCCTGGTAGTAGCGCAGGGGTTGGTTGAGCAGGTTGTTGGCCTGTGCGTAGATGGTGAACTTCACGTTCTTGCCCCAGGTGTAGCTGGCGTTGAGGTCCATGTAGTGCGTTGCGTCGTAGTAGCGGCGCAGGGCAGCCTCCTCTATGTACTCCTCGTCGTCCTGGAAGGCCGACGTGAAGTTGTAAGACAGGCGCACGTTCAAGCCCCACTTGTCGAAGTAAAGCGACACGTTGGCCATGTGTTCGGGCGAACCCGGCAGCGCCTGCTCGTCCTTGTCGCCGAAGGCAGACTTCACGATGTTGCTGTGGGTGTAAGTGTAGTTGCCGTAGAAGCCTACGCAACGCAGCGCCGGAGAGATGAAGCCGAAGTCGCGCTGGAAGCCAAGCTCTACTCCGAGCAGGTCGGCGTCGAAGGCGTTGAGCGGCTGGCTGACCTCTGCCTCGGCGTAGTTGCCGTAAGCCATGTCGCGCTTCAGGTTGACAGAATAGTCCTTGACGCGCTTGTAGAACACTGCCGCCGATACGAGACCTACGCTCTTGAAGTAGTATTCGCCCGACAGGTCGACGTTGTGTGAGGTGATGGGCTTCAGGTCGGGGTTGCCCAGTGTGATTTCAACTGGCGACTCCTCGGTGTTGTAAGAAGCGTTGGCTACGAGGTGGGAGTACTTGGGGCGTGCCAGCGTCTTGGTGTAAGATGCGCGCACCTTGAGGTCGTCCGTAGCGTCCCACTTGACGAGGAAGCTCGGCAGCCAGCTTATGTAGTTGTTCTTGAACTTGCCCGTTGGGTCGAGGGTCTCTTTCCCATTCTCGTCGATATTCCAGTTGAAGCCGCTCGTCTCGAGGTCAGTGTACTCCATGCGGAGGCCGGCCATTACGGTGAACTTGCGTCCCAGTTTCTGCGTGAAGCGCAGGTATGCGGCGGTAACCTGCTCGGTTGCGTCATAGTCTCCTGCCGATTCCTCGAGTACCTGCTCGCCTCCGAGCAGCGCCCAGTCCTTCGCGTTGAACTGCTCGAGGTAGTCCTTGCTTACGAAGTCCATAGCCTTGTACTGGTCGCCGGGCATGAAGCCGTCGCGTATCTGCGATGTGTAATAGTTGGTGTAGTCGGTTCCGTAGATGCTTTCGTAGCCGTCCTTGTAGTCGTAACACAGCACTTCCTTTGTCTTGTGCTTGTGGGTGTACTTCGCGCCGAACTTCAGCGAGTTGCCGAAGAGGCCGCTTGCGAGGGGCAGCTCGAAGTCAACCTTGGCCTTCCACTCGTTTTCGCGTATCCATTCGTTGGCGTTTGTGAACTCGTCAACTTCCCAGTCGCCGTCGTGAACAGAGATGGGCGTAATGGCGTAAGGCTGACGTCCGCCCTCGTCTTCCATGTCGATGGTCATGTCCTTCTGCTTGATGGTGAAGTAACGCTCGTCGGGGCGGTCTTCGCTTGCACGCGAGTAAGAGGCCATCCAGTCCATTTGCAGCTTGTCCCAGAGCAGGTGGTCGCCGCCGAGTGTGAAGTCCATTGTCTGCTGGAGCTCAAGGCGTGCGCCGCGGTTGTCCTTGGAGCCGGCCTTGGTCTGTATCTCGGTCTTCATCTCTCCTGCGCCGTCGGCCAGGTCCTTGTAGCTTACGCGGTAGCGGTTTTCCCAGTCGTTGCGTCGGTTGTAGATGCCGTTGAAGTAGATTTTATGGTTCGGGTTGAAGTCGTAGTCCATCGAGAGCGAGTAGCTTTGGCGCTCTCGTGTTACGTAGTATTGGCGCACTTCTGCGTCGGTGAGCACTACGTTGCCGTCGTCGTCGAGGTCATATTCAAACTCGGTGTTGTCCGAGCCGGCCGGCGAGTTCTGGTAAGATATGGCGGCCATGATGCCGAACTTGTCGTTGAAGAAGCGGTCGCCCCACGTCGCGCCGAGGTCGAGGCGGAACTTGTCGCTTATCCAGTTGTAGCCCGTTCCTGCCGTTACGTTGAACACGCGGCGGTAAGGCGTGTTCTTGGTTACGAGGTTTATGGCACCGCCGATGGCGTCGCCGTCCATGTCGGCGGTTACAACCTTGTTAACCTCGATGGTCTGTATCATGTCGGCCGGTATGAGGTCGAGCTGCACGTTGCGTGCGTCGCCCTCGGCGGAGGGCAGGCGGTTGCCGTTGATGGAGACGCTGGTAAGGTCGGGCGACGTTCCGCGCACCTGTCCGAAGCGCGCCTCGCCCTGGTCGTACTGCACGTTGATGCCGTTGATTCGCTTGAGGGCGTCGCCTATGTTGGAGTCGGGGAACTTGCCTACCTGGTCGGCCGACACTACATTTGTCAAATTGAAGTTGTTTTTCTGCTGGTTGATGGCGCGGCTCTGTCCGTGGAACGCGCCTTTCACCTCGATGCCCTGAAGCTCCACGCCGTCAGAGAGCACGAAGTCCTGGACGGCAGTCTTGTCGGGCGAGATTGTCAGTTTCATCGTCTTCGGTTCATATCCTACGTAGCTGACCTTCACCACGTAAGTGCCCGGTTTCAGGTTGGCGAGGGTGTAGTAGCCGTTGACGTCGCTCACCACGCCCGTGTGCAGGCTTTCAATCATCACCGTGGCTCCCGGCAGTACCTGGTTCTGAGTGTCAACGACGCGGCCGCGCATCACGCCGAAAGCGGCCTCGTTGGAGTCGGGGGCGGCGAAGGCTGCTGTGGAGAGCATTGCCGCCAGACAGAATGTCGATAGTTTCCTGTAATTTTTTTTCATAAAAATTATTGAATGATTTGACGGGTGCAAAGTTCCGACATCCGTGTTACACGGACGTTACATGAATTTGTTTTTAGGTTTAACAAATAATTACAAAGTTGTTACGGGATGTAAAAGCGTGCGCCTGCGTGCGCGTACCGACTATGTTTGTTGCCAACGGTTGTGTAACGTATTGACACCCAACGGGTTGCGAAAGGCCGTCTTTTGTATTGCGAAAGACCGCCTTTTGCGTTGCCGTTGACGGCCTTTTAGCGTGCGATTGACGGCCTTTTGGAAGGCGAAAGGCCGCCAACCGCACGCCTGCCCATATGGCTTATGGTTCATCCGCAGTTCAGGTGTATGCGATAACAGCATTGCCTTTTGCTTTTGCCATAGCATTTCATGTGTACATCCTGTCACAAGCCAGGCTGTCGGTAACCGTCATGCCGCACTCCGATGCGGCATCCAGTGTATGCAGCTTGTAACATTTGACGTAGTGGGTGTTTACTGGATGCCGCATCGGAGTGCGGCATGACGGTTACCGACAGCCTGGATTAAAGTAGGAGGCGTACATAAAATGCTATCACAAAGACAATAGAAGGTACAGTAATACTATACACCTAAACTACGGATGACCTGGCTTATTAGGCTAATCTGGCTAATTAAGCCCAATGGGCCGGATAAGCCTTATAAGCCCGATGGGCAGGGGTTGCCACCCGGTTTTTTATTATTTAACTTGCAAATCTTCCGTATGTCTTGAAAAAACGTTAATTTTGCATGATTAAACAGATTAGTAAAATGTCATCAGTAACAATACGCAAGGTAAACACAAGGCGCGACCTTGAGCGGTTTATCGACTTCCACTACGACCTGTACGAGGGCTGCGAGCAGGACGTGCCTAACCTCTTCTCGGACGAGATGAAGACCTTGGACAAGACGAAGAACGCCGCCTTCGAGTTCTGCGAGGCCGAATACTTCATGGCGCTCGACGCCAAGGGGCGCATCGTAGGCCGCGTGGCAGCCATCATCAACCACAAGGCCAACAAGCGGTGGGGCCGCAAGTGCGTGCGCTTCGGTTGGCTCGACTTCATCGACGACATCGACGTGAGCCGCGCCCTGTTCGACGCAGTGGAGCAGTACGGCAAGTCGAAGGGCATGGACGAGATGATAGGCCCACTCGGCTTCACCGACCTCGACCCCGAAGGCATGCTCACATGGGGCTTCGACCAGCTCGGCACGATGCCCACCATATACAACTATCCCTACTACCCGGAGCACATGGAGCGGCTGGGCGACTTCGACAAGGACAACGACTACGTGGAGTTCAAGATGATGGTGCCCGACACCGTGCCCGAGAAGTACACCAAGATAGCCGAGATGATACAGCAGAGGTACAACCTGCACGTAAGGAAACTGACGAAGAAGGACGTATTCGAGGGTGGTTACGGCAAAAAGATGTTCGACCTAATCAACGTCTGCTTCAAGGACCTTTACGGCTACTCGGAACTCTCGGACCGCCAAATAGAGCAGTACATCGACATGTACTTCCCCCTGGCCGACCTAAGCCTGATTACTGTTGTGGAAGACTGGAACGAGGACCGGAAGCCCGTTGCCGTGGGCATCACCATCCCCTCGCTGGCACGTGCGCTGCAGAAGTGCCGCCGCGGACGGCTCTTCCCCTTCGGCTGGTGGCACGTGCTGCGCGCCCTGAAGGCGCACAAGACCGAGGGCGTAGACCTGCTCCTGCTCGGCGTCCTGCCCGAGTACCGCATGAAAGGAGCCAACGCCCTGATGTTCGCCGACCTCATACCGCGCTACCAGGCATACGGCTTCAAGTGGGGCGAGAGCCAGGTTGAGATGGAGACCAACGAGAACGTGCAGAGCCAGTGGCAGTACCTCGACCCAAAGCTGCACAAGCGCAGGAGGTGCTACAAGAAGTGGCTGTAAGACTAACACCCACCCCTGCCCTCCCAAAGGGAGGGGGCTTGGTATGCCTTGCTTCTTTAATGGATGGTGTTTAGGGCTTATCTGGCTCATCCGGCCAATCGGGCTTATTACTCCCATCAGGCTTATTAGTCCTATGATTGTCAAATAATTATGAGCGAAAACGAAATACAAAATCCACAGGTTTCTTATACTGATGATAACATCCGCCACTTGTCCGACATGGAGCACGTGCGCACCCGACCCGGCATGTACATCGGCCGGTTGGGCGACGGCTCTATGCCCGAGGACGGAATATACGTGTTGCTGAAGGAGGTCATCGACAACTCAATCGATGAGTTCAAGATGGGCGCCGGCAAACGCATCGAGGTTGACATCGACGACGAGCTGCGCGTGACCGTCCGCGACTATGGACGAGGCATACCGCAGGGCAAGCTCGTCGAGGCCGTAAGCGTGCTCAACACCGGCGGAAAGTATGACTCCAAGGCGTTCAAGAAGAGCGTCGGCCTTAACGGTGTCGGCATAAAGGCCGTCAACGCGTTGAGTTCGGCGTTCGAGGTGCGCTCCTACCGCGACGGCACGGTGCGCTCGGTGCAGTTCGAGAAGGGCGTGCAGAAGAGCGACACGACCGAGGACACGCAGGACGAAAACGGCACATACGTCTATTTCGAGCCTGACGACACGCTGTTTAAGAACTACCGTTTCCACACGGATTTCGTCGAGACGATGCTCCGCAACTACACTTACCTCAACACGGGGCTTACCATCATGTTCAACGGCCGCCGCATCTTGAGCCGCAACGGACTTGAAGACCTCTTGAACGACACGATGACCACCGACGGCATCTATCCCATAATACACCTCAAAGGTGAGGATATTGAAATAGCGTTTACGCATACAAACCAGTACGGAGAGGAGTACCACTCGTTCGTCAACGGCCAGCACACCACGCAGGGCGGCACTCACCAGAGCGCGTTCAAGGAGCACATAGCCAAGACAATAAAGGAGTTCTTCAACAAGAACTTTGAATACACCGACATACGCAACGGCCTCGTGGCCGCCATCGCGGTGAATGTCGAAGAGCCGATGTTCGAGAGTCAGACCAAAATCAAGCTCGGTTCGCTCACCATGTCGCCCGACGGCGTGAGCGTGAACAAGTACGTTGGCGACTTCATCAAGACCGAGGTGGACAACTATCTGCATAAACACGCCGACGTGGCGGAGGTCATGCTGCAGAAAATACAGGCTTCCGAGAAGGAGCGCAAGGAGATGGCCGGAGTGACGAAGCTGGCCCGAGAGCGCGCCAAGAAGGCCAACCTGCACAACCGCAAGCTGCGCGACTGCCGCATACACTTCAGCGACGTGAAGAACGACCGCAAGGAGGAAAGCTCCATCTTCATAACCGAGGGCGACTCGGCAAGCGGCTCCATCACCAAGAGCCGCGACGTAAACACGCAGGCTGTGTTCTCTCTTAGGGGCAAGCCGTTGAACTCTTACGGCCTGACTAAGAAGGTGGTGTACGAGAACGAGGAGTTTAACCTCCTGCAAGCGGCCTTGGACATAGAGGACGGACTCGACACCCTGCGCTACAACAAGGTAATCGTGGCGACCGATGCCGACGTCGACGGCATGCACATACGCCTGCTGATAATCACTTTCTTCCTGCAATTCTTCCCCGACCTGATAAAGAAAGGCCACGTCTACGTGCTGCAAACGCCGCTTTTCCGAGTGCGCAACCGCCGCTCGAAGATAAAGGATAAGGCCACGCTTGAGGCCGCAAAAGGCACTAAGGGCGACTTCATCACGCGTTACTGTTACAGCGAGGAGGAGCGGCTTGACGCCATATCGGCCCTCGGCCCCGACCCCGAAATCACCCGTTTCAAAGGTCTCGGCGAGATAAGTCCTGACGAGTTCCGCAACTTCATAGGACCCGACATGCGCCTGGAGCAGGTCACTCTGCACAAGACCGACCAGGTGCAGAAGCTTCTCGAGTACTACATGGGCAAGAATACGCCCGAGCGTCAGAACTTCATCATAGACAATCTGGTGATTGAGGAAGACCGCCCCGAAGAGGAGGAACTTTCAAATTAAAAATTAACAAGTAAAAATTAAACAGCGCGTATCGGGCTTATCAGGCTCATTTGGCCTATTCGGCCTATTAGGCCAAATGAGCCTAATAAGAATAAATAAGCCCAATAAGAAATACAAACAATGAAAACCAAAGCACCGATAGTTTTACTTTTTTACCTTTTTACCCTTTTACCTTTGCACTCCCAGATGCGCATCAACTTCTCCGGCGACAGCCCCATGCGCAAGCTGAATATAGCCGAGGCGGCCATAACCAACCTCTACGTCGACTCCGTTGACGAGCAGAAGCTCGTTGAGGACGCAATACGCGGCATGCTGGAGAAGCTCGACCCGCACTCGTCTTACGCCGACCCGAAGGAGGTGAAGGCGCTCAACGAGCCGTTGCAGGGCAACTTCGACGGCATAGGGGTGCAGTTCAACATGGTTGACGACACGCTGCTTGTCATCCAGCCCGTAAGCAAAGGCCCGTCGGAGAAGGTCGGCATCATGGCCGGCGACCGCATCGTGACCGTCAACGACACAGCCATTGCCGGAGTGAAGATGGCACGCGAGGAAATAATGCGCCGCCTGAGAGGCCCCAGGGGAACCAAGGTTAACCTCGGCATTGTGCGCCGCGGCGTGCCCGAAGTGCTGAAGTTCACCGTCAAGAGAGACAAGATACCCGTGAAAAGCGTCGATGCCGTGTACATGCTCCGCCCCGGAGTGGGTTACATAAGGATAGGAAACTTCGGCGCGACTACCTACGGTGAGTTCATGCAGGGCGTTGAGCAGCTTGAGCAGCAGGGCATGAAAGACCTTGTGCTCGACCTTCAGGACAACGGCGGAGGCTACCTCCAGGCGGCCGTGCAGATAGCCAACGAGTTCCTTGACAAGGGCGAACTCATCGTATATACCGAGGGACGGCAGTTCCCACGCACCGATTACAAGGCGCGGGGCAACGGCAAATTCCGCACAGGGCGCGTCTACGTGCTCGTCAACGAGTTCACCGCGTCGGCCGCGGAGATTGTCTCCGGCGCAATACAAGACCATGACCGCGGCACGGTAATAGGCCGCCGCACGTTCGGCAAGGGCCTCGTTCAGCGTCCCATCGACCTGCCCGACGGCTCTATGCTCCGTCTGACAATAGCCCATTACTACACCCCCGCAGGCCGCTGCATACAGAAACCGTACACCAAGGGCGACATGGAGGACTACGCCCTCGACTTCGACAAGCGGCTGAGGCACGGCGAGCTGACCAACCGCGACAGCATACACTTCGCCGATTCGCTCAAGTTCTACACGCTCAAGGAGCACCGCGCGGTGTACGGCGGAGGAGGAATAATGCCCGACGTGTTCGTCCCCCTCGATACGACGCAGTACACGCGCTACCACCGCCAGCTTGTATTGAAGGGCATAATCATCAACTCCAGCCTGCGCTACATCGACAACCACCGCGCCCAGCTGCGCTCGCTCTTCCCCGAGTTCGGCGCGTTCCGCACGGGCTTCCAGGTGCCCCAGTCGCTCATAGACGAGGTGATGAAGGAAGGCGAGAAGCAGAACGTCAAGCCCAAGGACGACGACGAGCTGCAGCGCACGCTGCCTTACCTCAAGGCGCAACTGAAGGCTCTCGTTGCGCGCGACCTCTTCGACATGAGCGAGTACTTCCAGATTATCAACGAGGAGAGCGACGTCGTCAAGGCGGCGGTAAAAGCGTTAGCCCCCTCCTAACCTCCCCGAGGGGAGGAAACTGGTTTCCTTTGAATAGATTTATACAAATACAACAACATTAAAAAACGCCCGATGCAACTCCAAGCGTGCATGACGTATCCGTCCGCCCGGCGGGCTTTGCGTCAGCCGCTCCTCCCCTCGGGGAGGCCGGGAGGGGGCTTCTGACAATTATGATAACATACAACGCAGACGGGGTGGCGATGCCCCGAATAAAGAGGCGCAAGGTTACGGCGTGGGTCAAGGCCGTGGCCGCGTCTTATGGAAGGAAGACCGGCGAAATAGGTTACATGTTCGTGAGCGACGAGAAAATACTTGAAGTCAACCGCGAGTACCTCGGCCACGATTACTACACTGACATAATAACCTTCGACTACGACGAAGGCGACACCATAAGCGGCGACCTCGTCATCTCGCTCGACACCGTGCGCTCTAACGCCTTGCAGCTTGGCAAGGACTACATGGACGAGCTTCACCGCGTCATCATACACGGCATACTCCACCTTTGCGGCATCAACGACAAGGGGCCGGGCGAGCGCGAGCTGATGGAAGCCGCCGAAGACAAGGCCCTGGCCATGCTCGCCGCCATGCAGTAGTTGTGCGCCTGCGCAACCGGCTGTGAGCCAACGCATTGCAAAAGGCGGTCTTTCGCGACGCGAAAGACCGCCTTTTACCGTATGATATGCCGCCTTTCGCAGGCCGAAAGGCGGCATATTGGATACCCACCCCAACCCTCCCCAAGGGAGGGAGCTTGATTGCCAC
>OGGJ01000295.1_pt1 | contig 53442 bp, 38 predicted proteins | sample 1571071 | NCBI WGS metagenome assembly OGGJ01 (sample SAMEA2581954, study PRJEB24529) | metagenome | biome: Human gut stool | place: China | collected 2011
ATGCTTTGTTGGCTCTGCATCGTGCAGAGCCTTTGGGCATACACGCCCGGCGTCCTTGCCGGGGCTGAGTGTGGGGCTACCGCCCCTAGTCCCTGTCGGGGGCTCCGCCCCTGCGCCCCCATTTTTATCAACGATATAGTTTTTTCGACAGACTGAATGTGCCGCAGTGGGATGCTGTGGCACATAATCTTTGCTTTTCCGGCTTACTTTCTTGAGAATAAGCCCTTTTTCTCGTAAGGCTCGCTTGTAATGTCTTTAAGCTCGTAGCCCGTTGGCTGCATAACCTCTCTGATCTTGTCTTCGGAAAGCGCCTCCTCGCTGATTATCACGGTTTCTCCCTTTGAATGAGAAGAAGTGACCTTCTTTACGGGAAAAGCATTTCTGATAGCGTCATTGACGTGTGATTCGCACATTCCGCACATCATTCCGTCAATTTTAAGTGTTGTCTTTACCATTGTAAATTCCTCCGTTACTTTATTGATATTACTTTATAGCCGCTGTTTTCAACGGCTTTTTTAAGCTGTTTGTCGGGAACTTCGCCTGAAAGCTCAGCCACTGCGATACCGTCTGTATGGCTCGCCGAAGCGCTTGCCACCTGCGGAATAGCCTCAAGTGCAGTCTTTACATGATGCTCGCATTTTTCGCACATCATACCCTTTATTTTTATCGTTTTTGTTATTTTAGCCGTGTCGGACGGTTGTATTGCAATATTATTCATCGGCTTTGCTTTTCTGTCGTGCTTTGTGCTGTACAACCTGCAGAAATTGAGCCTTAACGCATTCGATACGACGCAGAAGCTGGAAAGGCTCATTGCCGCCGCACCGAACATAGGATTAAGCGTAAGCCCGAGCGGAATAAATACGCCTGCGGCAAGCGGAATGCCGATAACGTTATAGATGAACGCCCAGAAAAGATTTTCGTGTATATTACGCAGTGAAGAGCGGGAAAGCCTTATCGCCGCAGGAACATCGGTAAGTCTGCTCTTCATCAGAACAACATCGGCGGCATCTATCGCAATGTCTGTTCCTGCGCCTATAGCGATGCCTGTATCTGCGGCGGTAAGCGCAGGCGCATCGTTTATGCCGTCGCCTATCATAGCGACCTTACCCTGTGCCTTGAGCGAGCGGATGACCGCCTCTTTTCCGTCGGGGAGAACGCCCGCTATCACCTCGTCAATGCCTGCTTTTTTGGCTACTGCCTTTGCGGTACGCTCGTTATCGCCTGTCAGCATTATTACCCGTATGCCCATATTTCTGAGCTGTTTTACTGCATCGGGGCTGTCGCTCTTTATCGTATCGGCTACTGCTATCATACCGAGCATACGGTTGTTTTTGCAGAAAAGCAGGGGAGTCTTACCCTCGCCTGAAAGACGGTCAGCTTCAGACTTTATTCTGTCACCGACAGCAATCTTTTCACCGATGAACTTAAGACTTCCGCCGTAAAGCGTATCACTGCCGATGGTAGCTGTAAGTCCGTTTCCGCTGAGCGCCTTGAAATTATCGACATTCTGTGCTGTTACTTCGTTCTGTGTGCCGTAAACGTTTATCGCTTTTGCAAGCGGGTGTTCGCTCTTTGCTTCAAGCGACAGTGCAAGGCTCAAAAGCTCATTTTCGGTAACGTCTTCCGCAGGGATTATATCCGTTACGACCGGTTCTCCTGCTGTTACGGTGCCTGTTTTATCAAGCACGGCTATCTGAGTTTTTCCTGTCTGCTCAAGTGAAACGGCAGTCTTAAAAAGAATGCCGTTCTTTGCACCGACACCGTTTCCGACCATTATCGCAACGGGAGTGGCAAGTCCGAGCGCACAAGGACAGCTTATTACAAGCACCGATATTCCTCTCGCCAGAGCATAAGCGAAATCCTGTCCGAGTAAGAGCCACACTATCGTAGTGACAACGGCAATTGCAATAACGGTCGGAACAAATATTCCCGATACCTTGTCGGCAATCTTCGCAACGGGCGCTTTTGTTGCCGCCGCATCGCTCACCATTTTTATTATCTGCGATAAGGTGGTATCCTCGCCTACACGGGTAGCCCTGCAGGTGATGAAGCCCGTCTGATTTATGGTAGCCGCCGAAACATTATCTCCGACCGTCTTATCTACCGGTATGCTTTCGCCTGTCAGTGCGGATTCGTTGACCGTGCTTTCGCCGTCTGTTACTACTGCGTCAACTGGTATGCTTTCGCCCGGACGTACAACGAATATATCGCCCTTCATCACTTCTTTGGCAGGAACGGTATGCTCCGTGCCGTTTCTTATTACGTTTGCGGTCTTAGGGGCGAGGCTTACAAGCCCTTTCAACGCATCGGTGGTTTTGCCTTTGGAACGGGCTTCGAGCAGTTTTCCGACCGTGATGAGCGTCAGTATCATAGCCGCCGATTCAAAATAGAACTCGTCCATATACATCATAACGGCATCTGCATTTTGGTGAAGCTGTGCATCGGTCATCATAAACAGGGCATATACGCTCCATACAAATGACGCACCTGAGCCGAGCGCCACAAGCGTATCCATATTTGGTGAGCGGTTGATAAATCCCTTGAAGCCGTTTACAAAGAACTTGCCGTTTATAACCATTATAATTGCGCTTAGCAACAGCTGTACAAGACCCATAGCGACATGGTTTCCGTCAAACCAGGACGGAAGCGGAAATTCCCACATCATATGACCCATTGAGAAGTACATAAGAATTACAAGAAAAACGATTGACGCTATCAGCCTTTTTCTAAGTTTGGGCGTTTCGGTATCACGCAGTGAACCGCCATCGGTATCGGTGTTTTCCGTTTTTGCGCCTTTCAGCCTTGCACCGTAGCCTGCCTTTTCAACCGCAGAGATTATTTCCTGCGGTGACGCTGTACCCTCGACACCCATTGAATTTGTAAGCAGGCTCACCGAACACGAGGTTACGCCCTTTACCTTGCCGACCGCTTTTTCCACTCTTGCACTGCAGGCGGCACAGCTCATGCCTGTAACATCGTACTGCTCCATAATAAGACCCTCTTTCTTTTGATGTATATCTTTATATTATGTCCGTCTGACGTTATTTCATCAGCTTTTGCAGAGTTGTGACAAGCTCGTCTATGACCTCGTCCCTGCCTTCTCTTATATCTCTTGCAACGCAGCCTTTTATATGGCTTGCCAGCAGTTCCTTATTAAAGGCATTCATTGCGGCATTGACGGCGGCGGATTGAATAAGCACATCGTTGCAATATGCGTCATTCTCAATCATAGCCTCGATGCCACGCACCTGTCCTTCAATGCGTTTAAGGCGGTTAAGAAGCGCCTTTTTGTGCTTTTCGTCCCTTACTGTATGCTTTTCACAACACGGACAGACTTTTTTGACGATCGTTTTATTTTCACTCATAGCGTTACCTCTGAATTTTTGCTGTAGCTTTAATATACCCTCACGGGGTATTTTTATTATATACTCCCCGGGGGTATTTGTCAAGGATAATTATATAATTTTCGATAGCACGATGTCAGTTCTGCTGTTCGCAATACAGAGCGAAATATAGGTGTGACACAATTTCTTAGATATAAAAAATTAAAAAAACGGGTCGCAGGACGGTTGCACTGCAAAACAGCACTTCGGCATCTGTCCGCACATTTCACGATAAACCGGAAAGCGCTTTCGAAATAGTGATTGTGCGTATTTACCGAAGAATACGATGCGAAATTGTGCAAAACGGAAAATTTTCAGAATCTCTTGAAAAACAGTAGGATTTATGCTACAATCAAACTGCCGGAAACGTTTTCGGTAATTTAATTCAGACAACAGGTGAGCCATTGACTATAAAGGATATTGCAAGACTTGCCGGCTGCGGCGTGAGCACGGTTTCACGGGCGCTTAACGGCAGTAATGAGATAAGCGAACAGACCAAAGAACGCATAAACGAGGTTATCCGTAAGTATAACTACACGCCTAACGGCAATGCACGCCGTATGCGCAGGAGCGCAGAAAAGACCATACTGCTCATCGTTAACGGCAGCAGTAACCTGTTCTTTTCACCGCTCATCGAGCAGATACAGATAGCGGCTTCTTCCGCAGGATTTCAGATTGCAGTGAATCACATTGACGAGCAGGAGGACGAGGTGCAGTTTGCGTCAAGGCTCTGCACGGAGTTAAGACCTGCCGGGGTGATATTTCTCGGCGGCGATATGCGAAACTTCAAAAGGAGCTTTGCACGGATAAAACTGCCCTGTATACTGAGTACGGCAAACGCTGAGGAGCTTGGCTTTGAAAACCTTTCCTCCGTCAGCGTTGACGACTATGACGGCGGCAGGGCGGCGGCAGAACAGCTGTTCGACCGTGGTCACAAAAAAGTCGGGATACTCGGCGGCGACCTCAGCTCCTACGGTCCTTCGGGATTGCGTTACGGCGGTTTTTGCAGTGTATGCTCTGAGCGGGGTGCGGATATTCCCGACAGCGAGCTTTGTGCATATACGTTCAGTTCTGCGTATGAAGCGGCAGTGGCTCTTTATCATAAGTGCAAGGGTATGACGGCGGTATTCGCTATGTCGGATATTATCGCCGTAGGCGCTGTACGGGCATTTCTCGATATGGGAAAGCGTGTGCCTGAGGATATTTCGGTGCTTGGCTTCGACGGAATCGAACTGTCTGAATACAGCAACCCCAGAATAGCAACATTAGCTCAGCCGATCCACCAGATTTCAAGTCTGTCTGTGCGTATGCTGGTGAATATGATCGAAGACGGCGCCGAGGCAAGCCATGTAACGCTCAGGGCGCAGTTCAGATCGGGCGGCTCAATGGGCAGAATATAGATTTTGTTGGAGGTCAACATGAGAAAAAGCGGTATTTTACTGCACATTGCGTCACTGCCGAACAAATACGGCATCGGCACGATGGGCAGGGAAGCCTATAATTTCGTTGACTGGCTCAGAAGCGCCGGTCAGAGTCTGTGGCAGATACTTCCGCTGTCACAGACGAGCTTTGGCGATTCGCCGTACCAGAGCTTTTCCATATATGCCGGAAATCCTTACTTCATCAGCCTTGAGACGCTGGAGGAGGAGGGGCTTCTGAAGCATAATGAATATGCAGATATTAACTGGTGCAAGGATCCGAGATATATCGACTACGCCACGATGTACGAGAACTTCTATAAAGTGATGAGGCTCGCATTCGGGCGCTTTTCTAAGGACATGAATGGTAACGTTTCCGAAGAATATAAGGCATTCGTTGCCGAAAATCCGTGGCTTGAGAATTACACGCTGTTCATGGCGCTAAAGGACGCACACGGCGGAAAAAGCTGGTGCGAGTGGGAAACGCCGCTTCGCCTGCGTGATGTAACGGCGGTATATTCCGCAAAGAAGAAGTATGCAAAGGATATGGAATTCTACGCATTCCTTCAGTTCGAGTTTTTCCGTCAGTGGTACAAGCTGAAGAAGTATGCAAATGACAACGGGATACAGATTATCGGCGATATTCCGATATACTGCGCCCTTGACAGTGCGGATGTCTGGTGCGAACCGCAGCTGTTTCAGCTTGACCGTGACAGAGTGCCTACCGTCGTTGCGGGATTCCCTCCGGACGCATTCTCGGAGGACGGGCAGTTGTGGGGCAATCCCATCTACGACTGGGACAGAATGAAGCAGGAAAACTATCGCTGGTGGGTCGGCAGAATGAGCTTCGCAAAGAAGCTGTATGATATTGTCCGTATAGATCACTTCATCGGTTTCAACAGCTACTATGCCATACCGTTCGGCAGCAAGACCGCACACGGCGGCGAGTGGCACGATGGTCCGAAATACGATCTGTTCAATGTCATTAAGAGAGAAACAGGAAAGGGCGGTATCATAGCGGAGGATCTGGGAATAATCACTCCGTCTGTAAAGAAACTTCTCAAGCAGGCGGCATATCCCGGAATGAAGGTACTGCAGTTTGCTTTCGACCCTACGGGAAAGAGCGAATATCTTCCGCAGAACTACGCATCGCAGAATTGTGTTGTGTATACTTCCACTCACGACAGCGATACGGCACTTGGCTGGTTCAACAACCTTGATCGTACAACAAAGCAGTTCGTGAAGGAATATCTCGGGGTGCGCCATGCGGCTGAACTTCCCGAGGCATTTATCGACATTGCCTGGAAAAGCACCGCAGATATGGCTATGACTACAATGCAGGAACTGTGCGGATTCGGAACCGAGGCACGCATAAACGTTCCTTCCACCATCGGAAATAACTGGCGCTGGAGGACGCTGGAGAGCGACTTTACCGCTAAGAGTGCGGAATACCTCGACAGACTGACCGAAATAAGCAACAGAAAACCTCCCGTTAAAAAATCAAGAAAAAAACGATAATTGAAAGGAGCATAATATGAAGATTGAAAATTTCAAGGAGAAGCTCGTTTCCCTCTGCGAGAAGGAATATCCCGCACAGCCAAGGGAGCTGACGGCAAATCAACTGCACTGTGCAGTTTCAAAGCTTGTTATGGAGGAGCTTTCTCCTGTGTGGGACAAGAGCCGTATGGCACACGATAAAGCACGCAAGGCAAGCTATCTCTCTATGGAGTTCCTGGTGGGTCGTGCAATATACAACAACCTGCTGTGTCTTGGGATACTTGACAGCACAGCCGAGGAACTGAAAGCGCTCGGCGTGGATATATCCGAATTCGAGGAGGTCGAGGACGCCGCTCTCGGTAACGGCGGTCTGGGCAGGCTTGCGGCTTGCTTCCTGGACAGTGCGGCTACACTTGATCTTCCGCTGGACGGCTACGGAATACGCTATAAGTACGGCCTGTTCAAGCAGGGCATCAAGGACGGATTCCAGACCGAAACCGCAGACGACTGGCAGAGATACGGCGACCCGTGGAGCGTTCGTCGTGAGCAGGAAACTGTTGTGATACACTTCGCTGACGGTGATGTTAATGCAGTTCCCTACGACTATCCCGTTATCGGATACGGCACTGAGAATGTAGGCACTCTGCGGCTCTGGCAGGCTGAAACCGACGATGAGTTCGATTTTGACCTGTTCAACCGCAGTAAGTTCACCGAAGCCGGAGAAAAGAAGCGTGCCGCCGAGGACATTTCCCGTGTGCTTTATCCCAATGACGAAACAGAGGCAGGAAAGATACTCAGACTGAAGCAGGAATATTTCTTCAGTGCCGCCGCAGTTGCCGATCTTATCAGAAAGCATAAGGCAATTTTCGGCACAATGGAGAATTTTGCTGATTACAATTGCATTCAGATGAACGATACTCATCCCGTTATCTCTCTGCCGGAGTTTATCCGTGTGGTAATGCGTGACGAGGGCTGGAAGTTTGACAAGGCTTTCGAAGTGGCAAAGAAGGTGTTCAATTATACCAACCATACCATCATGCAGGAAGCGCTTGAGAAGTGGGACAGCAGACTTATCGAACGAATAGTCCCCGAAGTGTACAGCGTGATGATAATGCTCAACGAGGCATTCGAATCCGAAATGCACCGCAGGAATGTTCCGCAGGATAAGCGTGCGGTTATGCGTCTTATAAAGAACGGCACCGTGCATATGGCAAATATTGCGGTATTCGGTTCTTCCTATGTGAACGGCGTTGCGGCTATACACACAGAGCTGTTAAAGACTACCGTGCTGAAGGACTGGTACGAACTGTACCCCGAGAGATTTCAGAACAAGACAAACGGCATCACACAGCGCAGATGGCTGGCTTTGTGCAACCGTGAGCTTTCCGCACTCATTACCGAACTGCTCGGCTTTGACAGCTGGGTAACCGACCTTGACAAGCTAAGCGGCCTTAAAAAGTATGCGGACGATGAGAGTGTGCTTCGCCGCTTTATAGATATAAAGCACGCTAAGAAGCAGCAGCTTGCCGACTTTATCAAGAAATCGGAGGGAATTGAGATCGACCCGAAATCCGTTTTCGATATTCAGATCAAGCGTCTGCACGAATACAAGCGTCAGCTTCTGAACGCATTCTCGATACTGTATCTTTACTACGAGATAAAGGACGGAAATTTCAGGGACTTCACCCCCACTACATTCATTTTCGGTGCAAAGTCCGCACCCGGATATTACCGTGCAAAAGGCATTATCAAGTTTATTAACGAGGTAGCAAAGCTTGTGAACTCCGACCCGGATACAAAGAATCTGCTGAGAGTGGTATTCGTGAGCAATTACCGTGTTTCCTATGCGGAGAAGCTGGTGGCTGCGGCTGATATTTCCGAGCAGATCTCCACGGCGGGTACAGAAGCGTCAGGTACAGGCAATATGAAGTTTATGCTCAACGGTGCAGTTACGCTCGGCACACTGGACGGTGCTAACGTTGAGATTGCAGAGGAAGCAGGTGCAGAGAACGAATATATCTTCGGTGCGACTGTAGAGGAGCTGGAGAAGATTATGCCGGACTATGTTCCCCGTGACATTACAGAGAGCGATCCGAAGATCAAGCGTGTGGTATCCGCACTCATTGACGGTACCGTTTCCGACGGTGGAAGCGGCGTGTTCAGAGAGCTTTATTTCGCACTTATGGAGGGTGCAAGCTGGCACGTTCCCGATCATTACTACCTTCTGGGCGACCTTGACAGCTATGTTAAGGCAAAGCTGGCAGTAAACCGTGACTACAGCAACGAGCTTGCGTTCGCAAAGAAGTGCTGGCTGAATATCTGCTCTGCGGGTAAGTTCAGCTCAGACCGCACTATCGCTGAATATGCGAAGGATATATGGCATATCGGCAAGGTGTAATTTACCGAGTTTTGTATCGGATTCTATTTTGGTTTCGTTTGCAGTGAAACGTGTTATATGGATTGTAACAACGTTTCACCGGAAACGTTGCCATTATCCACAAAAGCAACAGATTGTAATTGGCTATTATGACAAATTTACAATTGTTTTTTTAATTTTTAAAAATAATTGTATAAATTCGCTTGACAGAGCAAAAAAATCTGTTATAATTAAACCAGAATTTCGAACCAAGTAATCAAATTTCGAAACATAGCCGAATCTGCAGGGTAGCACAGACAGCCTGCATTTGATTTTAGGATTTTTGTTTCGAAACAAGGCGAAAGTTTCGAAATGCAATAAAAGTAAGCAAGTGATTATATTCAGGAGGAATTAATTATGAAGTACAGGAAGATCATGACAGCGATAGCTTCTATGACAATGGCAGGCGTAATGCTGGCCGGCTGCTCAAGCAACAGCACAAGCGGCACAAGCAGTACAGGCAGCGGCTCTGCGGCAGGCAACAGCACAGCTTCTTCGGGCGGCAGCGAATCCACCGCCGGCAGCGAGAAGGTTAGCCTCACGGTATGGGGCCCGCAGGAAGATCAGGAACTGATCAAGAAGATGTGTGACGAATTTGCGGCTGCAAATCCCGAAAAGACCTACACCTTCACCTACGGCGTTGTCAGCGAGGCAGACGCTCAGAAGGAAGTTAACAAGGACATCTCGGCGGCGGCTGACGTATTCGCTTTCGCTTCGGACCAGACCGCTATACTGGTGAACGCAGGCGCACTCTACAGAGTAACAAAGAACAAGGATCAGATCGTTGCGGAAAATTCTGAAGCTTCTATTTCAGCGGCTTCGATAAACGGCGAGCTTTACGGCTACCCTTATGTATCTGATACCTACTTTATGTACTACGACAAGTCCAAGCTGACAGAGGATGATGTAAAGTCTATCGAAGGCATTATGTCAAAGAATATCGACGGCGTTACAACAAACTTCGCTTTCGATACAGATAACGGCTGGTATCAGGCAGGCTTCTTCTTCGGCGCAGGATGCAAGCTCTTCGGCGATGACGGAACCGATCCCACAAAGTGCGATTTCAATAACGAGCGTGGCTATATGGTAGGCGAATATCTTATCGACCTGGTAGCTAACCCCAAGTTCGGCGCCAACTTCGATGACTCGCTTGTAAAGTCAGGCTTTGCAGATGGCACTTTAGCAGCTGCAGTTTCCGGTGTATGGAACGCAGGCGAAATCCAGAAATCTCTCGGCGATAACTACGCAGCTACCAAGCTCCCCGAGTTTAAACTCTCAAACGGCGAAACCGTTCAGATGGGCAGTATGGCTAACTTCAAGATTATGGGCGTAAACGCTGAAACCAAGTACCCGCTTGACGCTATGGCTCTTGCTGAGTGGCTCACTAATAAGGACAACCAGAAGACCAGATTCGAGGCTCGTTCATACGCTCCCACAAACGTTGAGCTTGCAAGCGACACAGCTACTATGAACTCCAACATTGCTGTAGGCGCTCTTGCACAGCAGGCTAAGTACTCAACCGTTCAGACTTCTATCGGTCAGTGCCAGAACTTCTGGACACCTGCTGAGGCTTTCGGTCAGGAGATTATCGCAGGTACCTGCACAAAGAGCAATCTCCAGGATAAGCTGAACGCTTATGTTGAGGCGGTTCTTGCAACACTCAGCTGACAAAAACGCATTTAAGGTAATTCACCAATAAGTATATATGTTTCTCCAGGTTCCATTTCTTCGTGGGCGGTGTGACAGCCGCCCACAGAATCGGAACGTGCTTTATGCAGTTTCAATGCTTCCTGAATACTTGACACAGACCAATATAGGTTGTATAATTTTATCCGATTATTGCATGTGTTGATTAGATCCTCCGGGCAGGCTGCATTGAAACTGCACAAAGCGGCAATACTATTCAAGGAGGTAACTGCAATGACAAGTCTTGATTTTTACGCTCTTCCGTGGTACAAGAAAATACTTGTTAAAATAGCAGAATTTTTTGCAGCCATCGGAAAAGGCGTCGCTAATTTTGTGATCGGGACGCCCGGTGCCGTATGGCGTTTTATAAAAATGATCGGCAGGGGTCTTGCTTGGCTCGGAAGCGCCTTTGTTCACGGTGACGCTCTCACCAAGCTCTCATATATTATAATGGGTGCAGGAAACCTGTTCCGAGGACAGATAATCAAGGGACTGATATTCATTGCCGCAGAGGTAGCGTATATCGGCTTTATGATTGACTCGGGATTCGGCTTTATAGCAGGGCTCAGAAATCTCGGTACGGTGCAGAGAGGCTGGTACTTCGATGAAACGCTCGGCATTGATGTAATGCGTGAAAACGGCGACAACTCAATGCTTATTCTCCTTTACGGAATATTTGCACTGTTCGTAACTCTGGCATTCATATTCATGTGGGTGCATAACATAAAGTCGGCGTATAACGCACAGCAGATTAAAAAATCCGGCAAGAAGCTGCCGGGCTTCGTGGACGATTTAAAGTCACTTCTGGATGAGCAGTTCCACAAGACGTTACTGTTCATTCCCGTATCCGGCATCGTAGTATTTACGATAGTTCCGCTGGTCTATATGATCTCACTGGCATTCACCAACTATGATAAGGATCACCAGGTGCCTGCAAATCTGTTCACCTGGATAGGGTTTAATAACTTCGAGACTATTCTCGGAAGTAATTCCACTATCGGCAACACTTTCTGGCCGGTACTCGGCTGGACGCTGGTATGGGCATTCCTCGCAACATTCCTTAACTACTTCCTCGGAATAATTCTTGCGATGCTCATCAACAAGAAGGGTGTCAAGTTCAAGTCATTCTACAGAACGCTTTTTGTACTCGCCATTGCAGTACCGCAGTTCGTTTCTCTGCTGGTAATGAAGAATGTTTTTGCTGAAGCGGGTCCTGTGAATGTACTTCTTCAGGAGCTTGGCTTGATTTCAACTCCGCTGCCGTTCTTCACCGATCCGATGTGGGCGAGAACGACGATCATAGCCGTAAACCTGTGGATAGGTATTCCGTATACGATGCTTATCGTTTCCGGTATCCTTATGAATATCCCCGACGATCTGTATGAGGCGGCAAGGATTGACGGTGCTTCTCCGTTTGTAATGTTCAGAAAGATAACTATGCCGTATGTGCTGTTCGTTACTACACCTTACCTTATTACACAGCTTGTCGGCAACATAAACAACTTCAACGTTATCTACTTCCTTACCGGCGGTACTCCGGCAACACTGGATTACTACCAGGCAGGAAAGACCGATCTGCTCGTTACCTGGCTGTATAAGCTGACGGTCAACTCGAGGGATTACAGCTACGCCGCAACGATAGGTATTCTGGTATTCATCATCTGCTCGCTGCTTTCGCTGATAACCTTCCGCAGATCCGCATCCTATAAAAATGAGGAGGCGTTCCAGTAATGAGAGAGATAAGAAAACAATCGTACTCTTATCACAGAAAACAGCGCACGATCAATATCGTTATACAGATCGTGCTGCTGATACTGGGTTTGATGTGGATACTTCCGCTTTTGTGGATAATCCTGACGTCATTTCGTGCAGAGCCCGGTTCATATACAAGCTACTTCTGGCCCAAGAGCTTCACGCTTGATAACTACTCGAAGCTGATCTTGGTTGATCAGCAGTTCAAGTTCACAAAATGGTTTATCAACACGTTTATCGTGGCGGTGGTATCCTGCATAGGCTCAACATTCATTGTGCTTGCGGTGTCCTACGCTCTCAGCCGACTGAGATTCAAGATGCGTAAGCCTATGATGAACATTGCACTGATTCTCGGAATGTTCCCGGGATTCATGTCTATGGTCGCTATCTATTATATCCTTAAGGGTCTTGGTCTCACTGAGAATCCGCTTGTTTGTCTGACGCTGGTTTACATCTGCGGTTCCGGACTTACCTACTACATCGCAAAGGGATTCTTCGATACTATCCCGAAATCCCTTGACGAATCTGCGTACCTTGACGGTGCAACCAGGTCACAGGTGTTCTTCCGCATCACTATCCCGCTTTCAAAGCCCATCATCGTATACACGGTACTCACTACGTTCATGGCTCCCTGGGTCGACTACATCTTCCCGAGTATGATTTGCGGTGCAAACTACGACAGCTATACTGTTGCACTTGGTATGTTCAAGATGCTTGAGCGTGAGTTCATCGGTACCTACTATACGCAGTTCGCTGCGGCGGCAGTGCTGGTATCCATTCCTATCGGTGCGCTGTTCATAGTTATGCAGAAGTACTATGTCGGCGGTGTTACCGGCGGTGCAGTAAAGGGCTAATATATATTATAAAGCAAAATCACTTTTCCGGGGGGATCTTATGGCTGTTAAGAATGTAACTATCCAGGATATTGCCGACAGGCTCGGTATGGCAAAGAGTACAGTTTCGAAGGCAATCTCAGGTGCTACCGACATCAGTGAAAAGACCCGTGAGCGTGTGCTTGCCTGTGCCGGCGAGATGGGGTATCAGGTAAAGGCAAAGCACGTTTCATATACTAAGTCCATAGTTGTCTTTATCTACGGAAGTATCCACTATGACAAGGTGGATCAGTTCGGCTATGAGATCATTCTCGGATTACAGGCCGCCGCTGCGGAGCACGGTATCGGGGTAAACATCACTGCTATAAGCAATGCCGAACTGAAAAGCGGCAACTACTATTCTATCGTGTCGGGTGGAAACTGCGAGGGGGCGGTTTTCCTCGGCTTCAAGCCGCACCATGTGTTCATTGAGCATATACGCAGTCTGAATATTCCGCTTGTGATACTTGATAACAATGTCGATTATCAGCTGGCGGCTCGTGTCGGATGCGACAGTGCAGAGGGAATTCGGCAGATGGTGCAGTATCTCTGGATGAGAGGTCATGACAGGATCGGATTTCTAGGCGGCGAGGAGGACAGTATCGTCACGCAGGAACGCTATCAGGCGTATTCCGATGCACTAAAAGAGCTTGGGCTTGAGGAAGATAAAGATGCTGTCAGATACGGACATTTCTCTGCGAAAGGCACACGAAAGAGGATTCTTCCGATTGCTCAGACAGGAGTCACCGCAGTGGTTTGTATCAGCGACTTGTTAGCTTGCTCTGCTGTGCAGGAGCTTGAAAAAGCGGGCTATGTCGTACCTACGGATATAAGCGTAACAGGCTACGACAACCTCCCCGTGTCAGAATATTCACAGCCCCGTATTACAACGATGTATCAGAACCGAATACATATCGGAAAGACCGCATTCGTAATGCTTCAGCAGATGAACAGCGGTATCTCGATAGAAGCGGTCAGCCTTCGACCCGAACTTATTGAGAGAGAATCCGTGAAATTGATAGCCAAGAGAATTTTGCCCGAGGAAGACAAATGAAAAATACAAGATTTTTACTTTCAGCCGCAGCCGCTGTTACGGCGGCGGCTATTCTTTTATCCGGGTGCAGTACCCCGGAGGAAACTATGTCGGAAAGCTCGCAGCCGCAGGCTCCGTCATACCGTTACGAACACGAACTGAATGTGATAGACGATAATTACCGTAATTACTACCAGGTGTTCGTTTATTCATTCTGCGACAGCAACGGTGACGGCATAGGCGACCTTGCAGGAGTCACATCCAGACTGGACTATATTCAGGATATGGGCTTCAACGGTATATGGCTCTCGCCTATAATGCCGTCGGATTCCTACCACAAGTACAGCGTAAAGGATTATTATGCCATTGACGAGCAGTACGGCACGATGGAGGATTTTGAGGAGCTTGCCGCAGAGTGTGAAAAGCGTGGAATAAAGCTGCTGATAGACCTTGTGATGAATCACAGTTCAAACGAGCACGAGTGGTTCAAACACGCTTCAAAGAGCCTGCGCAGTAATCCGTGCGGTGCGGCTAAAGACAAGCCATGCCTTAACGATAACATCTGCCCTGTGCATGATAAATACATCGACTATTATTATTTTACGGACGAGAAGCCTGTCGGAACGAACTCCTGGTACAGAATAGGCTCGAACCGGTGGTATCAGGCGGTTTTCTCAGAGCAGATGCCGGAGCTGAATCTTGATAATTCTGCGGTGCGCAGTGAGTTTGAGAAGATAGCTGACTTCTGGCTGGAAAAGGGTGCAGGCGGATTCCGTCTGGATGCTGTCAAGGAGTATTTCAGCGGCAACCCCGAAAAGAATATCGAGGTGCTGAATCAGTTTATGAAGCACTGCAAGACGGTTGACCCGAAATGCTACGTTGTCGGCGAGGTGTGGGAGAGCTTCACAAACTATACTAAATACTACAGCTCCGGGATCGACAGCGTATTCGGCTTCACTATGGCACAGGAAAGCGGAAAAATCGCCAAGACAATCAATGGTAAGGGGGCTGATAACTCGGTTAAATCCTTTGCACAGGCAATGGTGACTGTCGAGCAGAAGCTGGCTTCCTACAGCAATACCGCAATCGACGCACCGTTCATAGGAAATCACGATACCAACCGTGGCGCAGGCATACTCGGATATAACGAAACGAAAATAAAGGCGGCGGCAGGATTACTGCTCACAATGTCCGGTTCGCCTTTCGTGTATTACGGTGACGAGATAGGTCTTTCCGGAAGCGGACGTGATGAGAACAAGCGTGCCCCGATGATATGGGACAGCGAGGGTACTGGACTTACATACGGACCGCCAGATATGGAGCGGCAGGAAAACCGTTTTGCCGATGTGCAGACACAGCTTGCTGACGAGAATTCCATACTGAATTACTACAAGCGTGCACTCAGGATACGCAACGAAAACCCCTGCATTGCAAGAGGTACGACCGAAGTGCTGACAGTGCCGGGACAGGATATTGCGGCAGTGCGCCGCACATTTGACGGCGACAGTATTGTGATTGTTTATAACTACTCCGATGAAAGCAAAGAGATCACGGAGCTTGACGGACTTTCAGAAATGCAGATACGGGGATACCTGACAGTGAATTCTGCCGAGGAGGTCCTGCTTGATGGCGGCCTTAAAATGCCTGCGTACAGCATTGCATTTCTTACCGGAAAATAACTACGGAGGTAATTATGGATATAATGCCTGATTTTGACCTTATCGACAGGGAATATGCGTATGACGGGGAGCTTGGCGCACTTTATTCCAAGGCTCAGACTACGTTCAGAGTGTGGAGCCCGACGGCACAGAGAGCCGTGTTGAAGCTGTATCTCAGCGCAAAGGCAAATCTGCCGCATTCCGTTACTGAAATGAGCAGGGACAAAGGCGTATGGGAGGTTACCGTACCCGGCGACCTGCACGGAATGTACTATACCTATGAATTCACCTTTGATGGCTCGACCCGTGAAACGATAGATATTTACGCACGCTCAGCCGGTGCAAACGGCATCAGGGGAATGGTAGTCGATCTCATGCGTACAGATCCTGCCGGCTGGGACAGCGACCGTCCTGTTACACTTGAAAGCTACACGGACGCAGTGATATACGAGCTTCATGTCCGTGATTTCTCCTCCGATAAAAGTGCAAATTTCCGCCTTCGAGGAAAGTTCGGCGCATTCTGCGAAAACAGGGTGACGAACGGCTTCAGTGACACTGTGGGACTTGACTACATTGCTTCACTTGGTGTTACGCATATTCATCTGCTTCCGGTGTTTGACTCCCAGACGATAGACGAGGACGACCCCGAGGCAGGCTTCAACTGGGGATACGATCCGCTCAACTACAATATTCCCGAGGGAAGCTACACTACCGATCCAAACAACGGTACCGACAGGGTAAGACAGTTCAAGGAGCTTATCCACGCAGTACATCAAAAGGGGATGGGCGTGATAATGGACGTGGTTTACAACCACACCTACAGCACGGAAGATTCACCGTTTGCAAAGACCTTCCCCGGATACTACTACCGTCACAACAAGGACGGAAGTCTTTCGAACGGTTCTGCGTGCGGAAACGAATTTGCGAGCGAACGTGCTATGGCGAGCCGATTCATCGTGGACAGCCTTTGCTATCTGGCAAAGGAATACAAGCTGGACGGATTCCGTTTCGACCTTATGGGTCTGCTTGATATTCATACGCTGAATACTGCGGCCGAGAAGCTACGCAGGATAAATCCTTCTATAATACTTTACGGCGAAGGCTGGACAGGGGGAAAAAGCCCACTGCCTGAGAGACTTCGTGCGATGAAAAAGAACGCAGTAAAGCTGCCGCAGTACGCTATGTTTTCGGACGATTTCCGTGACGGTGTTAAAGGTTCTGTATTTGAGGACGAGGAGTGCGGTTATGTAAACGGGAACGCATCGGAGCTGTCGGAGATGATGAAGTCGGTAATATCCGGCGGAATCTACCGTATGGATGTGCAGAGAAAACGTTCTGAATGCTGGACGGATACTCCTCAGCAGGTCGTGAACTATGTTGAGGCGCACGATAATCTTACTCTCTTTGACAAGCTGAGAATTTCTATGCCGGAGGCTTCAGGGCAGGAGCGTGTATCGGTAGATAAGCTGGCGGCTGCTCTTGTGTTTCTATCGGAGGGAATTCCTTTCATGCAGGCAGGGCAGGAGATACTGCGCAGTAAACCGTCGCCTGATGGAGGATTTGTTCACGACAGCTACAATTCTCCCGACAGCGTGAACAGCATTAAGTGGAACGATGTTACCATTCACCGTAGTGTTATGGAATACTACCGTGGGCTTATCGCAATACGGAAGCGTTTTCCGGAATTCAGACTGCGTACTGCACACGATATTCGCAGTCGTTTGGAATATGAAGATCTCGGCGGCGGTGCATTGGCGGTGCATTACGGCGATAGGCTGATACTGGTGATAAATCCCGGAGAAACGTTGCTGAAATACGATCCGGGTCGTTCTGCGGAAATTTACGCAGACAGCAAAAAGGCGGACGCTCAGCCGCTTTATCGGACTAAAGGTGCATTTGCCGTGAAGCCGCATAGTATTATGCTGGCAGGGCTGAATTAAAGCGACTTCAAATAAAGGCATTTATTGATTTTTAAACATTAAGAAAAAGACAGAATACAAGCATAAACCCCCGTCACAGAAACACTCTGTGACGGGGTTTGATTATGTGCCTGAATAGCCTAAACGCCTTATTTCAAGCGGTTTTAGGGCATAAAAAATCCACCGTAATTCTGATAGAATTACGGTGGCATTATGGCGGAGAGGAAGGGATTCGAACCCACAAAATCATTAAGTATCCAGTATCATATCCATACTATCTGCCAAAAGTAGCTTGTACTTTTGCATGGCAGACGGAAAGACATGCTGATAAACACGCTCAATCATATTTGTTGAGGAATGTCCCATTAATTCGGCTATGTATCTTTGCGGTATGCCCATCAGCAAGCATTTCGAGGCATAATAGTGTCGTAAGGCATAAAATTTGAAGTAATAAAGGTCGGTATTTGTATCAAAGAACTTTCTCCATTCATTGCCGATTTCTTTAGCAGTCATACCACCACAGATGGATTCTTTTCTGTTATTGATATTCTTAAGAAGCACTTTTTCCATTTGAGGTGATATTGGGATAGAACGATAACCCGCATAGGTTTTTGGAGCTTTTCTAATCGGATGTCCTTGATGATCAAGTACAATTGCCGCCTTAATCTCGATTTGTCCTTTGCAAATACAATCGCCACTCAGAGCTGAGATTTCAGAAGGACGCAATCCGCATTGACTGGCGAGAAGAAATGGTTTAAGTAAATTCGGGTTTGAATGCTTGATCCGGTTGTAAATCATGTCAATCTCTTCCTTTTCGGGAATGTAAAATGATGTCTTGATTTTCTGCGGCTTTGTTACATATAGCTTTGAGCGTATTTCCGGCGCAAACATTTTAACAGCAGCATTTACAAGGCCTACAGCATTGCTGATAGACTTTGGTGAGTATTTCAGCATATCGCCGTTAATAGCACTTTGATATAGCTCAGAATTTAAATCCGATAACTTGACGTCCATTAAATTCTGTAACTGATTGCGCTTGACGATCATATAACCTTTTACAGTTGACGGTGATAGAACAGCATACTTGCTTTCAATATATAGCGATCTATCGCCTGTTTTACAGTGATGTTTTCAATTTTATTCATTTTATTAACTCCATTTCCAATTAATTTGATTATTATATCATAATTTGAGATGTTTATCAAATATTGTAAAGCACAGCTCGTCTGTGCTTTTATTTTTTTAAAGGAGGTGAGCTAATGCCGGCAAAGATAATTGATTTTACTGCACCGCACAAACGTAAAACAGAAAGCGAAATTGAAATATCAAAAGTCGAGAAGATGGCTCTTGACAAGAAGATGAGCTACGGACAGTATGTAGCGATGCTTGAAGAAGAAAAGAAAAAAGGCTATGACACAAGAAAATAGAACAATATGGTGCGACAGGAACGTCCTGTGCGATACGGTGTCGCACCTATATGAGAGCAAAAGCAACCTGCGGCAGTGCAACTCTGCCGGCTCTCACCATCGGAATACAGCAGTAAGAGGTAGTTTTATGATGGGAATGGTGTGTTCCGAAGCGCATCGGGCGATGATAGCTACATCGAGGACGGAAAAGTAAGCCTGCCGTCCTTTCCCGGTGCTTATTATTTTTTAAAAGGGGCTTAATTTTGTAGCTGCTTAATGCAGCAGAAAGAGGTTTACTGTTATGAAAATGATTGCATTTTACAACAACAAAGGCGGAGTCGGAAAAACTTCCACAGCGATCAACATAGCTTATACACTATCCCGTCGTCAAAATCGTATTCTTTTGGTTGACTTTGACGGTCAGTGCAACAGCTCACGATTTTTTACCGACTTAACAAACGATGAGAGCGGTTGTGAACGTGCTATTATCAGCACCGATGAGAAGCCACTGATTAAAAAAACACGTTATGATAACATTGACATTGTAACTTCGTCAGTTAAAATGAACGCAATATCTAATGAGTTTGTCAACTTATCAGATGAAGAAAAGCAAACAAATATAATAAAATTTCGGCAGTCAGATTACGACTACATAATAGTAGATATGCCGCCGGCTATGAACGATTTTACGGAACACGTTCTAACAGTATGCGATTATGTCTATGTCCCTATTGAGCTTGGAACATTTGCGGTTCAGGGTCTTGCAAGGGTAACTCAAAAAATCGCAAATGCCGGAACAAAATACGCTTGCTTCGCATCGAAATACGACAAAGGCAACAAAGCAGATCGTGAGTTGCTAGAAATAATGAAAAAGAACCTCGGTGATAAAGTATTGAATACCGTTGTTCCGTTCTCGAGAGCTATAAAGAACAGCATAAGCTACAGAATAACAGCTTCGGAGTATATGGCTTGGATAAATCCTGCACGCTGCTACGAGCAGCTTGCCAACGAAATAATCCACTCTGTTGAACAGTAAAAATTATCAAGGAGGAATTAAAATGGCAAAAAAATTTACTTTTGATGACGCAATAACAACAGATATTAAAGGTGCAGCATCAAACAGCTATATTGATAATATAAAGATGATTAAAATTGCTGACATTGAAACAAATGCAGAAAACTTTTACTCTCTGCCGGATATTGAAGAGCTTGCGGAAGACATTGACCGTCAGGGACTGATCCATAGTCTTGCAGTTACGAAAATTTCTTCCGAAAGATATAAGCTCATCAGCGGTCACAGAAGATTAACTGCAATAAAGTTCTTAATCGAAAACGGCAGATGGAATAACGAAACCGTTCCGTGTTATGTGATAACAGCAAAGAAATCAGATGCAGAAATGAATCTTGATCTGATAATGCTGAATCACACACAGCGGAAATACAGTGACGCAGATATTTTTAAAGAACACGAAGAACTTAAAAAAATATTTACACAGCTTGAAGCTGACGGCATTGAAATAAAAGGCAGACTTCGTGAAAAAATTGCAAAACACAACGCCACGAAACAGCAGGAAATCATATCATCGCCGATAGAAAAAATTAAAACAGCTGACGTCCGTAAGACAAACAAAGATAAATCAAAAGCAAAAACGCTTAAATGTGATGAGCCGAATAATTACAGTACATCTGACGAAGCAACCGAGATTTATCTGACAACGGATGAAACAATGTTTATGAAAAAGAACCTCGACATACTTGGCTTTTCATATCTGCTTTCTGTTTCTTCTGACAGTGACAAGCGGATTATTGAAAATATAATATCCAAAATAAAAGGAGAAAAACTGAATGGCAAGAGATGTTAATGCACTTATTAACAAGTGTGAAAATGCGATAACTCAGGAAGAAAAAACAATATCGGATGCTAAAGAAAAAATCAGAAAGTTACGCAAGGAAATTAAAAAACTTAAAGCCGAAAAGGACAATCAGTTTGCTAACGATTTACTTGCGGCGATTATGAAAGACGGCGAAATATCCGATGAAAAACGAAAAGAAATTCTTGCAATGCTGAGCAATTCCGATACAAAAAAATCTGACAGTCAGATTGAACAAAATGCACTGACAGAAGAAAAAAACTTTAACGAAAATGATTCGCAAAATACACTCAGTGAGCGTAGCGATTTTTAAAAAACAAAATCACAAATTTGTTTTTCGGGGTATTAGGGGGTTCACCCTAACAAGCGAACGTATGCACCAATCGGGTGCACACGTTCTGTGCTTGCCACAGTGTGATTTACTGCGTAAATCATACAGTGCTTCTTGCTACGCAGAAGTTCAGAGAGGAGTAAAAAATGCCACTTAAAAATGCACGGATTCATTTAAGAGTAACCGATGAAGAGAAGCAAAGCTTAGTCGAAAAAGCAACACTTGCAAGACAAAGTGTAAGCCAATACATTCTATCACTTTCAGAAAATAAAACAATAATTGTTGTCGATGGTGCTGATGAGGTAACACGACAGCTATTAAAAATCGGCAACAACATAAATCAGATTGCGATAGTTGCAAATACAAGCAGAAAAAATGAAAGTGAATTGCCAAATTACTACTTAAAGAGAATCACAGATTATCAAAACGAAATAATGAAACTGCTCAAAGATCTGCTGCTTGCCGTCACCAAAGCAGAACACGAAAGTGAAGAAAGTGAAAAAAGCAATGGCGGTTAATCAAACTGCGGAAAACAAAATTAAAACCGAAGCGGGTCTTACTGAAGCTCTCGCTTACATAACAAATCCTGCAAAAATATCTGAGGTTTCACGAATAAATTGTTCGGGAAGTAACTCAAACACTCTCGACCAATTCAGATTATTGCGTTTAGCGTTTAATCAGAATAAAGGGATTATTTCACATCATTTTATTCAGTCATTTGCACCGAACGATAATGTAACACCCGAAACTGTTCATCGCTTTGGGGTGGAATACGCTAAACTTTGTTTTCCGAATTATCAAGTAGTTGTCAGCACTCACGTTGACAAAGAACATTTGCACAATCACATAATCGTAAACTCCTGCAATATGATAACCGGCAGGAAATATTACGACAATAAAGAAACAATGAAGAACAACAGAGCGATAAGCGATAAGCTGTGTCGCAAATACGGAGTATCTGTTATAAGCTCTAAATCCGAATTCAAACCGATAGATCAAACGACAATGCAGTTGGCATTGAAACATAAATCATGGAAAATTCAGTTGCTGAGTGATCTTGATGAAGCAAAAGAAAGTTGTAAAAGCAAAAGTGAATTTATATCATTTCTCAAAAATAAAAACTACGAGGTCCGATACGAAAAACACATCACCGTTCATAAAATCGGTGAGAAGAAAGCAATCCGTGTTGATACTTTAGCAAAACAGTTCGGAAGTCAATATACCAAAGCCGAGCTTGAAAAGGCAATGGGATATTCAACAAATCTTGCTGATACAAATACAAGCAATTTAAATTTGCAATCGAAGAAAACCTGCGCAAGAAAAAATATTAACGAATGGCAAAGGTTTGAATCCTGGTCATTTTCTCAGGACAACAGGTACGCAAATAATTACAGATGTTTGACAAAACAGTATAGGACAAACTATCACACGAGTCGATTTCCGACAGGAACTCGGAAATCAATATTATTTACAATACTGTGTGCACTTTTCATAAGTCCGAATAGAAAAAAGTACAGAGAACATAAAAGCTACCGGTTATCCAATAGGACTACAGATGATACAAATATAATCAGAACTAAATATTGGTGCGAGAACATCAGATACGGAGATCTGATATCAGCCCAGGGCAACAATTTTGCTGTTAAAATTCCGGCAGATCAGCTTGGAAAAATTATTGTTCTTCCGATTTTCTACAGTGCAAATGTGAATTTAGAAACCAAGACAGCGGTTATTACAGTCAAAGAAAATAATAAAGAGATAATCTGCAAAGCTCTCGGTTATGACAGCAAGCAAGTTGAACAGCAGTCAGATAAGTTGATCAATTCACAAAAATACAAACGATTAAAAGATCTCGCCGCTTCTTCAAATACAAAGCTCAGCTATATGATCGTTACAAAAATTCAGCTCGAGCTTTTAAAATTGAATGAAATCGAGCTTGCGGCTTTTCCTAAGGACGACGGGAAATATAATGTTGCGTTTATGCCGGACACCAAAGAACTCATTACAAAAATTCTCTACCCTGCGGATGAGAGCAAGCAGGAAACAGAGTATGAACGAAATAACAGACTAAACAAAGAAATAAAACGTTTAGCCGCAGTAAACGGTGAGAAACCTAAATATAGAATGGTTGCCCCCGAATTGCTTGACAACATAAAGCAATCCGGTATACAGTTTGCCTATTTTAAAAAAGGCGATAAGTATAATATAGTTTTCCTTAGGAAAAACGAAACGGAAATTGATCAACTACTGAAACAACTCAGAAAAGAAAAATAGCAGAAGCAACAAAAAATCCAGTTTTAATTTGTTTAATATTTAGTGTTATAATGATAGACAAACGCAACGAAAAGTGTTATAATAAAGTCGGCGAAATCTATTCTCCGACTTTTTATATAAAATGATGACGGCTTACTAAGAAGTGAGCCGCAGAAAAAACGGAGGTATAGATATGGCAAGGAAGTACGAACTGATAAATGATTTGTACGATCAAATCATTGTCGATGTGACGAAAGACGCTCGAGCGTGGCAATCGTTCTTAAGAACTGCTTGCAGAAATTACAAGCTACGTTTTGACGAACAGCTGTTACTGTTTGCTCAGCGTCCGGACGCAACGGCAGTATTAGAAATCGAACGTTGGAACACAGCATTCGGCAGATGGGTCAACAGAGGTGCAAAAGGTATAGCGGTATTTGAGGATTCTACAGGCGAAAGTCAAAGACTTAAATACTACTTTGACATCGCAGATACACACGGTACAGAACAATCAAGAGAAGTTCCTGTATGGAAAATGTCAGAAGAATATCAAAGCGATGTTACGGAAGCATTAAAAAATACATTTGGCACATTAAGCGACTTGGATAGTCTTGAAAGCGTAATTAAAGAAAGCGTATCTAATGCAGTGGATGACAACATAGATGACTATATCTATAATTTTATCAGAAACGGAACAGGCAGTGAAATAGACTATATAAGTACTGATGAAGCTGAAGAAATATACAAACGACTTGTAAAAAACAGCGTAGTGTATATGATTTCCGAACGTCTTGGAGCAGACAGTGGGTTAACCGAATCCGATTTTGATGGTATAGAATATTTCAGCACACATGAATTGTTGAACTCTATCGGATATGCCACAAGCGATATAGCCAAAATGGGACTCGGTGTAGTCGCAAAAACGGTTCGTGCAATTGAAAAGGAAAATCAACAGGCGATAATGCCTGATAACAATATCAGCTATAATAGCGAAAGGAGTTCTAATTATGAAAGAAATCACTTACACAATGCAGGGCGACTATCTGATTCCGGATCTTTCATTACCGGAACAGCAGGAGGTAACACTCGGCAAATGGGCACAGATGAAAAAGGAATATCTGAAGCAGCACCACAAGATAATGTACTACAATCTGATGACAAAAGGTCAGTTGACGCAGTATCTCGCAGACGAGGAACAGAGAGCACTCAAACTGGAGGACAAACTGATCAAAGAGATGTCGGCAACACAGGGGCTGACGGAAGAATTGAAAGCAAAAGACATGATGAAATGGGTTCAGCTGATGAACAATCTCAGACACGAAGTTCAAGAGATAGTTACTCAGCAGATAATAATGAGCGTTTAAGCAACATTAAGCCGTTACCGTCAATCAACGAACAAACGGATTTCATAGCAGAATATGAAGCAGAGGTTACAAAAGCCTCTGCTTTTTCTATTCCAAATGAAATTATAAATGACCATCTTGCCAACGGAAGCGGCTTTCGGGACGGGAAATACCGTATCTATGAACAGTTCCGGAAAAGCTTATCACAAAAAGAAAATGCGGATTTTCTGAAAAACGAGTATGGCATTGGCGGCGGAACACACGCAGGCGGCGTATCCGGATATTACTATGACCACAATGCAAAAGGTATTTGTATCAGCAAAGGATTTGCAGATAACGCAACGAGAATCAATTTGAACTGGTTAGAGGTTGCAAAGCGCATACAGCTGTTGATTAACAATGACAGGTATCTGAATGCAAAAGAAAAAGAACATTATGCGCAATGGCTCAACGAGCGTGAGGAAAGACAATACACCGAGCAGGGTCTTAGCACTTCTGAAAACAAGGATAATGAGAAGTATATTTACAAAGTCGGCGATACCGTTTTCATCGGAGCGTCCGAATACAGTATTACAGCAATAGACGATCAACGGGTAATGCTCAGTGATACTAACGCTCCTCTTTTCAACAAAGAATATGACAGAGCCGAATTCGAACAAAAAATCAAAGAAAACTTGCTAAATGAGCATTTGGAGGTAACTTCTTTACCTGAAGAAAGCACAGAAATAAGTGATGCTAAAACCAGGCAGAAAACAAATTATGAAGATGCGTTCTTTATTAACAAAGAGCAAGAAAGCGTTACTTGGATGTACTTTAACCCCGATAGCAATGCCGGCGGTCAGTATGTCACAAACACACTCTCTTTTGATGAAATCAGAGAAGCGGCACAAAACCACAAGTCGGCAGATGACTTCTTTGATTATCTCGGCAGTATCGCAAATCAAACTCTTGCAGATGTAGGTACAGAATGGTTTGAAGAAGCAGAAAAAGAATTTCACACAGTACCGGATTTAACCGACTGCACTTCTGCTACAATGGAAGCACTCATCGAAAATGTCGGTAAAACCAATACGACAGTCACGAATATCGACATCCACGATGAAATATCCGACAAAGAACAAAAACCGATTGCTCCTGCTTGGAAACAGAGGAAAAAGTCAAAGGTAAAGAGCTTCGACTTGCACCCCGATGTTCCGATGTCAGAGCGAAATAACTTTGATTTGCGTTCCAATCCCGTTGAACAAGTAGGCAAGAAAGAACGCTTTCGTAGAAATGCAGAAGCAATAAAGGTACTCAAAGAATGTAAGTTTGAAAACAGATTTGCCACACCCGAAGAACAACTCGTCCTGTCTAAATATGTCGGCTGGGGCGGTTTGCCCGAAGCCTTTGACGAGAATAATTCAGCGTGGGCAAATGAGTTTGCGGAGCTTTATACTATACTCTCACCCGAAGAATATGCCGCCGCAAGAGAAAGTACACTGACCGCCTTTTACACCCCTCCCGATGTAATCAATGCCATATACAAGGCAATGGAACAGATGGGATTTAAGGAGGGCAACCTGCTTGAACCGTCCTGCGGTATCGGTAACTTCATCGGTATGCTGCCAAAGTCAATGAAAAGCACAAAGATTTACGGCGTTGAGATTGATACAATCTCGGCAGACATTGCACAGCAGCTTTATCAGAAATCTTCAATAGCGGCACAGGGATTTGAAGAAGTGAATGTGCCTGACAGCTTCTTTGACGGAGTTATCGGCAATGTTCCGTTCGGTGATTTCAAGGTGCTTGATAAGAGATACGATAAGTATAATTTCCTTATCCACGACTATTTCTTTGCAAAGTCTTTGGATAAGTTACGTCCCGGCGGTATTATGGCTCTTGTTACAAGTACAGGCACGATGGACAAGAAAAATTCATCTGTCAGAAAATATATAGCACAAAGGGCAGAACTCCTCGGCGCAATCAGACTGCCGAATAATACCTTTAAGGGCAATGCAGGTACAGAGGTTGTGTCAGATATTTTATTCCTGCAAAAGCGTGACAGGCTCGTTGATATTGAACGGGATTGGGTCCATCTTGACACTGACGAAAACGGCATCACAATGAACTCATATTTTGTACAGAATCCGGAAATGATACTCGGCGAGATGAAAACCGTAAGCGGTCGCTTTGGCGAAGAAGTAACCTGCGTGCCGTTTGAAAATGCCGATCTTTCAGAATTGTTATCGGAAGCGGTAGCAAATATACACGGAGAGATTTCCGAATATGCGGTAACCGATGAGCTTGAGGAAGAAGATAATTCGATTCCTGCCAACCCTACGGTAAGAAATTTTTCTTACACGGTAGTGGACGATAAAATCTATTTCCGTGAAAATTCCCGTATGGCGCCTATAGAGGTATCGGCAACTGCTGAAAACCGAATTAAGGGTATGATCGGAATAAGAGATTGCGTTCGCAATCTGATAGAACTACAATCAGAAGACTATCCCGATGAAGAGATAAAAGCAGAACAGGCAAAGCTTAATGCGGTTTACGACACTTACGTTAAAAAATACGGACTGATTAACAGCAGAGCTAACAAATCTGCTTTTGGCGATGACAGTTCTTTTGCACTTTTATCTGCCCTTGAGATAATCGGCAATGAAGGTGATTTTGAACGTAAAGCGGATATATTCTTTAAGAGAACGATAATGCCACATAAGCCTGTTACACAGGTCGATACGGCAAGCGAAGCACTCGCTGTGTCTATCGGCGAAAAAGCTATAATTGATATGGAATACATGAAACGTCTGACCGGAAAAGAGGAAGATGAGATTTTCAACGATCTAAAAGGCGTAATTTTTTTAAACCCTCTTTATAACGGAAATGACGATAATCAAGTTAAGTATTTCATGGCAGATGAATATTTGTCCGGCAATGTCAGAGAAAAGCTTGCAATCGCCAAAAAGTTTGCAGAAGCCGATTCTTCATTCAACATTAATATTGAAGCGTTAGGAAAGGTTCAGCCTGAAGACTTGACAGCGAGCGAAATATCTGTACGGTTAGGCTCGACTTGGTTACCGATTGATGTTGTACAGCAATTCGTTCACGAATTTTTAAATACACCGGCTTATGTCAAAAGCAGTATAGTTGTACACTATTCACAGCACACAGGTGAATGGAGCATTGACGGGAAATCATACGACAGAAGTAATGTTAAGGCTTATAACACATACGGTTCATCTCGAATCAATGCGTACAAGATCATAGAAGAAACATTGAACTTAAAGGATGTACGTATATTCGATTATGTTGAAGATATTGACGGAAGCAGAAAACCGGTGCTTAACAAAAAAGAAACGGCTATTGCTCAATCAAAGCAGGAGCTTATAAAGCAAGGCTTTCAGGAATGGGTATGGTCAGATCCGCAACGCAGAGAACGGCTTTGCAAGTTATATAACGAAAGGTTCAATTCAATTCGTCCTCGTGAATATGACGGCAGTCACATTGTATTCAGCGGAATGAACCCTGAGATTACGCTCAGAGAACACCAAAGAAACGCTGTCGCACACATTCTATATGGTGGAAACACACTTCTTGCACACGCAGTCGGCGCAGGCAAGACTTTTGAAATGGTAGCCGCAGCTATGGAATCAAAGCGGTTAGGACTTTGCAACAAGTCGCTGTTCGTAGTTCCGAACCACCTCACCGAGCAATGGGCTGCCGAGTTCTTGCAGCTTTACCCTTCTGCGAATATTTTAGTGGCAACAAAAAAAGACTTCGAAACTAAAAATCGTAAGAGGTTCTGTGGTCGTATTGCTACAGGAGATTATGACGCTGTAATTATCGGTCATTCACAATTTGAAAAAATACCGATGAGCATTGAGCGTCAAAGAGCTTCTCTCGAACAGCAGGAAAACGAAATCACAAACGGCATTGCCGAATTAAAACGCAATCGAGGAGAAAATTTCTCGATAAAACAGCTTGAGAAAGCGAAAAAAGCTATTCGTCAGAAAATTGAAAAGCTTAACGATCAGTCACGCAAGGATGATGTAGTTACTTTTGAGGAATTAGGTGTCGACAGGCTTTTTATTGACGAAAGTCATTATTACAAGAACCTCTACCTTTACACAAAAATGCGAAATGTCGGCGGTATTGCACAAACAGAAGCACAAAAATCTTCCGACCTCTTTATGAAGTGCCGATACCTTGATGAAATAACCGGAGGACGTGGAACGGTTTTTGCAACCGGCACACCTATTTCAAATAGTATGGTGGAGCTTTACACCATTCAGCGTTATTTGCAGTATGATACGCTCTTAAAGAATGATTTACAGCATTTCGATAGCTGGGCTTCCACTTTCGGTGAAACGGTTACTGCAATAGAACTTACACCTGAAGGCACGGGTTACCGAGCAAAAACAAGGTTTGCAAAGTTTTTCAATTTACCTGAACTCATGTCAATGTTCAAAGAAGTTGCCGATATACGCACAGCCGATATGTTGGAACTTCCCGTGCCTAAAGCAAACTTCCACAATATTGCGGTCAAACCGTCAGAAATACAAAAAGAAATGGTAGCACAACTTGCCGAACGTGCCGAGAATGTACGCAAAGGAAATGTTGACGCAAGTGTTGACAATATGCTTAAAATTACTAATGACGGCAGGAAACTTGCACTTGATCAGCGTATGCTTAATGATATGCTTCCTGATTTCGAGGGCAGTAAAATTAACGCTTGTGTAGATAATGTATATCGGATTTGGAATGAAAATTCGGATAAAAAATCTGCTCAACTTATATTCTGTGATCTGTCTACTCCGAAGAATGATGGTGTATTTTCCGTTTATAACGACATCAGAAAAAAGCTGATTGAGAGAGGCATTCCTGAAAATCAAGTTAAGTTTATACACGAAGCCGATACAGATGTTAAGAAGAAGGAACTCTTTCAAAAGGTACGTAAAGGCGAAGTCAGAGTATTGCTTGGATCTACTCAGAAAATGGGAGCAGGAACGAATGTACAGGATAGGCTTATTGCACTACACGATGTAGATTGTCCCTGGCGTCCGTCAGACCTTGAGCAACGAGCCGGAAGAATTATTCGTCAGGGAAACTCAAATCCGGAGGTTGAAATCTATCGGTATGTTACGGAACAGACTTTCGATGCTTATCTTTATCAGCTTGTTGAAGGCAAACAGAAATTCGCCAGTCAGATTATGACGAGCAAATCACCTGTAAGGTCCGCTGATGATATAGATGAAACGGCTCTATCTTATGCGGAAATCAAAATGCTTGCAACCGGAAATCCGTACATTAAAGAAAAGATGGATTTAGATATTCAGATACAAAAGCTGAAGCTGCTGAAAGCTAACTATCTTTCTGAAAAGTACAACCTTGAGGACAAAATAATTAAATTCTATCCTCAGAAGATTGCATCGTTGGCTAATACTATAAAGGCATTAGAACAGGATTTATCGACCGCAAAAGCACATCCGAAGCCTGTAGATGATAGTTTTGTAGGTATGGAAATCAATGGCGAATACATTTCAGAAAAAGCTGATGCCGGAAAAGCCATTTTAGAATCCTGTAAGCAAATGAATAGCTCAGACCCGATAAAAATCGGTAAATACAGAGGCTTTGATATGGAACTTCAGCTCAATCTTACAACGCATTTCTATGAAGTTTTACTTAAAAGTGCTACAACTCAAAAAGTATCGCTCGGTGATGATCCTAACGGTAATATAACCCGTATCGATAATGCGATAGGTCGCATACCCGATCATATTGAAAATGCAAAGGCAGAGCTGAAGAACATACAGACACAGTATGAAACTGCTCAGATCGAGGTACAGAAACCTTTTGCGCAGGAAGAAGAATTAAAGGCTAAGACAAAACGTCAGATAGAAGTTGAAAAGCTAATTTCTTCCGGCGAAAATGAGCCTGAGCAAAACGCTATATCTGATTATTACTACTTTTCTGCTACTGACGAACAGATAAATGCTTTAAACAATGCGTCTATTCCTTTTGAAAAGCAGACTAAAGCAGACGGTAGTATGGTTATTCGGGTTGCTACAGACGACAAATCTAAAGCTGAAGCTATTATGAACTCAAAAAACTTAATTTTATAGTTTTCTGACATTAAATGAAGCTGTGCGGTGTGTTTTCACACCGCACTATTGTTTGTGCTACAGATAGCACAACTTGACTGAGAAAGGATTATAATATGGAAAAGTTGTCCACGGTTGATAAAATCGAATTGATAGCAAGATATGAAATAAGGCACAATACGTCCGAACCTGATCGTATCACAGAATGGTTTGGAGATTATGCAATGTATGCGTCAAAAAAGCTCGACAGAGAAGAAATGAATAATATCTTCGCTACAAAATTTGTCAAATTGTTGCTTGATGAATGGTTCAATGGATTTCGTGGTGAGAAAAGCATCGAAAAGGAATTTTTTGAGCATATATCCCGTTTGAACTCTGAGTATTGCAAAAATTCGCTTTCTGATAATCTTGATGATTGGGAAAGAGCAATTATAAATGAATTGGATGACATTAGCGAACAAGTAGCCTCCGGTAATATCCCCATATTACAAGAAAGAACAAAAATCTATATTGACATGGATGGAACAATAGCAAGGTTTCACGATGAAAATCTATACCTTGAACGAATGTTTGAAAAAGGTTTTTTCAGCGATTTAAAGCCTTTTGAAAACGCCGTATCCGCTATTGAACAATTGGTGAATGATAGTACAGCGGAGATTTTTATTTTATCTGCAACAGTAAACTCCTGCTCTTTGGATGAAAAGCAGAAATGGTTAGACAGATATTTGCCAAACATTGATAAAGAACACAGAATTTTTACTTCTCTGAATGTACCAAAGTCAGAAGCTATCGGTCATCGGCTCACCGATAAAGATATTCTGATAGACGATTATAATAAAAACTTGCTCGAATGGCAAAAGGCTGGCGGAACGTCTGTCAAAGCCAAAAACAACATCAATCATAAGGGCTTGCACGGGGAACTGTGGAAAGGTGAACTTATTGATGTAGTGAACGGTGATGTTTACAGCGATATTTGCAAATTGGCAAACGAGAATTACTATTATGCATATATCGGTGAGAATGATGTAGAGAAACTGAAACAATCAGGTATTTGCTATCATCTTCAGATGTCAGGCGACCGAATAATCGCAAAAGTCAGCATTGCTTACAAGCCAATTCTTGATAATATAGTCAATAGCAATCGATCAATCAAATGTGATACAGGTAGCACAATCAAAATATAGAAAGAGGTGAGAAACTGTATTGTGCTACAGGTAGCACGATACGGTTATATGGATATACAGTCAAAAGTAATCAAAAATACAGATAACAAAAGTCCGGTGAAAGCTTATGCTACGATTTTTTTAAATAACAATATTGCTATTCACGGATTTAGAATTATCGACATCGGTACCGATGATAACGATGCTATGTTTGTAGCAATGCCAAGCAACCGTAACAGTGACGGAAAATACTATGATATGGCATTTCCGACACGCTCGGAAGTCAAAGAGGATATAATCAATTCCGTTATCGGAAATTGTGTAGACAACCCATCTTCCCTGCCTGTTGAAAAATCACCTGTAGATATGAAAATCACCGTTAGGCTTCATAAAACAAAAGCATACGGTGATGAGGTTCCTGCTGTCGGTGAAATCAGATTGTCTGATAGCTTTGTTATCTCAGGCATAAAAATAATCTGCCGTGATGGGAACATAGACTATGAAATGCCAAAAATCAAGAGTAAAGATGGTAATTACTATGATATGGCAGTTCCTTTAAATGACCGTTTCGGACAATTACTCAAAGAAAAGGTGTTGTCTGAATACGGGCTGCTGTCTACTCAGATATTATGCGGGAACATTAACCATGCGGATTTGACGGCTGAAGGCGAAGTAGCATACAAGCTATTTAAAAACAATAGCATTGCTCAAAAAGTAATTAATCAGCTATCGGAACGTGAAATCAAATATTCCGCAAAAATCAATGCACGGGAAACTACCATATGTTTCTTGAAATCCGACTTTGAAACAGTGCGGGAAATATCTCTTAACGCCGCATCTGAAACAGAAAAAAGTCATCAAAAGCTTTAATGCTTGAAACCTGCCGCCGAACTGAAACAGAACAGGATATGATATTGATTGTATCCGTAACAGGAGGTACTTATATGAATATAACAACAAGAATAACAAAGCTTGACAACCCGGAAAGCAAGTTGAAAGCTTTAGCCACAGTCGTACTCAACGGCAACTTTGCCGTTGGCGGCATTAAGGTCATTGGAACCGAAAAGGGAATGTATGTCGCTATGCCGAATCATCTCGGCAAAGATAATCAGTACTATGACGACTGCTATCCGGTTACCGCCGAAATGCGCAAAGCTATAAACACAGCTGTAATGACAGCCTACGAAAACAATGACACTGCTGTAATTAAAAGCGAACCCGAAGCAATCGCAATGAAAGTCAAGGTGCTTCCTAACAACAATCATGATAGCAATCTTAAAGGATTTGCTCAGATAACCATGGATGATTGTTTTGTTGTGTCAGGTGTGAAAGTTTTCGACGGTGCAAACGGAATGTTTTTGCAGATGCCGCAGTATAAAAATTCCGCCGGCGAATACAAGAATATCGCTAACCCGGTTACCAAGGAATTTCATGATGAGCTGAACAACAAAGTGATAGATGCATTTAAAAATGCTGTAACAGCTACAAACAATCAGCAGGAAGCAAAGGCTGCATCAACAGCCATAAAGCGTTAACATAAAATCGGTCGGCGGCAGTTTTCTATATATTTATTTTGTGCTACAGGTAGCACAATAGGAAGGGATAAAATGAATAAGAGATATGGCTGGTTTTGACCTATTATAAAGGAGGAAATTCACATGAAACTAAACGAAATGGAAAAAAAGCTGCTCTTTCAGGTGAAGGGCGACGACCAGGGAAAGGTTCTGTATGAGCTTTATATGACTGTGCGTTGTTCAAATAATTCCGAACGGCGGGAAGCAGCAGAAAGCCTGATACCAAAGCTGAATGTCCTGTCAGATGCAGAGTGTATGGATTTAGTGAAGGACATTCAGAAGAATTACCGTTTGCCACATTCGCCCCGTACCATTGGGGAATGGACCGCCGAGACCAGACAGCAATCCGGTGTGGAGAAATTAAAGGGACATGACATCATGTCGTTGCAACGCTTCAACCCAGAGGTAAAGCACATGATCGTCTTTGATGTGTTGTCTTACGATTCCCCTGTCGGAGATAAGGGCGATAAGATGCGCCTGTTTCTTACAGATGTCGGATATAAGAGATTTTTGGACAGTCAGGAACGGGGCGAAGTGAAACTGAAAAAATATGCAAAGGTCTCTGGCGGCAATCTCTACTATGACCGCATACAAGAAATTGCACGAAACGATAACGAAAGTGAGCAAAAGCAAGAAAGCGTACCTGATTGCTACTACTTTCCTGCTACCGATGAACAGATAAACGCTTTAACTAACGCAACAATTTCTTTTGAAAAGCAAACCAAATCAGACGGTAGCGTAATAATACGGGTTGGTATTGATGACAAGGAAAAAGCAGAAACAATTATGAATACAAAAAAGGTTGTATTATAATTTTCTGACTGTAAACAAAGTTGTGCGGTGTGTTTTTTCACACCGCACACGTGTTTGTGCTACCTGTAGCACAATGTAACAAGTTTGTAAAAATCGGCGAAACGCATAAAAAACAATACTATATTTTGTATATGTTTTTGCTATGTTTCGCTGGACTTTTGCCCGCTTTTATGGTACAATATACTTGAGGAAATAGTACCGAATCGAAAGGAGATGCACAAATGGCAAGAAATATAGTAAAGGCAAAGCTGGATATAATATTCAAGAAGTTGTTTACGGACGATGGCGATAATGAACTTCTTATCGGACTTCTTGATGCGATACTCGAATTACCGGAGGACGAAAAGATAGCCGACATTCAGATAACAAAGAATGAACTGATGCCGGACAGCCCCGACGGAAAGGTAAGCAGACTTGACCTCAATGTCAAATTGCAAAGTGAAAAGGATAAGACGGAGAATAAATACAGGCTTATCAATGTAGAGATACAGCTGAATCAGAGGTCTGACTACGCCGAGAGAGCATTGTTCTACTGGTCAAAATTATTCACCGGCTCACTTAAATCCGGTGACGCATACAGCGAACTGCCGATGACAATTTCACTTAACATTCTCGGATATTCGATGTTTCCGGACAGAGAGAAGTATCACTCGATATATTTACCTAAAGAAGAAAGTCATAACGATGTATTGACCGATAAGTTTTCATTACAGTTTTTCGAACTTGAAAAACTCAATCACAGGAAAACCAATCTTCAGAGCAAAAAAGAACGTTGGTTAAGATTCTTGAATGCAGAAACAGAGGAGGAGCTTGATATGTTAGAAACAGCAAAGGATTCGACACTTGATAAGGCGATCACAAAGCTGAAATACTTCAGCGAAAACGAACAGCTCAGATTTGACGCAATTTCAAGAGAAAAGTATATTAACGACCAGGCAAGCCTTGAACGTTCTGCAATGCTGGCAGGCAGAGCCGAAGGTAGAGCTGAAGGCGAAAGAAGAAAAGAGGCTGAAATCCTCGCCAAGATGAGAAAGAGCGGACTTTCAGAAGAACAGATAAAAGCTATCTTAAACAGTTAAGAGCAATTTACCAATCCCACAAAGGAGGACAATATGAAACGTACCCACACCATACTCGCAACAATAACCCTTATCAGCGTAATACTGACCAGTGCTTGCACGGCAGGCAATGCAAGCAGCACAACGTCCTCCGTACCCGAAACGGCAGTGACAACTACCGCTCCGGCAGTAACGGGAACAGTGATGGATAGGATTGACGAGCCGAAAGCAGAAACAACTACTGCTCAGACCACAGCTATCACAGTAGTGACCACCACAAAGCCACAGGAAACAAAAAGTGCTGAAACTACCACTACCACCACAAAAGCGGTAACAACGGCAAAGCCAAAGCCGGCAACGACAACAACCGCCGCTACTACAAAGCCCGCTCCCGAATGGACAGAAACAAAGGCAAGCGGTACAAAGTACGTCAACACAGACTGCTACAGCCGTAAGAAAGCTGTACTCGGCGCTGACACAGTTAAGCTGTACAGCGTGAACGATAAAGTCACGGTAATAGCCAAGACCGATACAGGTTACTTCAAACTTTCTGACGGCAGCTTTATACACAGCGACTATCTGAGCGATAATAAGGTAGCTCAGACTACAATAACCACAAAGAAAGCTGAAACACCTAAGCCTTCACAGACAACAACGAAGAAACAGGAAGGCAAGCCGAAGTCCATATATGAGTATCCGTTCGACCTTGAAGCTATAAAGAAGGTCATTGTTGATGACGCTGTAAACAATTACGGACTCATAAATGATGATGATCCGAGCTGGGTGCCGGAGGGTAGTTCGTGGTTCACTCCGCTTGTTATCTGTTGTGATTTGCACCCAAATGTAGTTAAACGAGATGTTGAGAGCTTTGCAAAGGATAACATTAAAGGATTTATGAAAAAAGGCGATTACTTCAAAATCTACATTCGTGATATATCCGAAGATATGGATATACGAGATGAAAACGGAAAGCTGACAAAAGCATATGCTATATACTTCTTAAGAAGCCAAGCCGGTGACGATGGCAATCCCGAATATCCGTAAAAAATAAAAACTTAATATACTTCAAGAGCTTTGATTTTTCAAGGCTCTTTTTCTTTTTCTGAAAGCAAAAATTCAAAGCAGTCCGCAACCCGTAGGACTGCTTTTTTATATATATTTTCAAAAAAATCAAACAAGAAAGGAAATCAGTATGAAAAACAAATTCAAAAAGCTGACAAGCTTGCTTTTGGCAAGCATTATGATGTTGGTAGCACTTCCTATTCAGACATTAGCGGCTGAGTGGGGTAAGGGCGATACCGTGTATGCGGCAATGATAGGTGATTTTGTCGGTTCTGACGGTAAGCCTTACGCCGATAAGTACAATTACGACTACATCTACTATAAGTCGGACGGTAGCATAGGAAAAGCAACTCGTTATGCTTCTACTCACGCAAAGTTAGGCGTAAGTAAGAACGGCATTATTCAGCCCGCTATATGTATTGAAGCCGGTGTTGCATATAACACAGGAAGTTCTTATGTAGGTGAAGGTAACAATAATACCTATTTAATGAATCTTCCCTATGCAATCCGCAGAGATTTAAAAATCGCTCTTTTATGCGGTTTTAACAGCGATACAAAATCATCACCTGTAGCAAATACAAATCTTGATGACTTTTGGTTCGCTACACAGGCAGTATCGTGGGAAATTCAGCAAGGTCTGCGTACAGAATACGGTAAAAGTGACCTGGCTGTTAATTCAAAAATTCCTAATACACCTAAAACAGCATATTACGACCAGTTGAAAGGACGACCCGCTGAAAAGTGCTATGAGTACATCTTAAACAAGATGAAGGCATATGCCATAATTCCAAGTTTCACTTATACAAAAAAATCAGAAGCTCCTACTCACACAATGGAATATAATTCTTCAACGAAGAAGTACAGTATTACACTGCCGGACAATAACAAGAGCAATATGCCGGCTAGTGCATTCAACATTCCCGGTGTCACAGTGACAAAGAGCGGATATGACTACACTTTCAGCACGACAAGCAAGATAAGCGGTACTAAGGCTTGCACATACAAGGCGAACCGCACATATCATTACTTTCAATTAATTCGACATAATTAGACATACTGTATAATAAAATGTATTCAATTATATTGACTTAGCATAAAAATAGTAGTATAATGTCAATTAATGAAATATATTTGGAGAATATGAAATGAAAACATCAGAACTGTTAGCTGCAAAAAGCAGCTTTGAAGACAACACAAAATGGTTGCCTTTCAATGTTCACGCAAGTGATACGGCCGGGATAATAAAGCGACTTTTCAATAAATGGATCGCTCAGAATGTCAGAAGGCGCTTGTGTGCTGCGATTGGCATTGAGAGTTCGGAGAACGCAGAAGAAATTGTGTGCAACTATTGTAAGTTCATTGCACTGGTGCATGATATAGGAAAATTAACTCCGGCGTTTCAACGAAAGCTTAAAGATAATATTCAGGGTCTGGATGACAGACTGTTTGACGCGGGTATCGACCTTTCAGATCTGACACAGATATCAGAGTCACCGCATAACATAGCGGGACAGTATATTCTGAAAAAAGAATTTGAGGTTGCACCGCCAACCGCAGTCATTGTTGGCGCACATCACGGCGATTGTTCGGCGGATAGGGGGCAATGTTCATATGAGGCTAACTATTACGGACACGGCAAGGTTAACGTAAACGAATGGACACAGATAAGAGCGGAATGGATGGAATACGCTCTCAGCGTAACCGGATTTGAAGATGTCAAAAATCTGCCGAATCCCGATGTTGCGGCACAGATGCTGATTACCGGACTGCTCGTAATGAGTGACTGGATAGCGAGCAACACCGATTATTTTCCTTACATAGACATCGAAGAAAAACTCACCGATGAGCAGTGTGAGGAGCGTGTCAGAAGAGCGTGGAACAAGCTTTCGCTTACGGACAGCTGGTATGCCGATTTTATCGCTGATAGCGACAGCTTTTTTGAAGAGCGTTTCGGCTTCAAGTCGAATTCTGTACAGCGTGAATTTATGAATGTTGTAAGCCTTTGCAATAAACCCGGTATATACATACTTGAGGCACCTATGGGAATAGGTAAAACTGAGGCGGCACTTGCGGCAACGGAGATACTTGCATCACGTTTCGGCTATGGCGGAATGTTTTTCGGACTGCCGACGCAGGCAACCGCTAACGGAATATTTGAACGTATTCATTCCTGGGCGAGTGGTACTGATGATATACATTCGCTCAGACTTGCACACGGTATGACGGATATGAATGACGAATACTGTGAGATATTCCACGGAAGAGCATCCGACATTTCCGATGACGATAATGACAATGTAATGGTTCATACCTGGTTTGAAGGAAGAAAACAGGCGCTGTTGTCCGAATTTGTTGTTGCTACAGTTGACCAGTTTCTTATGGCATCGTTAAAGCAGAAACACGTTATGCTAAGGCACCTGGGACTTGCAGGTAAGACTGTTATTATAGATGAGTGCCATGCTTATGACCGATATATGTACGTTTATCTGGAAAATTCATTGCGCTGGATGGCGGCGTATAATGTGCCTGTGATAATTCTTTCTGCAACATTGCCGCCGGATAAGAGAGCGGAACTGATAAAATGGTATACCGGCAGTAAGAACAGTTTTGACAACAGCAGTACGGCATATCCTATACTGACGTGGAGCGACGGTGCGGAGGTAAAGCAGAAGGCTATACCTGTTGATATCCCCGATAAGTCGATTTTAGTCACAAGAAGAGAAGAAAATGACAGCAACGATATTGTAAACCTGCTTGAAGATAAACTGTCGGACGGTGGTTGTGCGGCTGTTATTGTGAATAGTGTTGCTTATTCTCAGGAACTTGCCGACACAATTGCGGTGAATATGCCTGATTATCGTGTTATATGTTTCCATAGCAGACTTATATCGACTGACAGAGCGGTAATTGAGCGTGAACTTTCAGAACTTGTCGGCAAGAAGTCGACCTGTGAGAAGAGGGACAAGCTGATAGTAGTCGGTACACAGGTGCTTGAACAGTCGCTTGATATAGACTTTGACTATATGATAACCGAACTTTGCCCTATGGATCTGTTGTTACAGCGTTCAGGCAGACTGCACAGACATAACCGCACACGTCCGGATAAATTATCTGAACCGGAGCTGTGCGTGTTGATCCCGGAAGATTTCAGCAAGAGTGTTTACTCCGGTTGGATACTGACACAAACTGAAAAATATCTGCCGGATAAACTTGTTATACCGGGATGTATTCCTGAGCTTGTCGGCGCTGTTTATTCCGAACCCGACAATGATGAACAACAGACCGCAGAGTATAGAGAATATAGTGATGAACAAAAAGAGAAAAAGCAAAGAGCCAAGAAATATTGCATACCGTCGCAAAAAATTAATCGCAGTGATTCAACGCTTAGCGATATGATCAACAGGCGAGAGCTGAACAATGATTCAGACGGGGAGGCGGCGGTGCGTGACGGGCAGGAAACCATAGAAGCGCTTGTGCTTGTGAAAACATCCGATACTGAGTATTCGCTGTTTTCACGGGACGCTGTGTTTGATATTACTTCTGTACCCGATAATGCACAGGCAAAGCTGATAGCAAAGCAAAGACTGAGATTGCCGGCATTTTTCAGCAAGTCTTATAATTTTGGTAAAACGATTGAGATACTGGCAAACTCTATGCCTCAGGCGTGGAGAAATGCAAAGTGGCTCAAAGGTGAGATATTGCTTTTGCTTGACGGAAATAACAAGATAAATCTGCTCGGCAGAACGTATAAATACAGCACCGAAAGAGGTTTTGAAGAAATAAAGGAGGAAGAAAGCTGATATGGACAGAGAGTTCAATCTGATCGACGAACCGTGGATATGCGTCCGTGACAACGGGTGCGAGGTGAAAGAGATAAGCATAAGGCAGGTCTTTGAACACGCACAGGATTACACGGAGCTTGCAGGAGAAACAAAAACGCAGGATATGGCTGTGCTGAGATTTCTGCTTGCGATGATTTACACAGTATTCTCAAGGTATGACAAAAACGGTGATGAGGTTGATCCTGAGGATGATATTAATTATCTTACGGATAACTGGAATGAGGTATTTCGGAGCGGCAAATTTCCGATGAAGCCGTTTGAGAAGTATTTTGAAAAATGGTATGACCGTTTCTGGCTGTTTGATGAGGAGTATCCGTTTTATCAGTCTAACAAGGTAAACGGTAAAGGTAAGGCTACAAGTATAGCAAAAATGATCGGCTCGCTTTTTGAAAGTGCCAATAAGCCCAGACTTTTCTCTGACAGGAACAATGACGGAAGACTGCTTTCATATTCGGAAGCGGTTCGTTGGTTGTTACATATAATCTGTTTTGACGATACAGCGGCAAAACAACCAGTACCTAAGAAATCATGGGTTAGTATATTGGGGCTGATAGCGGTCAGAGGAAACAACCTGTTTGAAACGCTTATGCTGAATTACAACGCAGAAAGCGATTCTGAATATGACGTGTATGTAAGCACTCCATCATGGGAAAAGGATAACAACAACGCTGAGTTCAATACTCTGATACCTGTTCCCGATAATCAGGCGGCATTGCTTTCATTGATGTCAAGACGTGTGTATCTTTGCAGAGAAAACGGAAAGGTGAACGGTTATTATATTTCAGGCGGAGATTATTTTGAAGAAGTTGAAGTTTTCGGTGAGCAGATGACGCTCTGGAGGTCGTATAAAGAAAAAGGAAGCGACAGCATAAAATATAAACCTCAGCTTCATAAGCCTTCGACAAAGGCTTGGCAGGAATTCGGAAGTATCGCGGCGCTTGAAGGTGATGAAAATTCAAGCACTGCAAGAAAACCGGGCATTATAGCTCATATTGAATCGTACATAGACAAGGGCTATCTGGATAATTGCTTTTTACTTAATGTAACAACGGCGTCTGTAATTCATGATTTCAACGATAGTATGTGTTTTAAGATTGTTGATTCTATCAGTGATGAACTGTCGTTCCATTCAGATCTGCTGATGGAAGTCGGAGAAGTGTGGCGTTATCGCATAGAAAATGAGATAGGCAAATGTAAAAGTGCGGCTAATGCGGTAAATAAACTCAGTATCAATTTGCAGAAATCTGCAGGAGCAAGCGGTGACAAGCTTTCCGGAGAAGACGCAAAGACGCAGTTCTACAGTATGATAGACAAGCCTTTCAGAGATTGGCTGTCACAGCTTGATACAAGCTATGATATTGATGAATACACAGGTAAAATTGAAGATACTGTAAGGAAAATCGCAACAGTATTCGGAAATGACTGTGTTCATCAGATGAGCGCAAATACGATTTTCGGACGATATGATAAGGACGGCAAGGATAAAAACCTTGTGACTTCGGTAGAGGCTCTTAACATTTTTAATGCTACAATAAATAAAATTTTCAGAAAAGAAGGTGATAACAAATGAGTAAGAGTGATATGGTTTATCGTTATACCGCATCAAAAATCGAGTATCTGCACAGCATTGCAGACACAGGAAGAGGCAAAGGCTATCTTGCCGAACTTCGACACGGTATCGGTAAAAAGCCGGGAGAACTCCCGTCGCTTTGGTGGCTGATATTCGACAGAATCGATGAAGAACTTAAAGGTTCAAAGTGTGCGTCAAATGCAGAATGGGCAGTTTATACGGCTCTGACGTTGTACGCTTTGCATCAGCAGGGTAACGACAGGTTTATGTATGAAAAGGGCTATACTCTGGGAAGAGCGGCTTATCACATTGCAAACAGCAGTGATGATGAAGAACGTGTTGTAAACAGGCTTAACCTTGTTGTAACATCAACGACAAAAGAAGAGCTTGCTTACCAGCTCAAAAGCATAGTTCAACTGCTCAAAAGCAAGAGCATACCGCTTGATTACGCAAAGCTTGCCGAAGAGCTCTACAGACTCAACTACCCTGAGCAGGCGGCAGATATAAAACTGTCGTGGGGAAGAGATTTCTATTCCGAAAAGTATAAGACCGAAAAAGATAATTCAAAAGGAGAGTAAAGAAAATGAGTAACGAAAGATTATATGTTGATTTCCATGTAGTACAGACAGTTCCGCCTTCATGCGTAAACCGTGATGATACCGGCAGACCTAAAACTGCTTTTTACGGCGGTGCAAACAGAGCGAGAGTGTCAAGCCAGTCGTGGAAGCATGCAATGCGCCTTATGTTCAATGAACTTTTTACAAGTGAAGAACTCGGCTACAGAACAATGCACGCTGTTGATCTTATTGCAAATGAAATCAAAAAGCTTGACAGCAGTTTTGACGATGAAACAGCCGTTAAGGAAGCTATAAAGGCGATGAACTCGGCAGGTGTGAAAATAAACGAAAAGAAGGATAATAAAACAGGAGCGCTGTTCTTTATAAGTGCTGTGCAGGCTAATAATCTTGCACAACTTGTTATAAGCGGTGAAAAAGACGCCAAGCTCTATAAGCAGGCACTTAAAGAAACGCCTTCTGTTGATATTGCTTTATTCGGAAGAATGGTAGCGGACGATGCTGACCTGAATGTAGATGCGGCATCGCAGGTTGCTCACAGCATTTCAACTCATGCTGTTCAGAATGAGTATGACTACTTTACGGCGGTAGACGATTGCTCGCCTGAGGACAGTGCGGGTGCGGGACATCTCGGAACAACAGAGTTCAATTCTTCAACGCTTTACAGATATGCGACTGTGAATGTTGCACAGCTTAAGAAATCAATAGGTGTTTCTGTAGCAGAAGTCATAAAGGGATTTGCCGAAGCATTTATCTGCTCTATGCCTACCGGTAAGCAGAACTCATACGCAAACAGAACATATCCCGATATGGTTTATGTGACGATCAGAAAAGATCAGCCTGTAAACCTTGTAGGTGCATTTGAAAAGCCGGTTATCAGCAATAACGGCTATGTTGAAGAGTCTGTGAAGAAATTACAGGAGTATGCAGGCAAGGTATACGACAACTTCAGCGGAAAGCCTGTAAAGAGCTTTATGATAGGTGCGGACGCTATATCCGACGCCGAAAGGGTAAATCTTGACGAGCTGCTTGAAAAGCTTTATAGCTACATAAAAGATGAGGTGGTATAATGCCTGTACTGCTGCTCAGACTTGCCGCTCCGTTGCAGTCATGGGGCGTTGAGTCGAAATTTGATACGCGCCGCACGCTCGGATATCCGACCAAGAGCGGCGTAATCGGACTTGTGGCATCGGCTATGGGAAGAGAGAGGACAGAACCTCTTGACGACCTTAATGAGCTTAAGATCGGTATCAGAGTAGAGAACGAGGGTCGGCAGATAAGGGATTACCATACTGCCAACGGTGAAAAAACAAAGAAATATATCACGCACCGCTTTTACCTTTCCGATGCGACTTTCCTTGTTGGGCTCGAACATAAAGATGCAGGGTTTATAGAAAAAATCGAAGACGCTCTGAAACATCCTGCGTTTCCGCTATTTTTAGGCAGGCGCTCATGCCCACCTACACCTCCGCTTGTATGGGGATTGCGTGACGGAAATCTTCTTGATGTGCTTAAATCAGAAAGTCCGTTGCTTGACAAACAGCAGAGAAAAAATGCCGACACAAGGCTCAGAATTATTACAGAAAGCGAAGACGGTCCTGCAATAATCAAGGATGTTCCTGTTTCATTTGATCCGACATTCAGACGTTTCGGACTGCGGAAAATAAAGGACTGCTATGTGGTGATCAATAAGTCGGACAGCGCAGAGGATATGGTTTCTGCAGAGCACGACCCTATGACTGAATTGAGGTGAAACAATGTACTTATCAAGAGTTTATCTGGATCTGTCAAACCGCAATACATTGAAGGCGGTCAATTCACGCAGTGTTCTGCACGGAGCTGTAGAAGCGGCGCTTACGGATGATCGTTCAAGAAAGCTCTGGCGCATCGACAGTCTTGGAGGAGAGCTTTATCTGATGATTCTCAGCAATCAGAAGCCCGACTTATCTGTTATAGCATTGCAGTTTGGTGATACCGGCAGAGCAGGAGAAACAAGAGAATATGACGGTCTGCTTGGCAGAATAAAAAAGGGTGATATATGGCAGTTCCGCCTTACCGCAAATCCGGTGAAAACGGATAATGTAAAACAGGGACAGGGTAAGAAAAGGGCAGTCACTATTGTTGACTTTCAAAAGCAGTGGCTGATGGACAGAGCAGAGAAGAACGGGTTCTGCCTTAGCGAAGATTCATTTGATGTGGTTCAGAACAAGTGGTGCAGATTTTTCAAAAAGGACAACAGAGTAGTAACTCTTCTGTCGGTGACGTTTGAAGGACTGCTTGAAGTGACGGATGAAGAACTGTTCAAAAATATGCTCATAAACGGAATAGGCAGAGGAAAAGCGTACGGTATGGGGCTTATGACTGTAATGCATCCGGGAAATAATACAAATGGCTGAAATACCCGGAATGATAAAACCCGATATCGTAGAACTGCCGCAGATTGCCGACAGAATTACATTTCTGTATCTGGAACATTGTAAAATAAACAGAAAAGACAGTGCAATTACCGTTATTGACGAGAACGGCGTTACGCATATACCATCGGGTACAATCTCTGTACTTATGTTAGGTCCCGGAACTGATGTTTCACACAGGGCTATGGAACTTATCGGCGACAGCGGAATAAGCATATGCTGGGTTGGTGAGCAGGGTGTCAGATATTATGCCGGCGGCAGACCGCTGACGCACAGTTCGAGGCTTATTGTAAAACAAGCGGAAATGGTCACAAACCAGCGCAAGCATCTTGATGTTGTCAGAAAGATGTATATGATGCGTTTTCCCGATGAGGATGTTTCGGGGCTTACTCTGCAACAGCTGAGAGGCCGTGAGGGCAGTCGTATAAGAAAAGTGTACAGACAGCAGTCTGAAAAATGGAATGTCGAATGGAACGGTCGTGTATACAATCACGAAGATTTCCAGTCATCCGATCCGGTCAATCAGGCTCTGTCGGCGGCTCACGCCTGCCTTTACGGGCTTGCTCACGCTGTTATATGTTCTATGGGGTGTTCGCCTGCACTGGGGTTTGTGCATATCGGTCACGAATGTTCGTTTGTATATGATATAGCCGATCTTTATAAAGCTGAAGTCACGATACCGATATCTTTTGAAGCGGCTGCATCGGTAAATGATGATATATCAAGATTTGTACGGCATAGGGTCCGTGACGAAATGGTGAAAGCTCATATGCTTGAGCGAATGGTACACGATATTAAATATCTGCTGATGCCTGAAGAAAATCCGGATGACGAAAAAGCCATGTATCTGTGGAATGATAAAAACGAACCTCTCGATTACGGTAAACAATACAGGTGACGATATGATGGTAGTAATTACACTGAGTTGTTGTCCGCCTAAACTGCGCGGAGATCTTTCCAGGTGGATGCAGGAAATAGACACAGGCGTGTATGTCGGAAATCTGAACGCAAGAGTTCGTGATAACGTATGGGATAGAGTGTGCTCAAACATTGGAAACGGTCACGCTTCAATGTCATACAGCTCAAATAACGAGCAGAAACTGGAATTCCGTATTCACAATACGCAATGGGAGCCGGTAGATTATGACGGCATAAAGCTTATAAAAAGACGTGTGACAAAAAGTGACGATGAAAACGTTATTCGTCCTAAGGCTATGACAAATCACATAAATCGTTTATCGGAGAAAAAACAGAAATCATCCGGTGTATCGGATACATATACGGTAATTGATATTGAAACAACGGGACTTAATCCCGATGATGAAATAATAGAACTCGGTGCAGTGACGGTTGAAAACGGATCAGTAGCGGAAACATATTCTGTGCTTGTCAAAACAGATAAAAAAATACCGGAGGCGGTTATCAGGCTTACAGGTATAACGGAGGAATTACTGGCAAGTGAAGGAACAGACAAAAGCAAAGCACTTAGTGAGTTTGCAATGCGATGCAACGGAAAACCTCTGGTCGGGCATAATATCGGTTTTGACCTGAATTTTATTAAATCTGCGTGTGCTGAAAACAAAATTGATTTTGTTCCGTCAAAAATTATTGATACAGTTAAAATATCAAGAAAACTACTTGATATTAATTCATATTCATTATCATCTATTGCGGATTATCTTGATTTGCATTATAATAAAGATAGGATTCATAGGGCGCTTGACGATTGTCTGCTTACACAAAGGATCTATGAAAAGTTAAAGGAAATCTAAGCGGTTGATTTTGCAAAACCGCTATTTTCCTTGATTTCTTTAGTCTTGTCCCCATACGCGTGGGGATGATCCCGATTCTGTTAGATATGATTACGAAAAGGTACAGCTTGTCCCCATACGCGTGGGGATGATCCTCTTAGTGTGTGCAGGGAAATTATTTAAATTAACTTGTCCCCATACGCGTGGGGATGATCCTTGACGTATCTTATCAAGTTGTAAATGTACCTCCTTGTCCCCATACGCGTGGGGATGATCCTTTACGTTTATCGTTTGTTAGTCCTGCTATGTACTTGTCCCCATACGCGTGGGGATGATCCCTCCAATAATAACGTCCAAAAATTTTATCATTACTTGTCCCCATACGCGTGGGGATGATCCTAGTAACATATACAATGCAAGCACTCTTTAGGCCTTGTCCCCATACGCGTGGGGATGATCCCGTCATCACGAAAAAACACCGCCGCTCCCTGAGCTTGTCCCCATACGCGTGGGGATGATCCCAGTAAAAACACCTGCCGTCAAACCCTCCGCAACTTGTCCCCATACGCGTGGGGATGATCCCAGGATTTAATAGATGATGCGATGTTACTATAACTTGTCCCCATACGCGTGGGGATGATCCCAGCTTAGGCAGTTCGAAGGATTATCGATATGACTTGTCCCCATACGCGTGGGGATGATCCCGCTCAATGTCCAAAGAGCCGAAGCTGTCGATACTTGTCCCCATACGCGTGGGGATGATCCTACACTAATTTTTCTTCCATTGTCTGCGCTCCACTTGTCCCCATACGCGTGGGGATGATCCTTTGATGGGTCATTTTTGTTAAACTTCATGTTGCTTGTCCCCATACGCGTGGGGATGATCCTTATCAGACTGGAGTGACGGCGAGTGACAGCCACTTGTCCCCATACGCATGGGGATGATCCCTGTGCGTGTGTGTAGGTCACATTTTAATGATCCTTGTCCCCATACGCGTGGGGATGATCCTGGAGTTGAAGATTACACAGTGCCGTTTAGAATCTTGTCCCCATACGCATGGGGATGATCCCACCATTCTGCACATAAACAACCTCGCCGTCTGCTTGTCCCCATACGCGTGGGGATGATCCTCGGCGAAATCGCCACGGCTTGCAAAATCAAGACTTGTCCCCATACGCGTGGGGATGATCCCAACGTGTCCGCATTGTCCATCAAAGCGTCAACCTTGTCCCCATACGCGTGGGGATGATCCTTATAATCGTTCAAAATAAAAAAAGCAAACACCCTTGTCCCCATACGCGTGGGGATGATCCTACAACAGCTCCTGTGAAATTTGCTACTTTGAACTTGTCCCCATACGCGTGGGGATGATCCTGTAGCAGGGTATGTCAACTCAGAGTTATAGTCCTTGTCCCCATACGCGTGGGGATGATCCCTGTAATATTTTCGTTATCTTTTTGTCCTGCTCCTTGTCCCCATACGCGTGGGGATGATCCTAACTTTTCGTGACAGCTTAAAACTTTTACCTTCTTGTCCCCATACGCGTGGGGATGATCCCATCACTCGTCAGCCCTGCCGCCGTCTCGCATACTTGTCCCCATACGCGTGGGGATGATCCTATCGTAGCCGACTTAGCAGGGTCTTTACAGGGCTTGTCCCCATACGCGTGGGGATGATCCTTATCAATCATTGTAAATCCTCCTTACCATATCCTTGTCCCCATACGCGTGGGGATGATCCTAAAAGCCGCTCGTGATAAAGTTCATGATATTGCTTGTCCCCATACGCGTGGGGATGATCCACCGACACTTGAAGAAGAAAAAGCATTTGCTGACTTGTCCCCATACGCGTGGGGATGATCCTAAAATATCTACCAATATCGGAGTAATCAGACACTTGTCCCCATACGCGTGGGGATGATCCCAACAACCGCTTAAATCATCATAAGTTTCAACCCTTGTCCCCATACGCGTGGGGATGATCCTACCTCTCAATCATATAACCGACGTATAACAACCTTGTCCCCATACGCGTGGGGATGATCCTGCCGCCCGAATTGATGTAGTAAAAGCCTAGTGCTTGTCCCCATACGCGTGGGGATGATCCTATGAACGAGGTGTGTATTAAGCAGAAAAAAATCTTGTCCCCATACGCGTGGGGATGATCCTTTACACCTCCTTTTTTTGTGATTATAACACAACTTGTCCCCATACGCGTGGGGATGATCCTAAAGTCACGGCTATTAAACAATGTACCTATCTCTTGTCCCCATACGCGTGGGGATGATCCTGGACAGCCGTTTCTGCGGCGTAGTCCGCTACCCTTGTCCCCATACGCGTGGGGATGATCCTATACTTTGTTACCGCTAGTTTCAGAATTAGAAACTTGTCCCCATACGCGTGGGGATGATCCTCCTTATTTTGCCTTAAATCCCTTATTCTATTTCTTGTCCCCATACGCGTGGGGATGATCCTATTGCCGTTATCCTCAGAAAAGCAAAATGAAGCTTGTCCCCATACGCGTGGGGATGATCCTAAAAAAGGGAGTACATACTATGTCTTGTGAGTCTTGTCCCCATACGCGTGGGGATGATCCTGTCACGTCCTGGGGTATCGGTCGATGTGGTAACTTGTCCCCATACGCGTGGGGATGATCCTGCGGACATAATTTGTTGTAACAATAATAACAACTTGTCCCCATACGCGTGGGGATGATCCCCTGTTGAAAGTAACGACTTCCAACAGGTTATTCTTGTCCCCATACGCGTGGGGATGATCCTTATATCATATTTGAACTATTCACCATTGACTTCTTGTCCCCATACGCGTGGGGATGATCCTGAATGTAACGTACTGTTCAAATCAGGTGTATGCTTGTCCCCATACGCGTGGGGATGATCCTGGGGCTTTGCCCCAAACCCCACTTTTTGTCTCCTTGTCCCCATACGCGTGGGGATGATCCTATGAGGTACTCTTTACGGTAGACGTATAAGAACTTGTCCCCATATGCGTGGGGATGATCCCACACATATCAACTGCAAGACTGTAACGATAGCCTTGTCCCCATACGCGTGGGGATGATCCCTTGTAACGGTCGTTATGCGTGTAAAAGGGTCAGCTTGTCCCCATACGCGTGGGGATGATCCTGCGACCGACAAACACGAACAGTAGATGTTATACTTGTCCCCATACGCGTGGGGATGATCCTAAACAATACAAGACCTAAGCCGATAGCAACACCTTGTCCCCATACGCGTGGGGATGATCCCAAACATATTAAAAGTAGTACAACCTATAGAATCTTGTCCCCATACGCGTGGGGATGATCCTACCGAAGAACAATATCAAGCCAAAAGACAAAACTTGTCCCCATACGCGTGGGGATGATCCTTGAGTGTTGGCGAGGTATATAGCGTAATACGCCTTGTCCCCATACGCGTGGGGATGATCCCCGTGTATTTTTTGATGGCATATCAATACATTACTTGTCCCCATACGCGTGGGGATGATCCTTACGTTTCCTCTTACGCTGACTAATCTCCTATCTTGTCCCCATACGCGTGGGGATGATCCTGAACAAGTTTTCCCGAAGAATCAACTCCAAATCTTGTCCCCATACGCGTGGGGATGATCCTGGAATAAGGCTCAAATTAAAAATATGAGAAAGCTTGTCCCCATACGCGTGGGGATGATCCTCATATCCAAGCTTTCTCGCTTCGCTTTTTGTGCTTGTCCCCATACGCATGGGGATGATCCTGATATGATTAATCAAGCATTTGATAAAAATATCTTGTCCCCATACGCGTGGGGATGATCCTTTGTGCTATAGTTTGATTAAGAAGCCCCCGTACTTGTCCCCATACGCGTGGGGATGATCCTTGCCCGATTGACTTGACATCATAGAGGGATAACTTGTCCCCATACGCGTGGGGATGATCCTACCGCACTTTTACATGCAAGGTCTTTAAATCTCTTGTCCCCACACGCGTGGGGATGATCCTACAACAAGCCCCGATAGTCGACTTATTTTCTGCTTGTCCCCACACGCGTGGGGATGATCCCGCTGTACCAACGCAAGTAATAGCGTTAGTTATCTTGTCCCCACATGCGTGGGGATGATCCTGTATTTACAATATCACTCATTAGAAATCTCCTCTTGTCCCCACACGCGTGGGGATGATCCTTACCCCGATATTGATTATGGAGCTATAGAATGGCTTGTCCCCACACGCGTGGGGATGATCCTATCTGTAGGCTGTATCTTTAGCATAGGATTACCTTGTCCCCACACGCGTGGGGATGATCCCTATCAGAATCGTAATTAGCCCTAAACATATTACTTGTCCCCACACGCGTGGGGATGATCCTAATAACAATAAGCGCAGGGGCGCTCCAAAAGTCTTGTCCCCACACGCGTGGGGATGATCCTAGGTGCTTTTTTTCAAGCATGTTTTAATATAGCTTGTCCCCACACGCGTGGGGATGATCCTATCTTGATGAGATAACAGGCGGCAAAGGTGTGCTTGTCCCCACACGCGTGGGGATGATCCCGCAATATCCGCCAAAGGCGCAGTGTTCCGAATCTTGTCCCCACACGCGTGGGGATGATCCTAAGGTGTTGTGATAGCCGTCGACAGCACATACCTTGTCCCCACACGCGTGGGGATGATCCTTAAGCTTTGAAAGTTTGACGTAGAGATCTAAACTTGTCCCCACACGCGTGGGGATGATCCCCCTCTCTGCGCCACCATCGTTGAGAGCCGAAGCTTGTCCCCACACGCGTGGGGATGATCCTTTCTGCTGGGTTGTCCTTATGTGTGATTCAGGCTTGTCCCCACACGCGTGGGGATGATCCTGATTGAGAAAAAATATTGTGAACTTTATCTTACTTGTCCCCACACGCGTGGGGATGATCCTCATGGTGTGCCTGTCGTATAATGCCACCCATTCTTGTCCCCACACGCGTGGGGATGATCCCTGCTTGTCGATGTCAACTCGCCTCTGCATAACCTTGTCCCCACACGCGTGGGGATGATCCGCGCTCTATTACTGTGATTAAGGCACTTTGTTACTTGTCCCCACACGCGTGGGGATGATCCTCAAAGCCAACCCATACAGCCGCAACAACAAGGCTTGTCCCCACACGCGTGGGGATGATCCTTACTTACGGAGCCATCAACGAGAATTGGAAAACTTGTCCCCACACGCGTGGGGATGATCCTGCCGAGAACGGCACACGCAACGGTAGCTTTGACTTGTCCCCACACGCGTGGGGATGATCCTACCTATCACGCTATCACCTTATCAACATACGCCTTGTCCCCACACGCGTGGGGATGATCCCTATCCGTGTCGTATGTTGTCAGCTTGCTTCTACTTGTCCCCACACGCGTGGGGATGATCCTGCAATCTGCATGTCGCAGGAAAAGTGATAGCTCTTGTCCCCACACGCGTGGGGATGATCCATCCAGTGCCGAAGGCGTAACTGTAGTTGGTCGCTTGTCCCCACACGCGTGGGGATGATCCAGTTTCTAACTCAAAACTCGCAAAACTTGCAAATCTTGTCCCCACACGCGTGGGGATGATCCTTAAGGACTAAGGCAATCGGTCACATCCCTCTGCTTGTCCCCACACGCGTGGGGATGATCCTCAACCATTCGTCTGCCGTGTGCATCAAGTTTGCTTGTCCCCACACGCGTGGGGATGATCCTCGAGCCGGGCGTTGAAAGTATCAGCTCCTGTGCTTGTCCCCACACGCGTGGGGATGATCCTGCGTGAGAATAATCACCACTCGCAGTATTTGACTTGTCCCCACACGCGTGGGGATGATCCTATGTAATTTACCGGGATTGTGAAAGCAGTCCCCTTGTCCCCACACGCGTGGGGATGATCCCGTGAATTACGGCAAGGCTGTCGGAGAAGAATTCTTGTCCCCACACGCGTGGGGATGATCCCCCGGTGCAGATAATAAGACACCGCTTGAAGGCCTTGTCCCCACACGCGTGGGGATGAGCCTCTGAGCGGCTCACTTTCCTCGCTTGTGGGCGTCTTGTCCCCACATGCGTGGGGATGATCCTTCCTCTGCAAGCTCTGCAAGACCCTTGTCCCCACACGCGTGGGGATGATCCTTAGCGTCAAATGCAATGTTATGTCCTACAACACTTGTCCCCACACGCGTGGGGATGATCCCACAGAAAGCGGAGAAATTTCCGAAGTAGGCTACTTGTCCCCACACGCATGGGGATGCTCCTACTATCCGTGTTGCACTTGCGCCTGACTTGCTCTTGTCCCCACACGCGTGGGGATGATCCTATAAAAGCCGAGCAAGACCGTTATTATTCTAACTTGTCCCCACACGCGTGGGGATGATCCTTCGTTATGTAACGGAGCGTTTTCATCTTTGCTCTTGTCCCCACACGCGTGGGGATGATTTGCAGAACCTACAAGCGTTCCAATCAGCGAAACTCTTGTCCCCACACGCGTGGGGATGATCCTTACTTTTGTTCCTCGTATCAGCTCTGATACGACTTGTCCCCACACGCGTGGGGATGATCCCCAAGCGCAATTTCGTAAAATTTGGAAATGTTACTTGTCCCCACACGCGTGGGGATGATCCTACCACGCTCTTTGCGAGTTTAAAACACACAGACTTGTCCCCACACGCGTGGGGATGATCCCCAAGCGCAATTTCGTAAAATTTGG
>OGGJ01000328.1_pt1 | contig 50287 bp, 29 predicted proteins | sample 1571071 | NCBI WGS metagenome assembly OGGJ01 (sample SAMEA2581954, study PRJEB24529) | metagenome | biome: Human gut stool | place: China | collected 2011
AACCACCCTTTGTAGGGACATAATTCATTATGTCCGCACGCCGCGAAGAGGCGTATTACGCAAGCGCAACACAATAAAAACGTTCTTTCAGAACGTGCGGACATAATGAATTATGTCCCTACAAAGGTGTAAGTTTACATTATCTATACAGTAAGCGTATTCACATACCACCTTATTTCATTGCCGTCATACCTGTCAACGGCAGCTTGCGCGGCAACTCCCGGCGGCAACTGAGGCGCACGCGTGCCGCCTCCCACCGTGCGCGGCGACACCTCCTCGCGTATTTCGTCCCACCATTCGGGGTTCTCAAGGAAACGCCGGTGGGTCTCCGCACCACCCTCCACGATGAGGCTCTGCACGCCCTTACTATATAAATAGGTGAAGAGCTGGGGGATGACAGGTTGCGAGAAGTCTGCCGAAGGGTCGAAGGGACGGCTGCGGTCGATGACTATGCGCATCGGGTCTGGGCCGCTCCAGTGGCGCACGTTCAGGCGCGGCGCGTCGCGCTCCGCCGTTACACGGCCCACGAGTATTGCGTCATACTCGGCGCGGAGCTTGTGCGAAAGCATCTGCGTGAACGGCGTAGAGAGCATCACGGGCTTGAAATTGTCGTCAATGAAGCCGTCGGCCGAGCGGCACCATTTGAGCAACACGTAAGGGCGATGCCTGCGGTTGAACGTCATGAAACGCTTGTTCAGCTCCAGGCACTCACGTTCCAGCACGCCGACGGTCACCTCTATGCCGGCGTCGCGCAGCTTCTGCACGCCCCGTCCCTGCACCTTGGCGAACGGGTCGATACATCCTACTACAACCCTCTTCACCCCTTTTCTTATAATCAGGTCGGCGCAAGGCGGCGTTCGGCCATAGTGCGAGCACGGTTCGAGGCTGACATACACCGTAGCCTGCGGCAACAGCCGTTCGTCACTGGGCTTTACCGACGCGAAGGCGTTGACCTCGGCGTGCCCCTGGCCGCACCTTACGTGGTAGCCTTCGCCTATTATGCGCCCGTCATCGGCCACGATTACCGCGCCCACCATAGGGTTGGGGCGCGCCAAGAGCAGTCCGTTGGCCGCCAGCTGGAGGCAGCGGCGCATGTAGAATATGTCCTTTTCAAGCTGTTCCATAATGCAAAATTAATGAATAATGAATAATGAATAATGAACAATGAATAATTTTAATGCAGGCTGGAAGCGTTAAATTTTCACAAAACAAGGCGGCAGACGGAACAACGTATGTAATTACTGATTATCTTTGCAATATCAAAATGATATCATAAAGAGTATAAATCAAAACATAAAATGATTATGGAAAACCAGGAATTTGCATTTGCAGGCAAGACGCTCAACGGCATTGCCATGCTCATCTTCAACCTACTTGTCTACGTCATCGGCATCGGTCTCATCGTGCTGGCCTGCACATCGCTCGGCGGCAACGCCGCGGCTGCGGCCGGAGTGGGCGGCGCGCTGGTGGTAATAGCCAACCTCTTCGTAAGCGGCGGCTTCGTGCTTGTAGAGCCGGGCGAGGCGCGCGTGATGATGTTCTTCGGCAAGTACCGCGGCACTTTTACACGCGCGGGGTACTTCTGGGTGCATCCTTTCATCACGGCCAAGAAGCTGTCGCTGCGTGCACGCAACCTTGACGCAGAGCCTATCAAGGTGAACGACAAGACGGGCAACCCCGTAATGATAGGCATGGTGCTCGTGTGGAAGTTGAAGGACACGTACAAGGCGATGTTTGAAATCGACTCGCAGACCATGGCGGAGTCAAAGGCGGCCACCGACGCGGCTGCTGCCGGGGCCAAGACGGCCAACATAATGAACGCCTTTGAGAAGTTTGTGCGCATACAGTCGGAGGCCGCCCTGCGCCAGGTGGCAGGCCAGTACGCTTACGACGACGGCGAGATGGAAGGGCAGGAGCTGACCCTGCGCGACGGCAGCGACGAAATAAACAAGGAGCTTGAGGCCAAAATCGACGAGCGTCTAACGATGGCCGGCATCGAGGTTATCGAGGCTCGCATCAACTATTTGGCCTATGCGCCCGAGATTGCGGCCGTGATGCTGCGCCGCCAACAGGCCACGGCAATCATCGCCGCGCGCGAGAAAATCGTAGAGGGAGCGGTATCTATGGTTAAGATGGCTCTCGACAAGCTCTCCGCCGAGGAAATAGTAGAGCTTGACGAGGAGAAGAAAGCGGCAATGGTAAGCAACCTCCTCGTCGTTCTCTGCGGCGACGACACGGCGCAGCCGGTAATCAACACGGGTACAATATACCAGTAAGTAAGTGAAGAGTGAAGAACGAAGGACGAAGAATTAAATACTGTTTCCCATTCATCCCAGCTCTCCCAGTCCTCCCAGTGCTCCCGGCCCGTTCTCTAAAAGGCCGCCTTTCAGGCGGCAAAAGACGGCCTTTTACAGCCTGAAAGACCACCTTTTAGAGGCTAAAAGACGGCCTTTTGCAAGACGATTGGTAAATGCTTGATATTCAACTATTTACAACACGCCTTACGGCGTATGCCTGATTATGCATTATGAATTGTGCATTATGAATTGAAACAACATGTTCGGAATAAAAAGAAAACAACGCAAACTGGCTTATTACAAGACCTCGCCACGGCGCGTAGGCATGGTCTACGTATTCACGGGCGTACCGCTGCTCGCCCTGCACGTGCTCAACGCCGAGCTTACCGGCGCGTGGGACAGGTGGGGAACGTGGCTTACCGTAGTAATTCTCGGCGCAATCGTAATACGCAACGCTTACCTGTGGCTGTTCAGGCGCAAGCCGTTTGAGAACAACGTTGTGCTCGGCACGCTCTCGCACCGCCTCTACCTGCGCTACGGCAAGCTGTGGCTCGTCGGCGCACTGGTTGCCGCAGTTGTTGGCTACCCTGCGTTGCTGACGTTCCTGGAACTGCTTGACAGCGGCTTCAAGGCATTGGATTTCAACGAATGGGCTTATGACATGGTTGCCTATTCATGGCTCTTGATGATGTTTGTGTTTGATGTCCTGACAACGTACATCGACCTGCAAGGCTACTACCGCTCGCAGGAAAACACACGCGAATACATCGACTGGTATTGAAAAGACATAAAAACAAGTGGCAATGGGATTTTTCAAAAGATACGCAAGCAGCATCAACGTTGTGAAATACACGTGCAGCCCAGTGCTTGAGGGCTGGCTTGTCATCGGCATAGGCACAGTGTTCGCCTTGATATTCATCGTCGCTGGCATAATCAAGGGGCCATCCGACCCTGTGTTTATATGGATGCCGGCACTGTTTCTTGGCGGCGGCTTCGCCTTTGGAATCTATTACGTCAAGTTCCGCCGCAAGCCGTTGAAGCGCGAGGTGACGCTCGGCGGATGGTATCACCGCCTGTGGTTGAGGAGCAAGTGGCGGTTCATCATAACAGGACTGGCTATAAGCCTCGTGTCAGCCACAATCGGATGGTCGGTCTGCGAACTCATATTCGAGGGCTACAGCGCGTTCGCCAAGGACTTTGCAGACTGGCTGCGCGGCTGGTTCATATTGCTAATCGCGCTCATAATCGGAGTCATGCGCCAGTACATCGCGTTCTACCAGTATTACCGTTCGCCCGAATACCGCCGGTCGCTGACCAAGAATAACGACAATGCAACGCATGTATGACTTGCCAGCTTGCCACCCGTAACTTGTCAACTTGTCTGCTTTTGAAATGAAAAAGGAGAATAAACAAAAGAGCTTCATCCTGCGCATGGACGAGGACATGATGGCCGCCGTGGAGAAATGGGCGGCCGACGAGTTCCGTTCAGTCAACGGACAGTTGCAATGGCTCATAGCGGAAGCCCTGCGGAAGCATGGCCGGATGCCGAAGAAACGCCGCCCCGCGGAGGACGGCGGAAAGGAGGACGGCCAATGACTTACCGCGAACTGTGGCACCGCCTCGTGCCTCTTTACGGCAAAGGGGAGGCGCGCGCCGTGACAGACTATGTGCTCGACGTGTACTTCGGACTGTCGAAGGCCGACGTTATGTGCGGTGCGGTGGAGGATATGGTGGCCGAGAAGCAGGCCGAACTCGACCGCCTGTTCAGCCGTCTGCTGCAAGGCGAGCCGGTGCAGTACGTCGTAGGGCGCGCCGAATTTGGCGGTCGGTGGTTCTTTGTGCGCTCGGGCGTACTCATACCACGGCCCGAGACGGAGGAACTTTGCGCCCTCGTAGCGTCAGAATGGAAAGAAAAGAAGGATGCAAAGGTGCTCGACGTAGGTACGGGCAGCGGCTGTATAGCCGTAACCCTTGCGCTCGACATGCCCCAAAGCCGCGTCACCGCGTGGGACATTTCAGGCGACGCGCTCGCCGTAGCGCAGGCCAACGCCCGGAGGCTCGGCGCAGACGTGACGCTCGAACGCCGCGACGCGCTCGCCTTGCAGCCACAAGGCGAGCAGTGGGACGTCATCGTATCGAACCCTCCTTATATATGTAATAAAGAAAAAAAAGACATGGCCGCCAACGTGATCGACCACGAGCCGCACTCCGCCCTGTTCGTCCCTGATGAAGAGCCGCTGCTCTTCTACACCGCAATCACGCGCTACGCGCACTCCACCCTGTGGCCAGGCGGTGCGCTGTACTTCGAGCTTAATCCCCTGTATGCTGACCTGACGGCCGACATGGCGCGGCAAACGGGCTTCACGGAAGTGACAGTAATCGACGACATGTACGGCAAGAAGAGGATGATGAAGGCGGTTGTTAAGTGAAGAGTTAAGAGTTAAGAATTTATTACCTTTTTCACATTGCCCAACAACTCCCAGTCCTCCCAGCACTCCCAGTCCACCAATAAAAATATTACCAATGAAAAAAGAATTGACCGAAGAACAACTGTTCAGCCGCCTCTCCGCGCTCTGCGCCAAGGCCGAACACTGCCGCCAGGAGATGGCCGCGAAGATGCGCACATGGCAAGTGCCGGACGACGTGCAGCAGCGTGTCATCGGGCGTTTGGTTAAGGAACGCTACATCGACGACGAGCGTTACGCCCGCGCCTTCGTGCACGACAAGGTGCGTTATGCCAAGTGGGGGCGGCGCAAAATCGAGCAGGCACTCTACATGAAGCGCATTCCCGACGACGCCATAGCCGCCGCTCTTGACGAGGTTGACCAGTCGGAATACGTCGAAATACTGCGCCCAATGCTGCAAGCGAAGGCCAAAAGCATCAAGGCCGACAGCCCTTACGAGCTTGAAATGAAGCTGATGCGCTTCGCCGCAGGCCGCGGTTTCAGCGTGGAAGAGGCTAAGGCGGCCATGCGTTGACGCACATACATCTTGCAATTGACGGTCTTTCGCCTTGTAAAAGGCCGTCAATCGCGAGCTAAAAGGCCGTGTTTTGCATTGCAAAACACGGCCTTTTGTAATACCATTTATAAACCGTTGATTGTCAACAAGTTACAAAACGGCAAAAGACTGATTATGACTTGTTAAACGCCACATCCTTTGTAGGGGCATAATTTAACGCAGTTCGGCATAAGGATGCCGTGATTGTAATATCGCTTCAAGCGGCGGTTGCATTTTGTCATTCCGCGCTCCGACGCGGAATCCAGTGTAAACGGCCTTGTTTTTGCCTTGTTTGTGTACTGGATTCCGCGTCGGAGCGCGGAATGACAAAATGCCACTGACCGCTTGGACAATGCTTATAGCAGTAATAGTTTTATACCGAACTTACGTTAAATTATGTCCCTACAAAGGATGTCTGCGTATATCGGCTCACACAAAAATCACGCATACGAGTGCATTCCCCCGAGGTAATAGTTCACGCCGAAGTATGTCATCACGATGGTTAGGAACGCCAAGGCCATGAACGCATGGTAGCCTAAGGGACGGTGGAGGAAGGGCAACGACGAGTCGTGCGCTGCCACGGCGTAGACCATCAAGGTAATAAGCCCCCACACTTCCTTGGCGTCCCAGTTCCAGTAAGCACCCCAGGACACGTTGGCCCATACAGCGCCGACGAAGATGCCGATGCCGAGCAGCGCGAGCGCCGGATAGAGCATGAGGCGCGAAAGCAGTGCAAGCCGCTCGGTCTGGTCGGCCAGTCCCGTGGCGTTGCGCCCACGGAAGAGGCGCAGCAGCAATGCCGTGACGGCGCAGAGGAAAGTGAGCGAGAGCAGCGCGAAGGCCGCCATGATGACCGATACGTGCAGGGAGAGCAGCGGAGAGTTGAGCACCGGCATGAGATGTGAGATTTGTGGGTCCATCGAACTGATGTGTGACACCAGGAGGAAGAAGCCCGACAGCAGCAGGCCGAACGGCAAGGCGATGCGGAAACGGCGCACTACGGCAAGCGCAACGAGCATCACGAGCCACGCCAGCAGCAGCATCGTCTCGTAGCCGTTGCCCATTGGCACGCGCCCCGAGACCACCCATCGCAAGGCGAGACACAGCGTAAGGGCGAGCAGCGAAAGGCCGCCAAGCGCGGCACCAGCGGCATAAACCGCCTTCATAATCCTCCCAACTCTCCCAAACCGCCCAGTTCTCCCAGCCTTCCCAAGCATCTTCACCATGACAACCACCATCAACACAACGCCCAGCGCAAGGTTGACCATAAACAATATCGTGGCGAACGGTACGGCGTTCAGCGTCCTCTCGGCCTTCACCTGCGCGTCAGACGGCAGCGAAGAGCCTGCGTTTTTCTCCTGATATGCAAGCATCTTGCCGAGTATCAGGTCAACGTTGGCCGTGCGCCCGGCATGCACTTCCTCGTTGAGCAGCGAGAACACGTTGACTATGTAGGCACGCTCCGCGTCGCCTACGAGCGTGTCGGCGATGTTGTCTGTCGGTGCGTACCACTGCGTTATGCCGCCGCGCGTAACGGGAAAGAGCTTGAGCAGCCCTCCGCGGCGCAGCTGCATGAGCATCATCAGGCGGTCGTCCACCTCGGCGGCCTGCCTGTGCAGCTTGTCCGTTTGCCCCTGGTAATACTCGCGGACGTAAGGGCCGAGGATGTAGCCGCCCATCAACGGGTTGAAGAAAGTGTTGACCGTGCACCGCGCAGGCAGCTGGAGCGCGTCGCGCAAAGCACCTCGCTTCACCTTGAACAGCGGCTCGGCACTCCACTCGTCGCCGTAGAATATGAAGCCGGTAAGCACCTGCTCGGCCGTCATTCCATTGTAGCTTGACGCTCCGGTCAGCTTTTTTGTGAAGTCAACGGCGAACGTCTGCACAGGGCACACGCGCCCGTTGTACACCATAAAGAGCCTTCCGAACTTGTCGGCGGTCTCCCTTGGCAGCGCGTTCAACGCCTCGGCGTTTACTGAAAAACATACAAAGAGCGCGGCACAGAGCGCCCCTTTCTGCAAAAGAGGACTGCGCAGCAGGCGGCGGAAACGGCCTTTCGGGTCGAAGAGCATCCACACGAGCGCGGCGAACAGCAGCGCGTAGCCTGCGTAAGTGACTGGTATGCCCCACGGGTCGCAGTTCACCGCGAGCACGCTGCCCAGTCCGTCGCGGTCGTAGGAAGCCTGGTAGAAGCGCAGCGGGCCGTGCTCATAGATTTTGTTCATCGACACCTCGGCTTGCGTCTCGCGGCCTTCGCCGCTCACGGTGAAGCGCGACGTGTAGTCGGCCTCGGCCTGCGTGCCTTCGTGATAACTTACGATGAACGTGTCGAGGCGCATCGTGAAGGGCAGCTTCTCTTCGTTTACGTTGCCTTTCCTGTCAAGTTTATAGTATGTGTCAACGGCCAGTCCGCTCCTCAGGTGCACCCGTCCGCGCCACGCCGAGACGTGTGTGAGCAACGCACCGGCCAAGATTAGCAGTAGCGCAAGGTGCAGGGCGAGCGTGGAAAGACGGCGCACGCGGCGGCGCACTATGTACATCACGGCGGCGACGGCCAGCAAAGCCCACAACGCCGTGAACCACCACGAACCGTAAACGGCCGTATGCACGAAGTCGGTGCCGCGGCTTTTCTCGATGAAAGTGGCAGCGCCCATGGTGATGATTACCAGTGCATATAGGGTGAAAACCAAATACCTAATCATCCTTACACCCACCCCAGCCTTCCCGAAGGGAGGGAGCTTGAAATGCTTTGTCATCCTTTTCTTTATTGTTTGTTATTTCCCGATTTTGTAAAAGAGGTTCATCCGCAAACCTGTTGGATGAAATACAAGGTCTATTAATGAAATCATTTGTTCCGCCGGATTTGCAATCCGGCGGTTTCTAATTGCGGATTTGCAATCCGCACATGCCCATACATTTACCTCGTGGTTGTGTGGTTTGAGCGGATTGCAAATCCTTATAGTACTTTTCGGCGGATTGCAAATCCGCCAAAACACATTACCGACAGCCTGACTTGCAGCAGGACATAAACGGAATGACTTTCAATATCCATCCAACAGATTTGCGGATGAATCGTAAAAGACCTTCTTTCGCATTGCAAAAGGCCATGTTTTGCAGGCTAAAAGGCCGTCTTTTAGAGCCTAAAAGACGGCCTTTTGGAAAGCCAGCACAGCCCAACCGAAAACCCACCCCAACCAAAGGGAACACCCACCCCAGCCATCCCGAAGGGAGGGAGCTTAGAATGCCTTGTCTCACAGGTATTTACACAAACTCGCTCATGCCACAAAATCATATCCAGCTCCCTCCCTTCGGGAGGGTTGGGGTGGGTGTCAGGTTGAGTTGTGATGGGTGTTCCCTTTGGCTGTGGTGGGTTTTCGGTTGTGCTTGTTTAGGTGTTCCTTACTATATCGACTGCAAGAACTTCACTACGGCGTCCCTGTCTTTCTTCGGCAGATTGTAGAATTTCTCCGCCGACTCGTAGGCGTGGCTCTGCTTGCTGTACGCGTGCCACATCACAGCCTCAACCTCGTTGCGCGCGCGGCAGTCGTGCAGGCGGTCCTCCGCGCCGGTGTTCACGCGCGATAGTCCGCGCCCCCAGAGCGGCGTAGTGCGGCACCACGAGCCGTGAATGTCGTTCTTCATGTACAGCTTGTGCTGTATCATGTCGCTGTACGGCCATATAGTCTGCTCCTTGTAGCGCGGCAGCGGACGGTCGGCTATGCACTCGGGCGTCCAGTAGTTGTCGTCGCCGGTCTTCCATGACGGGCGGTGGCACGAGGCGCAACCCATCTCCATAAACAGCTCCTTGCCGCGCTGCACGTCGGGGTCGTTAAGGTTGCGGGCGCGTGGTATTGACAAGCCGCGGTGCCATACCATGAGCGCGTAGAACTGGTCGGTGGTCATGTCAGGCTCGAAGTTGTACCACTGGTTGTCAAACTGGTTGGTGTTCGGACTCAAAAGGTTGAACACACGCTCCGCAATCCCTTCATCCGTGTCGGCGTAGTAAGGCGATGTGGGGTCGGCCTTGATGGCGTTTATAACGTCAACATTCTCTGACATGGCCTTTGCCCATGCGTCGGTGGTGTAGAGCTTCGGGCGGTCGGGACGGCTAACGTTTGTGATGTTCCACACTGCGTTGGCACCGGGGCCGTCCTGAAGCGTGGCGCGTGTCAGGGCGTAAGTGAACCTCTTGACCATCCTTGAAGCGCCGGGCGAGCCGTCGGCCATGCGCCCTGCGCTGCCGAACGTGGTGTACCACGCCCCCGAAGCGAAGTCGTTTGCAGCCGCATCCCAGTAGCTTGGGTTGACATACTCTGATACGTCCAGCCCTTTCTCCTTGTAATACGCAGCCGTAGAGGCGTACTGCTGGCGTATGTCCTCTTCCTCTATGGCATCCAAGAGGCCGGTGCCTATTATGCCGATGGTCGACTCAAGGCGTATTTCTATGTCCTCCGGCTTCGGTGAAGTGTTGAACGCCGACTGCGGAATGCTAAGCTCCGGGTAAATCAACTCGTACTTCTCACCGTCGGGGAACTGCATCGGCAGGCCGCTCTCCATGGCCGTAACCTTCTCCCAACGCATCTGGATTTGGCTCTCGTCGATAGGAGGCAGGAACGGGCTTGTGGCCTGCGTCTGCGGCATTGCCGTCACCTCGCTGATGTAAGGGCCGTCGTTTGAGCCGGGAGAGTTGGGATGGTAGATTACGAGCAGGTAGCCGTTGCCGTTGCCGTAGGCAGTGGTGTACGTGTCGAAACGCTTGCCGTGGCCGTAGCTCGGGTGGCAGTCAAGGCACGAACGGCGCGTGCTGGCCGGGCCGAGACCCTTGAACGGAGCGTTGTTTATAGTCACGCTGCGCTCGAAAATCTGCTCTCCCTCGTTGAAAAAGTCCATCAGTCCCTGCGCCTCGGTTGCCGGAGTTTCGTCCTCATAGCAGCCTGCATAGACGTTCTCGGTAGTTCCCAGCTTGCCGCCGGGATACCACTCCTCGGCCGTAAAGTTGCCCTGCGCCGTGCCTACGTACTGCGCGTCGGTCTCGACACTTAGCTTCTGCACGTCTTCGTCGCTGCAAGCAGAGAGCGCGAAGACGGCCGAAGCCATTATGAAAGGATAAAAAATGTTCTTCATCTTACTGTTTTTTTATAAATGTTTTTGTACTGTTTACAGGCCGGCTTGTGCATGAAAGCCGTACAGCCATGCGCCTTCAGGCGCGGTTTACACACACGCTGCCAAGCGCACGGCTGCATGGCTCTGCTGTAAAGGCAGGCCCATGTCTGGCTATAATACCTTATTTTACGGGAAGAGCCTCTATCCACTGCGATGCAGCTTCAAGCTGGCCGTTGAGCGCGTCGACAGCCTTCATGGCATCGCCTGCCTGCTGTGCGCCCGGATTGTCTACGAAGGCAACGCCGCTGTTGACGCAGGTTGTCAGCTTGGCGATAGCGTCGTCAAGAGCGTTCTGCAGTGCGTCGAGACCGCTGTAGCCGTTGTCTTTGAGGAAGGTCATTACCGACTTGGCGGCTGGAGAGCTTTGGTCGATGTTGCCGTAAAGGCTGTTCTTTATGCTGTAGATGTTGTCGCGGTAGTCTATGTACGACCTCTTGCTGTACGGCGATTCGATGTAGTCGATGGCATCGTCCGCTCCGCCCGTGCCGGTAGCTACGCGGTAAGCCTGTCCTATCTTCTGACTTGCCACCTCGTTGGCGATGTTTCCGCAGCCTGAAGCGCCTACAAGCGTGACAAGAGCCGCCGTGATGGAGGCGTAAGAACTGCCGTCAGTTCCGGCAAGCAGCATGTCTGCGCCATAGTAATAGCCGTTGTTGTCGAGCGCATGGGTCCATACGCCAAGTTCACTGACGCGCTCCTTGTGGGCGGTTGCTGCCTGTTGGCCGAGCCAGGAGACTTCAAGGCGGTAGCAGTTGTCGCGCACGTCGCCTGCCACGGCTACGAGGAAGGCCAGCTCGTCCTTGCACTGTACGGTCACTTTGCTAAAACTTGAATGGTCTTCAATGCCGTCGAAGACAGCCGCTTTGCGTGGAGCACCGTCACGGAAGAGCACGAACTCGAGTCCGTGGAAGCCCAGGGCCGTGTCAAACTCGCCGTTGTGCTGGTTCACAAAGGCGATGGGGTCGTCGCTGTAAAGCCCGTTCACCATGGTCTTATTTGACAGGAAGTTTGCCATTTGGCCTTGGTCTAAAGGCCAGGAGTCCATGTGTGGGTCGATGTTGAAGTCGGTAGCGGCACCGAAAAGGAACGCTTCGCTCTTCTCCCAGTACTCGCGTGCCGTCTTGAAAGCATCGCAGGCGGCCTCCACGTCGGCATCAGTCAGCGTTCCGGCTTCAAACTTCGACTTCACGTTTACAGCCTCTTGATACAGGTCGTCGGCACTTGCGGCGAGGTTCTTGTACGTAGGATAGACCACGCCATTGATGTACTGGTCGGCTACGTCCCACATTTCAGCCTGCACGCCGCTCCAGCGGTTGTCGATTACAGGGTTCTCACGGTCGCCCCCGAGGTCGGGAGTGTCATCGTCGCTGCACGATGTCAAGGCAAACGCCCCCAAGCAGAGCGCAGCCAAAAGATAGTTTTTCGTTTTCATATATAACAGTATTTATGGGTTATTTTATGGTTTTACGGTTGTGGGGTTATGAGGTTTTACGGTTATGCTTTGCGGTTTTACGGTTGTGGGGTCATGAGTTTTTACGGTTATGCTTTACGGTTTTACGGTTATGGGGTTATGAGGTCTTGCGGTTATGTGTGGGTTACTGTATAACCGTAGAATCGCACAACCTTACAACCGTAGAACCTTACAACCGCAAGACCGCATAACCTAATCAAAGGAAAAATCCCTCGTATGCCACGCCGATATTGAGCGCGGGTTCGTCGTTATAGCGGCTCTTGAGGAAGCGGTGGTTGTACTCCGCCTTGACGGCGATTTGCGGAACGGGGTAATAGTTGAGGCCGGCGGCCACGATGTGCTTGTTGGTATAGTCGTTGGCCATGCTGTTGACGTAAGAGTCGTAATACTCGTAGTGGCCGAAGACGTAGAGCTTCTGCCCCGTGCGGCGCAGCTTCTCGAACTGCGAGAACACGTTGTAGCCGGCCTCGACGCTCACCGCAACGGCATGCGAGCCGAAGGCTGTCTTGCGGTAAGGCGACGTGCCCGACGACTGGTTTGCCTTGATTGCGCTGATTGCCTGGGCGTCGCTCACGTAGCCGTAGTCGGCGTATCCGCGTGCAATCCAGTTGTGCGCGTTGTACGTGAAGTCAATGGAGCCGAGGTAGACGTTGCCCTCTATGTCCTTGTAGCGGTTGCCGTCGGTCTCGAGGTCGTGCGGAAACGTGTTGTGCATCGTCTTGCCATAGTAGCCGCTGAGGCCGATGCGCAGGCCGGGCACGGTGTAGTTGTCGATGCGTGCGAGCACGCCGAACTTGTTGGCCACCTCGAACTCCCACGGGCTTTGCGCTCCCTTGCCGAGCCAGTAGGTGCGGTCGAAGAACATTGCGTCAAGCCCTCCGGTGAACTGCAGCTCGTAACGGAAGTCGCCCGAGCGTCCGAAGAACGACACGCCCGTCTGATGCCACGTGCTGGGAATTATTGTGCGCTCGCCCTCGGGACGGTAGACGGTGAAGAAGTTGAGCGGCTCGTGGTGGGCGTTGGTAAGCCCGAAGGGCACCACGATGTGGCCGAAGCGTATGTTGGCCCAGTCGGCAAACGACTTCTGCACCCAAAACTGCTCCAGTTCCACTTCGCCGCCCTTCTCGGTCTCGGCCTCCCATTCGCCGCCTTCCTCGGCCTCCTTCTCGATGGCTCCGCCGCTGCCGCCGTGCTCGAACTCTATTTCCATGCCCACGCTCCAGCCCTTGCCGAAGTCGTAGCCCACGTAAAGCACGGCGTGGGGGATGTCGAAGCGTCCGTGCGACGGGTCGTTCTTGTAGGCCGACGGGTTGGAGTAACGGAACGGGTTGTCGCTGTAAAAGTTGCGTGAATAGGCTATTTCGCCGTAGCCGCCTATGCTAAGGCGGTTGCCCTTGGCGTGCCCGTACACGCTGTCGGCTGCCGAAACCTGCGCCTGCGCCGTAGCAGCGGCGAGGCTGAAGGCCAGCACACACATTGTAAAGATTGTCTTAAAACTGTTCATATTGCCGTTTGATGGTTTGTATGCGGTAATGATTTCCGCTGCAAAAGTACGGCAATTCGGAAATGTTAGCAATACTTAAAAATCGGTAAAAACCATGTATCGGCGTGTACTTCGGCAATGCCGACAAATGGGGATGCCGCCATGCGGAATGCCGTTGCCAGTTGGTCGAAACGTGAAGCAAAGTGTTCCGTTTTTCCTGAAAACGCCATTCGGTATCCGGCTGACGGCCAAAACATACCTAAAAACGGTGATGCGGCAGGCATACCTACTTGTAGTTACGCCGCCTCCTGTGCCGCCTGGCGCGGCGGTTTGCACCGTCTTTGTAAACGGTTGAAAATCAACGGCTTTACAAAAGGCCGTCTTTCGTCTTGCAAAAGGTGGCCTTTTACAATGCAAAAGGTGGCCTTTCGCAACGTGAAAGGCCACCTCTTAAATACCCACCCCAACCCTCCCGAAGGGAGGGAGCTGGTTCACCATATATCATTTTACCTGCCGATGTATGAATAACTACGTGAATTAGACTTAAGAATACATCCTTTGTAGGGACATAATTAGCTTAACGCTGACCTTTGGTTCATTATGTTCGCACGTTCTGAAAGAACGTCTTTTATTTGCTGCGCTTGTGTAATACGCCTCTTCGAGGCGTGCGGACATAATGAACCAAAGGTCAGCGTTAAGCTAATTATGTCCCTACAAAGGATGTATTCTTATGTCTAACTAAATAAAAACAGCTTCAAGCCACGCTCACGGCTGCAGCCTTGCTTCGCTTCTTTCGCAGCCTCCGCAGCCACAGCCAGTAGCCCGTAATGGGCAGGCTTGCTCCGAAAAGTGAGGCAATAAACCAGAGCACGCGCGTAAGCAGACCGCCGAACGTGCCCGTGTGTACGGAGTAAATCCATCCGCGCAGCTTGCCCGAAGGCGCCGAGTCGGCATATTTTACCGCCGAAGTGATGTGTCCCGTATGCCTGTCGAACGTATAGCGGTCGGCCGCACGGCTGTTGCCAAACTTCGAGAACGTCACAGAGGCGGTACCGTTTCCGACGGTTATCGACGCTGAATGGGGGTTGTCCGCACGCAGCCGGTCATACACCTTCTGCCAGACAGCAGGCTCTGCTGCCGCCGCGCGACGCCCACCAGACCTGCCATTACGCTCCTTGCCGCCGCCGTTCTTTCCGTCATCAGCCCCATGAGCGCCGCCCTTGGCCGTCATCTCGACACCGAACACGGCATAAAACGCCGAGCGGTACCACGGGAACGACCACGTAAGCCCGGTCAAAGCCATTGCAAGAAGCAGCAGCAGGGCATACATGCCGCCTGCCACATGAAGGCTGCGCCACAGGTGGAAACGGCCCTTGCGCACGCTGATTTTCAAACTGTTGCGCAACGCGCGGCGCGTCTTGGGCCACCAAACGACCACGCCCGACACCAGCGCAACGACAAACATGACGGTCGACACGCCAACGATTATCTTGCCCCATGCCGGCCGCCCTTCGGGCCGCCCGGTGTCGAGCAGCCAGCGGTGGAGCCTGAACATAGCGGAGAAAAACGCCGGACGCTCCTGCCGTCCCTTCACTTCGCCGGTGTACTGGTCAACGTAAACGGCCGCACGCTTTGGCTTTGAGAGGTTTACCTTATAAGCCTCCACAGGGTCGCCGCCGACAGTAACGCCCGTAACGCGCACCCCCTCGGGCAGCGTTCGCGCCACAACTGCCGCGACGGAATCGACAGACAGGGGGCTGCCGTCGGTCTTTTCTACCTTATATATATCCTCGCCGAAAAGCCGTGTCAGCTCCTTCTCGAACACAAGCATGGCGCCCGAGAAGCACACAAGGGTTATGACAATGCCGAACGGGACCGACAACCACAAGTGAATTTTCCTGAAAAAACGTTTCATATCAATAAGGTTTTACGGTTATGCGGTTGTAAAGGTTATGTGGTTCCTATGTCGTGAAGGGATATCTTTAACAACCCTGAAACCGCATAACCTCATAACAGCAAAGCCTTAATCTATCCTACCGATACCCGTCAGGGTTGTGGCTCCGTTGACGGTGAGGGTCTTCATAGCCACGCCCGACTGCGGATTAATCTGCCATACAGAAGGATAGCCGCTCTCGGTGTTCACCGAAACGTAAGCAAAACCGTTCTCGAAATAAGGAGACTTGCCGAATCCCGACACGTCAGCGGGCAGGCCCGTCACCTCGGTCAGTGTCTTGGCTGACGCATTAAAGACGGCAAGGCGGTTGGCAGTCTTGGTCGACGAAGTGATGGGAGAGTCGTACATGAGGAACAGGAAGCTGTCTCCGCCGATGTACCAACTCTGCATCAGGCCGTTCGGCGAGAGCTGCTCAAGATTACAGTAATAGTCGTCGAACTGCTCTGTCTGCGTATCTATGCGCACTACGCCGGCCGGCAGCGTGGTCTGCTGCCTCGTGTCGGCCATCGTCTTGGCGTAACTCGGCGATATAACGTACACGTAGCGCCCGTCGTCCGTGGCCCATACCATCTGGTAATACTGCGACTTCATGCGTCCGCAGGCGTAGCTTATGCGGTCGGTCTTCAGGAGTTTCTTGCCCGTAAGAGTCTTGTCGGAGAATATTGCGACCCAACACTCGTCGGGCCACTGCGTCCATTGCAGCTCGCCTTTCTTGTAAGCGCTGCTGTTAGAGCCGCCGTCCTCGGTCTTGATAAGGTCTTCGTAGCCCGGGCGCACATACTTGTACTGCGTCCTGTCGGCATCGGTGAACTGCTGGCAGCCGTACTGCGACAGACCCATCGGTATCGCCGCGGAGTATATTTTGCGGCCTACCTGCTCAATTCCGGCCAGCGTTACGTACTCGCCCGTGCCCAGAAAGTCCTCGCACACGTAAGCGTCGTCGGCCACGACGGCCTCGCTTCCGCCGTCGGTCGTTGTGTTCGAGTAGAACGTCTCGTCGTCAACGTCGAGGTGAGACACCTTCAACACGTAAGGAATATACCCCGTAACGGGGTCTGCCCAGGCAGGGTTGCCTACGCCGCTCGACGTTGTTATGATTTCGTCTTCATACGTTCCGTAGCTCGTGAAGCGCGTAACAAAATACTCCATCGCCCTGCGTTCGAGTTTGCCCGTTGACTGGTTGCGCACGTAAGAGTATGTAGTGCCGTCCTCTCCGTCCTGGTAGTTCAGCGCGTAAAGGTACTTGCCGGAGTGGAACACCCAGTAAGTAGCACCGTCGTTGGCAAGTCCGCTAAGCGTGATTTCGCCTTCGAGCTTGTCCGTAGTGGTAAGGATGTTGGCCGTAGAGCCGGAGCCTGACGTCGTGCCTGTTATGACGTAAGGCTGCGAGATGGCGTCGTCCGCGCCGCTTCCGCCGCCGAAATCGTCTTCGGTACATGAAGTAAGGAACACGCCGGAAGCCGCGATGGTGGCCAGTCCGGCAAAGAGACGTGATTTGTTCATTGCTTTATTGATTGATGGTTTATATTATAATAATAGGACAAATAAGCCTGATGGGCCGAATATGAATAAGGTATTTAATTCTTAACTCTTAATTCTTCACTCTTCACTTCCCAAGGTTTACCCTGACTTTGGCGTAAAACGCGCGGCCGGCTTTCTGCAAGCTGAAGTTGTCGTAGAGCTTCTCGTCGGTGAAGTTGCGGCACTCCAAGGAGACGTTGTACCGTCCGCCGAGCAGGCTGTAGGCAAGGGTGAGGTTGTGGGAGAACTGCGTAGGCACCATGTAGTCGGACAAGTTGGACACCTGTACGCCGTCGGAGTAGTAGCAGAAGCTGTGCAGATACTGGTTGTCGTAGGTAAGCGTGAGCACGTTGTCCTCTCCGCCGAGTCCGTGCCAGTACAGGTTTACGTCGCAGTCGGCGAACTGGTAGGGCACGTTGGGCATGCGCGAGCCGTACACGGGGTTCTCGACCGACGTGCTGCCCACCATCATCGGCTTGTTGTCCTTCACGTCCATGTGGGTGAAGTTGCCGCCCACGCTCAGCCACCGGCCGAGGGTGTAGCGCACGGACAGGTTGTAGCCGGTGGTCTTCACGCGGCCGTAATTCTCGTAGAACGCGCCCTCGCGGTTGCCGCTCAGCTCGGCGATGGAGCGCTGGATGTAGTCGCGCGTGTCGCGGTAGATGAAGCCTGCCTCGGCGTATAGAGAGTGCAGGCCGAGCGTCTTCTGCCAACTAAGGTTCACGTTGACGTTGTGGCTGCTCTCCGGACGCAGCATCACGCTGCCCGTCTCAAGGTCTTCGTCGCCGAACATCTCCTCGATTGTGGGCAGGCGGTACGCCTTTTCGTATGACAGCTTGGCCTGAAGGCCGGGCAGAATGTAGTACGTTCCGGCTGCGCCGAAGCCCCAGGAGTCGAGCGAACGTGAGCGTCGCACGAAATCGGACGAGTTCTCGTCCGTGGCGACAGGACCTGACACGTACAGGCTGTAATACTTGCCGAAGACGGACAAGTTCCACCGTTCGGTCGGCATCAGTCGGTACGCGAGTCCCGTTATGTTCTTGCGCGTGCGCTTGCCGATGGGTTCTGTCGTCTCGGTGTCATATAATAAAGAAGTGTTGTCGCGGCTGAAGGCGTTGAACACGTTGTTCAGCGTGAGCGTGTGGCCGTAGGCGATGCGGTAGTTAAGGGTTACGGTGGCGTTCCAGTTGGCGTTCAAGGAGCGCATGTACTGGTACGACTGTTCGCCGGGGTCGCTCTTCTTCTGCCTCTCGCCGAGCCAGTTGTAGCGGTAGGTGGCTGTGTCTACGTTGGTCGTGTAGTTGCGGTTGTAGTTGGCGGTGGCCACTACGCTAAGCCCTTTCAGGAAGAGGTTGCGCTTGGAGTATTCAACGGACGGCATGAGGGAGTGCCCGTAGCGGTGCTTCTGTCCGTACACTGTCTTCTGCCTTACGCCCGTCTGTATGTCCTTGTACATGTGTGAATACGTGAAGCCGAGCATCAGGCGGTCGGCCCACGGCTTGCCGGTGAAGCCGAGCTTTGCCACCACGGCCTCGTTGTGGTAAGTGTCGTTGAAGCGGCGCACGCGGTGGAGCGTCTTGGTGTTGAGGCTGTTCGTTGCGAAGTCGAACACCGGGGCGTCCACGTAGTAGTCGTTGTCTGAATAGTTTTGGAAGGCGTTTACCTCGTAGGTAAAGCCATTGCGGAACGTCTGTCCGAAGTTTACGTGCGACTTGTGTGTGTTGAACGAGCCGTAGGAATACGCCGCGTCGACGAACCACTGGCGGCGCTTCTTGCCGGTGACGATGTTGACTACGCCACCTATTGCGTCGGTGCCGAAGCCTACGGGGACGACACCTTTATATACTTCTATGCGCTCGGCGAAGTTCACCGGGATGTTGTTAAGGCCGAACGACGAGCCTACTCCCTCCTGCGGCACTCCGTCGATGAACACCTTTACGTGCTTGCCGCTGAAGCCGTCGAGCATTAGGTTCATGTCAGAACCTACGCCGCCGCTCTCGCGCAGCTTGAGGCCGGGAGCCTTGGCGAGGGCCTCGCCGAGCGTCTTCGTGGAGTTGAGCATGCCGCGCGTGTCGACGGCCACGGCGTTGTATGCCGAGTTCTTGACGCGGCTCACGCCGCTCGACACCACCGTGACCTCGGCCAGGCGGATGGTGTCACGCTGTGCACAAACGGGCATAGCGGCGGCTAACAGCGTCGCCAACAGCGTTGTCTTCAATCTTTTTACCTTGAACATGATGTGAGTTTGATTGTCTTTTGTTTCGCGCTGCAAAGGTAAATACACGGCGCAAAATCCGCAATCGCCAAAAGTAGGTATTTTGAATGCGTTGCGAAAGGCGGCCTTTCGCAATGCAAAAGGCCACGTATTGCAGGCCAAAAGGCCGTCTTTTACAAGCCAAAAGACGGCATATTGGCAAATGGCTGACAGTCAACGGGTTACAAAGGTCATGCTGACGGAGGCTGAAAAGCGGTGCAAACGAAGCGCCGGCACGGCCTGGACTATACGGAAAAGGCGCACAAGCACAACGCCTGTACGCCCTTTCCTACATCTAACGTGGTCTCATCGAGAATCGAACTCGAATCTAATCTTTAGGAGAGACTTGTTCTATCCATTGAACTATGAGACCCAAATCTGCGTGCAAAGGTAATCGGTTTGGGGCGTAAAACCAAATAATTTGCAAAAAAACATATAATCGATTAAACTTTTTGCCGTTACTTCAATCTGATAAAGTGTTATGAAGAAACTTATCGCTTTTTGGGTGTTTTTGATATGCGCAGCCGTATGCCACGCGCAAGGCAGCGCCAAGGGAAAGATTGTTGACTCGGCCACGGGAGAGCCGATGGCGTATGTAAACGTATCCATCTTCGACAAAGCCACGCAGAAATTCGTAACAGGCGCGGTCACTGACGAGAAAGGACAGTTCAACATAAGGCAGCTGGCCTACGGCGACTATACCGTCAAGCTGTCGTACATAGGCTACACGGAGGTGAGCCGCAACTTCACGCTCGGCGAGCAGCACAAGCACGAGAACTTTGCCGACATGCACATGACGGAGGACAGCCAGACGCTCGAAGAGGTCACTGTGACGGCGCAGCGGCCCGGCATGAAGCTCGAGGTGGACCGCAAGTCGTTCGACGTGTCGCAGGACATCAGCAACGCCGGCATGGCCGCCACCGACGTGTTGGAGAACATACCGTCGGTAGAGGTTGACACCGACGGCAACATATCGCTACGCGGAAACACCAGCGTCGAGGTGTGGATAAACGGCAAGGCCAGCGGACTTACCAGCGACAACCGCGCCGAGATACTGCAGCAAATCCCGTCAGAAAGCATCGACCGCATAGAGGTAATAGACAACCCGTCGGCCAAGTTCAGCGCGGAGGGCAGCGCCGGAATAATAAACATAGTGCTCAAGAAGAACCGCACGGCCGGTTACTACGGCTCGGTGCAGGCCGGAGGCAACACCAACGGCAACGCCAACGTGAGCGGAAACATCAACTTCAACATAGGCCGCTGGGAAGGCTTCGCCAACATCGGCTTCCGCCACCGCGCCAACGAGGGCGGCTCGTACAGCTACCAGGAGTACCTCAACACCAACCAGTACCAGACATACACCACCGACAACGACCGCATGGGCAACAACCTATTCGCCCGCGCCGGCGTAACATACAACGCAACGGACAAGGACGCCTTCTCGCTTACCGGCATGACGATGTTCGGAAGCCACAAGAACGGCGGCGTAACGCCTTACCGCTACGGAACAATCGGCGCCGGGGCCGACTCGTACATCATGCTGCGCAACTCGTCGGGACACAACGACATGCGCATGCTCTACGGCGAGTTCAACTACCGCCACAGCTTCACCGACAAGCACTACCTTGACTTCACAGTGGATTACCACAACTGGCGCATGGACCAGGAGAACGTCTACCAGGACAGCACGACGTACTTCGACGAGCCGCTGCCCACCGAATACGACTACCAGTACCGTCCGATGTACTCGCGAAACCACTCGTGGGAGGTGAAACTCGACTACGAGAACCCCATAGCCGAGAACTGGCTGCTGCAAGCCGGATACCAGGCCAACTTCGACCGCGACAACTCTCCGCAGGAAAGCTACATCGACGAAACGTCATGGGAAGGCACTAACCAGGTAGAGGACAAGGACTACTACAACCGCTTCATGTACAACCAAGACCTGCATGCGCTGTATGCCACGGTGACGACGAAGTTCGGCAAGCTCGGCGTAATGGCCGGACTGCGCGGCGAATACTGGCGCGTCAACACCTCAAGCTACAGCTACGAGCAGGAGCACGACCCCTCGAAGCGCGACAAGCCGTTCAAAAAAGACTTCTTCCAGCTGTTCCCCAGCGTGTTCCTATCTTACCAGTTCGACGACAGCCAGCAGCTGCAGCTCAACTATACGCGCCGCCTGCGCCGTCCGCGCGGACACCAGCTAAACAGCTTCCGCAACACGCGCGACGCGTCGATGATATCGTTCGGTAACCCCAGGCTTACCCCCGAGTACAGCAACTCGTTCTCGCTGAACTACCTGAAGACGTGGAGTGCCAACTCCGTTCTCGTCAGCGCGTACTACCGCCCGACTGACGACGTAATACAGCGCATCAACTACCAGAGCACCAGCGACAACCAGATGTACTCCACGTACATGAACGTGGCCAGCAGCCTGAGCACCGGTCTCGAGCTCGTAATGAAGAACCAGCTCTTCAAAATCCTCAACCTCACCACCACGGCCAACGCCTACTACTACAAGCTCAACGGCTTCAAGTATGACATAGACGGGCAGACCATCACCGGCGAAGGCGACGACAACTTCACCTGGAACGCACGCATGCAGGCATCGCTCATGCTTCCCTTCGACATATCCGTACAGCTGACGGGCCGCTACCGCGCACGTCAGGTAATCACGCAGGGCTACCGCAAGGCCAATTTCAGCATGAACTTCGGCGTGCGCAAGACGTTCCTCAACCGCAAGCTGACGCTCGCCCTCAACTGCCGCGACATCCTCAACACGCGCAAATTCGAGAACTTCACCAGCTCGGACACCTTCACCCGGCACCAGAAAAACTGGGGAAGCGGACGCACGCTGAACATGACTCTGACATACAGCTTCGGCAACATGAAGGCCAAAGCCCCGAAGAAGAAGGTTAACAACAGCGCCAACATGGGCGGCGAAGACGGCGGAATGGACGGAATGGAATAAGTTGTGATTTGCTCTAAATTCGTATCTTTGCGCTTAGGCAAACATCTATGGCGGAGTATTCCCCGGTCTTGGTGTAGTTGTGATTTGCTCTAAAATTCGTATCTTTGCACTAAGACAAACATCTCCTCCAAACGCTGTCTCTGTGCAGAAGCAGTTGTGATTTGCTTTAAAATTCGTATCTTTGCGCTAAGACAAACATCGAGAAGTGTTTGCCGCCTCTTTTGAAGACAGTTGTGATTTGCTTTAAAATTCGTATCTTTGCGCTAAGACAAACATCACGCTTAGTACGGCGTTTTCTCCGAGCCAGTTGTGATTTGCTTTAAAATTCGTATCTTTGCGCTAAGACAAACATCCAAGCCTGTTTTCGGGCATCGGCGCGGCAGGTTGTGATTTGCTTTAAAATTCGTATCTTTGCGCTAAGACAAACATCTTGTAGATTTAATCAAAACATTGTGTGCGCGTTGTGATTTGCTTTAAAATTCGTATTTTTGCGCTAAGACAAACATCATGCGCAGTTTCATCAAGAGCTGTTTTACTGTTGTGATTTGCTTTAAAATTCGTATCTTTGCGCTAAGACAAACATCATACCGTCAAGATTAACCGTACCTGACTTCGTTGTGATTTGCTTTAAAATTCGTATCTTTGCGCTAAGACAAACATCTTAAAAGCGCAAATAGAGAAGTTGTTAGCAGTTGTGATTTGCTTTAAAATTCGTATCTTTGCGCTAAGACAAACATCTAAAACTATCATACTTCAATATTTAAGGGTGTTGTGATTTGCTTTAAAATTCGTATCTTTGCGCTAAGACAAACATCATGCACTTGAGGGTTTATTCACCGGCGAATGTTGTGATTTGCTTTAAAATTCGTATCTTTGCGCTAAGACAAACATCTGGACAGCGAAGATGTAATACGGTTTGTACGTTGTGATTTGCTTTAAAATTCGTATCTTTGCGCTAAGACAAACATCAGAAGCGTACCAATATATCTAAATGGATTAGTTGTGATTTGCTTTAAAATTCGTATCTTTGCGCTAAGACAAACATCCTCAACGGCCAACTGTGCTTGCTTTTCAGAGTTGTGATTTGCTTTAAAATTCGTATCTTTGCGCTAAGACAAACATCTAGACTTCAAATTGAACTTGTCAACAGAATGTTGTGATTTGCTTTAAAATTCGTATCTTTGCGCTAAGACAAACATCTTTCAGGTTGAAGGACGTAGTGTTCTGTCCGTTGTGATTTGCTTTAAAATTCGTATCTTTGCGCTAAGACAAACATCTTCTCCAAATGAGTACCTATATAGGACGCAGTTGTGATTTGCTTTAAAATTCGTATCTTTGCGCTAAGACAAACATCTCCAGCAGAAAGCAACCGACGCTGATTGAAGTTGTGATTTGCTTTAAAATTCGTATCTTTGCGCTAAGACAAACATCTTGCTACTGATAAAGGCTTCGCCGTAACGGTTGTGATTTGCTTTAAAATTCGTATCTTTGCGCTAAGACAAACATCATGGTAAATTTAATGAACAGTTTGAGTATTGTTGTGATTTGCTTTAAAATTCGTATCTTTGCGCTAAGACAAACATCAGCTTTAAATGCTAAGAAACAAGTAATACGTTGTGATTTGCTTTAAAATTCGTATCTTTGCGCTAAGACAAACATCGTTAAGGGTTATACATATAGACAGATAGCGTTGTGATTTGCTTTAAAATTCGTATCTTTGCGCTAAGACAAACATCTCTGAACGTTTGGCCGTCCCCTGTTGCTATGTTGTGATTTGCTTTAAAATTCGTATCTTTGCGCTAAGACAAACATCTCAAACTTATCCTCAAAGATGTCATAATCCGTTGTGATTTGCTTTAAAATTCGTATCTTTGCGCTAAGACAAACATCGTACATTTGTATCGGGAATTGGTCAAGGGTGTTGTGATTTGCTTTAAAATTCGTATCTTTGCGCTAAGACAAACATCTAAAGCGAATATCGCTAAAGGCGTATGCCGGTTGTGATTTGCTTTAAAATTCGTATCTTTGCGCTAAGACAAACATCTCTACGTTTCGGGCTGCAACCTGCAAAGAGTTGTGATTTGCTTTAAAATTCGTATCTTTGCGCTAAGACAAACATCTATAAAAGTATTAGAAGATAATGATACTAGTTGTGATTTGCTTTAAAATTCGTATCTTTGCGCTAAGACAAACATCAACGCATACTTACGACCTTAACAGCTTACGGTTGTGATTTGCTTTAAAATTCGTATCTTTGCGCTAAGACAAACATCAAAAAGACGGGACGCTTAAGATGCTTAGTAGTTGTGATTTGCTTTAAAATTCGTATCTTTGCGCTAAGACAAACATCAGTAATATGTTATAAGACCGCCATAACTCAGTTGTGATTTGCTTTAAAATTCGTATCTTTGCGCTAAGACAAACATCCGGGCAGTTTTCCTGCCTCCCGTGCTGCGTGTTGTGATTTGCTTTAAAATTCGTATCTTTGCGCTAAGACAAACATCGAACAGCTCGAGTTCCGCCTTTTTGTTCTTGTTGTGATTTGCTTTAAAATTCGTATCTTTGCGCTAAGACAAACATCTCGTTGCTGCCAATAGCCTTGACGTGTGTCGTTGTGATTTGCTTTAAAATTCGTATCTTTGCGCTAAGACAAACATCTATAATTCGGGTAAGTAAAGAGTATTTTTAGTTGTGATTTGCTTTAAAATTCGTATCTTTGCGCTAAGACAAACATCATAACATAGTAAAGGGGTTAACGCCGGCCTGTTGTGATTTGCTTTAAAATTCGTATCTTTGCGCTAAGACAAACATCTTGCCGCTTTTACCTTGTTAATCTCGTCAAGTTGTGATTTGCTTTAAAATTCGTATCTTTGCGCTAAGACAAACATCAAGCCGAATGAACGCCTTTTGTTTTTATTTGTTGTGATTTGCTTTAAAATTCGTATCTTTGCGCTAAGACAAACATCTGCCTGGCTTTCCTTACAACACAATGGTAAGTTGTGATTTGCTTTAAAATTCGTATCTTTGCGCTAAGACAAACATCCGTCCATAGACTTCTGAACATATGTAGTGTGTTGTGATTTGCTTTAAAATTCGTATCTTTGCGCTAAGACAAACATCGTGCAGAAGCAATTTTCTCTATGGCGCCCGGTTGTGATTTGCTTTAAAATTCGTATCTTTGCGCTAAGACAAACATCATGATGTAGATAAGGTGTTGATGTTCAAAGAGATACAAGATAAATTGGAAAATAAAAAATGATGGTTGTCTGAACAAGAAATCCGGCCGAGCGGCCGGATTTCTTGTTTTAAGCAAAGTTCCTAATTTCGGGCTGATGTTGAAAAACGATTGGAACGAACGGGCTGCTGAGGCATCAAACCGTTAAAGATTAATAAAAGTCAGAACAGCTCGAGCTGCTGTCCCGGGGCGTTTGGCGCAATTGACTTTTTGCCGTAAAACAGCTCGATAGCACCAAATTGCTTGTCTGTTATGCAAAGCACGCCAACATGGCCATATTTCGGAAGAAACGATTTTACACGTTTTATATGCACCTGAGCGTTTTCCATGCTGGCGCAATGGCGGACATAAATAGAAAACTGGAACATTGTGAAACCGTCACGCTGCAGATTCTTGCGGAAAAGAGCATAAGCCTGTTTGTCCCTCTTTGTTTCGGTAGGGAGGTCAAAGAAAACAAGTATCCACATAATCCTGTATTCGCTGAAACGGTCGGTCATGATATATAATAAAAGGTGATATGGCGGACTTTCGGCGACACAGCACGCACACCGCCGAATTGTTACATTACGGGATAGGCTATGCGGCGCGCTTCACCCGTGAAGCATTTGTACAGCGATGCCGTGGTCTGGGTGGCGGCAACCATCAGCGGACTGCGTTTGCCGCCAATCTTCACGTCGGTTACGGGTATGCCGAGCAGCCTCATTTTCAGTTCTTTTGTAATGTCTTCCGGCGTGTCGCCACCGTACTCGTTGACAATGTCGAACACAAGGCTGTCAACCAATGGGCGGTAAGGCTCCATTATGTCATCGGCCAGGCAGTATGCGTTGTATCTGTTGTGGTGATGTATGCCGAGTGTAGGCAACAGTCCGCTTGACACCAAAGAACGGGCTATCACCGCACGGAGGATGGCGTAGCCGTAGTTGAGCAGGTTGTTAGGCGGAATGCCCTGGCGGTCGCGCGTGAAGCTGGAAAGCCCCGGCACGCCGGCGAAGAGGCTTTTCCAATAATACGCCGCCGCTCGGCCTTCAAGGTTGTCAGGGTCGCCACTGCGCACGTCAGCCGACCATCGGCGCATACATCCCGTCTCTGCTCCGGAGCAGGTGGCCAGAACAGCCGCCTGGTTGTCAATCTTGGCCTTGACAGTCTGCTGCCAAAGCTGCTTCTTCAGCGGTACCGACGCATCGAGTTGGTCGCGGAAGCGCTCGCTCTGCACTGTGTTGCCGCAGAGCGGAAGCATCAGCCCCACAGGCATACTGCGGCTGTCGCAAGTAACCACGGAACAGTTGTTCTCGAGCAGAGCCTCGAGCAGTCCGTGCGTCAGGGTTATCTGCCTGTTGTCGAGCACCACAACACCGATGTCCTCTACTGGTATGGTCCTTACGCTCTCTTTCTTCAAAACGTCGGGCATGTCGCTCTTTTCCACCTCGGGCAGGCGGATTACCATCTGTCTGTCTTTCAAAGAGAGGTAGGCGGGATTGGTAAAACACAATGTTCGCTTAATCATAGTTTCTTTCCGTTTATTTCCGTAATGTTTCCTATTCTGTCAACCTTTATCGGTATGCAGGTTTCTTTAATCATTTCGCCAGTGATGGCACGCTCGTTTTTAGATTTTGGACTACCTAACCCATATTCATTTTGAATCATATTTCCATTACAAAAAATCATTGCTAATTCTTTTGGTAATGAGTAAATGATACTTGCTGAACTTTGAGGAACGAAATTGATCATTGTACCGCTTGCGTCAACCATCTTGTAAATCCTGCTCTTATCCAGCGGTCTGCTTATCGTTCCCTTGTCGATTTCTTCTTTCGTCGGGAGATATACGAGGTCATTTGGCGACAAGACGAAGGCCGGCTTGTCGCCGTTGGCGTTTTCGGGTGCTATGGGCAGGCCCTCTTTTGCCCGCTTCACGGCTTCATATAGAGGTATGGTGGCGTAGGAACGCTTCTTTACGGGCAGGCCTGTAACCTTGTCGGTTTCCTCTGTTTCGTACACGGCGAAAAACAGGTTGGTGCCCTTTGCCGCCTCTACGAATTTCGTAGACTTGCTGCCGCGTTTGCCAACGGCGTATTTCTCGGCCTTCTCATACACACGGACCTTGTATATCGGTTGATGATGTTTCCCGTTGTTGAGGCTTACAATGTTGCGGTTCATCTCTTCAATTCCTTCTGGCGAGAAGGCGCGCTCGGTGTCGCCGCCGCACAACTCGAGGTGGCGCAGCAGTATCTTTTGTATGCCAGTGTCGGTCACCGAGTCTTCAATGCGCTTGCGGTTGAAGCTTGTGTCAAGTGGCTTTCGTGTTGCAAAGTAGCGGTCTTTCACGCTGCCATCTTTTCCCAAGACATCCTGCGTGAAGTAATACACTTTTATCTTCGACGGGTTGAAGTCGGGCCATGCGTCCTTGTGGCCGGCAAAGTATGTCTTTATGAGCTTCTCGTCGTAGCCGAGCTTAACGAAGTCGATGATTTTGCGCTTCATGTCTTTGTCTACTATGGCCTTACGCTGCCTCATGGCTTCTTTAAGCGACACTTCGCGGATTCTTCTTAGGTTCACCTCGCCGTAGACTGTTTCCTTGTGCAGCGGTTTGCGCACGGCCCAGCTGTCACCTTTCACTTGATGTACGACGGTTTTCTTTCCGTCGACGAAGTGTTGGTATGCGTTTGTGGTCTTGTTGATTATCCTAAGGTTCTGCTTGAAACTTACCACGATGTCTTGCAAGGCTTTCTCCAAGTCGGCGGTGAATGTGGGCCACGGTTTCAAAAACTCGCGCGCCGTTTCTATCGTCTTTCTCTCGCCGTTTCTTACAATTTCAGTCTGTTCGTAGCGTCTTAGCTTGCGCGACAGCTGGTAGCGGTTTGCATTGTTGCCAGACATGGCCGCCTCGTTGTTGAGCAGGTTGACGTGGCTGCGCGTGGTGCAGGCTATCACGACGGCGTCCATAGCGTGATGGCGGTGGTCAATCCTTTTCTTGTTGAACCCCTTTTGCAGTTCAAGCGGCATTTCAGGTATCTCGTGTCCGCCGGCGCTTACCGTCGTGAACTTGCGCGTGCCCGTAAGTTCGTTGAGGCGGCGGAAGCGTGGCAGCACTATGCGATTCCACACGTCCTTTACGCCCCAGTCTTTCTTCAGCCTGTCGGTTATCGTGCCGTTAGTAGTTATGACGTTCTTTGATATGTCCTGCTCCTCGCCGTCCTCGCGCACGATGTTCGACATGAGCGTCTTCACCAGTTTGCTGATGTAGCGGCTGTCGTTCAGCTGCCGTGCGATGAAGTCGTCAGGGATGTCGTCCATGAGCAGTTTGCGCATTTTCGCACGGTTATTCTTATAGACGTTGGTAACGAGCCGCTCGTATTCCTCGACGCTTAGTATCGTAGCGTCGGAGCCGTTGCCAAGGCTTACTATTTGTCCGTGCTTTTCCTTGATGAACTCCATGCCGAGCATTTTGTCCTTCAAAGCGTTGACGGCCGACTCGCAGATGACCTTGTTGGAGAACGAATCGTCGAAATAGCGCGACTGCGGTATGATGTGCTCAATCTGGTAGTCGGTGGTGAACAGACGGGCGAGGGGTATGAACCTGCCCGTGTACGGCGACTGATACTTCTGGTCGAGCCACAGCTTGTAGCGCAGAATTTCAGAGCGCGATGGTCGTTTCTTCTCGTCGGTCTCGCTAAGCTTCTTGATGATTTCGCCTATGCCGTCGTCTATTTCGCCTATGCTGCTTAGCACGCCGTTCTCGTAGATGCGCAGCAGTTCCTGTTGGCTCGGCGAGTAGGGACGCACGTTGTCTATGCCGAAGTCGGGGTTCATAAATTCCGTAAGCAGCACCTTCGCTCTTATGTTGGCGTTCTCGTTGTCGGTTATCAGCTGTGTGGCCTTCTTGCGTTGCTCGGCGGTCTGCTTCATGTTGCGGCCCATCTCGATGTGTATCTCGTCAATATTGCCGTACATGCGCCAGATGTCGCGCACGGTGCGCAGCGTTTCGGTCACAACCTGCTCCACTATCGGGTTGCGCAGCGAGTGCTGTTTGAAGTGCCTGAGGTATTCGTCGATGTCGTCGGGAGTGCGCCATTTTATAACTTCCTTGGCTTCGGAGTGGCGGTTGTAGACCACGTAGCAGGCCTTCCATAGCGGCAGTCCGCTGAAGTCTTCCACCCTTGTCATGCCCTGAGTTATCTCCCTTACCTTGTCGCTTATGCTTTCGTCGTATTCCCCGTTGATTAGTTTTTCTATGCGTTCCCTCGTATTCTTGTCTATGATTGATTCGCTCCAGCGTTGACCGATGCGCATAAGCGCAAGCAGCTTCTTAATCGCCTTTTCAGAGTAAGAGGCGTAATCTTTCTTGAACGGCGGGAACTTGGCGAACGCATCTACGAATTCTTCGCCAAGACCGTGCTTCCCGGCGAATGTCATCAACGCCTGCCGCAGCTCCTGTTTGTCCTCAACGGAATAGAGTATGTGCCAAAGATTCTTTTCCACCTCGGGCGTAAGCACGTCTTTACCTACGCCTGCCTTATCGAGATGTTTCAGCATAAGGCCACGCGTTTCGTTGCAGGGATAGGCCTTGTCTTCTACGTAGTTCCAGCGGTAGGGGTACGGTGTCTCCTTGCCTTTCGGCTTTTTTATCTTGAAATACAAGCCGAACAGCGTGTCTTGCGTTATGTTCTCGCGGTCGTTTAGCCAGTCGAACAGCTTTATTACGTCGTCCGTCGAGCTTATGAACTCGCCCGTCACGTCGATGTCGGTGCGCAGCAGGCCGTCCACCTCTTTCTCACGCTGGAATATGCGGAGGTTTGAAACGAACTGCCACAGGCGGAACTCCTGGAACACGGGGTTCGACCTTGCCGCGCACTTTACGGCCGCCGTCTTCCTTTCGCCCGTTTCTTTGTCCGTGTAAGCATGCGATTCGTAGGGGCAGTCGTCGATGAGCGACTTCTTGCTCTTCAGCGGTCGTTGGTAAAAAATGATGTTGTCGATAAACAGGTATGTGAACCCGCGCCTCTCAATGGAGTGACGGTAGGCATCGTTCGAGGGGTAAAGCTCCTCGATGCAGGCTTCGTAAAGGGTCTCGTCGGTAAGTTCCGGTATGAAGCGTTTTTGTGATTCGAGTATCTTTTCCAGCTCGTTTTTGTAATACTTGCGTTCAATCGTGCGCACGAGCTTGCCCTTGATTTTTTGTTTGGGGTTGGCCAGCAAAGCGTCGTAGATGTATTCACCGACGGTCTTTCCCGACTTGTCGATGTCCGCCTCGGTCTTTTTCTTCACCAGTGTCCAGTCGTCTTCCTTCGGCATGCGGAACGAACGCTTCACGCTTCCGTCATTGTCGAACTTGGGGTTGCCGTCCTTATCGAGCTGTGTGGTGACGATAAACTCCTTCACCAGGCCCTTCCATTCGGGCGGTTCGGGTGCCGCGCGGTGGTACACCATGCCGTTCTCCAGCACGATGTCATACCACGTGTCCTTGCCCTTGCGCTCTCCCGTGTCCCTCACGTCGACTACCCTTAGGGCGTAAAACTCCTCAAGCTTGCTCTTGTCTTCGTCCTTCTCCTCGCCGCGCAGCTGGTAGTAGCCTCGCTTCTGGTTGAAGTTCAGTAGCAGCCACGCCAGTTCCTGTTTGCTGATGGCCTGCGTAAGGGCCTTCTTACGCAGGTAATAAATTGTCCAGTCGTAAGGCACGAGCACGCCGTCGGCGAGCCATGCGCCCTGGCTCCGCCTGAAGTCGGCAAGCATTTCGGCGTAAGACTCCTTGAAGACGAACTCGTACCGTCCGCCGTCGTTTTTACGCCAGGCCAATTTACAGCCGTCGGCATCATTGAATTTGCCGTAGCGTGTCAGCGCGGCCGAGTAGTGTTCGGGCAGGAATCCCATTACATCAAGTACCCTGTTAAGCCGTTCGCGCCTTAAAAGACAGCGCTCGCGCAGGCGCCGTATGCCGCGGTAGCCGGTGCGTTCGGCTGTCTGCGACACCGAGTTGCCTTTCTCAAAGTCGCCCTGTATGGCGGCATCCATGGGTATTATGCGGCTTCCGCAAGCCTCAAGATGTTTTTCTACTTCCGGCATTACGCCGTCACACTTCTCATTCACGACAGCCCAGCCTATGCTGTTCGGGCCAAGGTCAAGTCCCAATATCTTTTTCATGGCATCGGTTATAAAGTACAATTATATTCTGCAAATATATAAAAAAATGACAAAAAACTTTGGGGTGTGGCAAAAATCCACTATCTTAGCCGACAGAATTTTAAGCAAATCACAATAAGGATTATTCCGTTGTGAAAACATTAGGTTGGCCCGTCGTCCTTCAACGGCGGGCGTTTTTTGTTCATTTGGAATACAATGGAAAATCCGCGGCGGTATTCCTTCATGGGGAATACCGCCGCGGATTTCGTGTTTTACTGTATGTTATGCCACTTGCCGCCTTACAAAGCCTCGGGCAGTTTGACGGCTACGCAGGGCACAAGGCTGCGGCCGTTGCTGCTGCCGCGGCCTGCGTTCTTGCCGAAGCCCCAGTGCCAGGAGCCGCCGCTCTCGGCGGTCTGTATGCACCAGAAGTTGTTATACGTGCTTGTGGTGTATTCGCTCGAGGTCATGTAGATTATCGAGCCTGTCGTGGGGAAGGTCGGTTCGAGGCCGAGCGCCTCGACGGGGGCGTTGACACGCTCCAGCACCGACGCGTCGTCGGAGGTGTATATGGAGCTGTTGTTCTGGCTGATGTTCACCTCCGTGTCGGCCGTCAGACCTGCCTGGCCGAGGTTGTTGAGTATTTGCAGCATCTGGCCTATGCTGGGCATGAACCATCCGCTCGTCACCGATGCGTCTATCGGGTGGCGTGTGGAGTAGTCGCTGATGGCCTGGAAGGCCGTGCCCTGCTTGTCGGCGATGGCCTGGTAGGCGTCAGACGTCCACATCTGTGCGGTCTTCCAGTAGCCGTCGAGGTCGTTGAGAGCCGACGCCCAGTCGTCAACGCTCGGGTTTACGGCGTCGGCGAAGCCGAACTTCACGCCCGTCACGCGCTCCACTCCCATGGCGTAGGCGTTGTAGCCCTCGGCCGCGTCTCCTTCACTTACCTGCGTGCTGAACACCACGGCGATTACGTCCTTGGCGTTGTCGGCGGTCAGGCGGTCGGCCTTGATGAACGTGCCGTGCGACGTGATGTAGTCGCCCACGCCGTAGACGAGCATCTCCTCGGCGTCGCCCGTAAGGTCTTCGCCGTCGTCGCCCCATGCGGTCACGTAGCTGCCGTAGGGTACAAGGCCCTCGCTTGTGAGCCTCATCGAGTAGACATACTCCTTGCCTGCCTCGAAGGCGGCGGCCTCCGTCAGGCTGTAGTCGAACGTCTCGCCGTCAATGGTGACGCTTACCAGCGGTTCGCCAGCCTCGGCCTGCGCCGGGGCGACGATTGCCGATGCCGACGCGCGGTAGGCGTTGTTTGACGGAGAGTAGGGGGTTATGTCGGCCTTAACGCCGTCTACGGTCGTGACTGTGCCCTGCTCGATGTCGGCTGTGACTGTGGTCAGCCGCGAGGGCATGGCCAGGCATGCTGTGGTAAGGTCGTAGTTGCCGGTCACGTCGGTTATGTGTACGGTCAGCTTGGCCATCTTGTGCTCCATTACGAGCGCGACTCTGCCGCCGGCTACTGTTGTCAGTGGCGACATCATGAGGTCGCTCGCGCGGTAGCCGGCCTCTGTTGACTGGTCTGTCTGCACGCCAAACTGCACCGGCTCGCCGTAAGTGTCGGCCGTCCATAGCGCGGCTGGGCTGTAGGCTGCCATCTGCATGCCGTCGTGCATGGCGGCGGTCAGGGCTTCTATGCCTGCCAGCGGCTGCGCGGCCGATGCCGTTGCTGTGGCCGTGCAGGCTGTGGTGTCGCTCGCGGTGACGGCTATTATGCCTACCTGCGTGCCTTCTTCCAGTGCGGCTGTGCCGTCGCCCTCGGCCACGCTTACGGTCAGCGCGGCCTGCGTGCCAGTCTCTCCGCCGCCTGCCTCGTCGTCGTCGCTGCATGATGTGAGCGTCGGGACGGCGGCCATCAGGGCGCATACTGCGGCTGCCTTGAGTATTGATAAGCTGTTATTCATGTCTTTCTTTTTTGTCGTTTGTGATATGTTGTATAACCGCCTGTGGTTCAATGCGTTGCAAAAGGCCGTCTTTTGCGTTGCAAAACATGGCCTTTTGCAGTGTGAAAGACGGTCTTTGGCCGTGCCGTTTGCCGCCTTTCGCATTCAAGGGGACATCTGTCAATCCTTGCGTTTATTCCTCGGCAGGCAGTTTTACAGCCACGCAGGGGAACACGCTAAGGTCGGTGTACGTTCCGTGCTTGGCAAGGCCGCGGCCGAAGCCCCAGTAGTCGAGAACCTTCTGCTCGCCTTCGGTCTTGTCTTTGGTGACGAGCCCCCATACGTTGCCCTTATACTCCGTAGACGAAGGTATGTACAAAGAGCCGACGGGAAGCTGCGATTTTACCCCGCAGGCGGTTATGCAAGCATCTATGTTGGCTATCGTAGAGCCGTCGTTTGAAGTCCATTGAGGCGAGTTTATATTGCCGCTTTCAACTTCAGTTGACGATGTTATGTTAGCTCCGCCGAGGTTGTTTGCCACCTCTATCAGCTGTCCGAAGCTCGGCAGGAACCAGTCAGAGCTTACCTCGCTTGCTACCGGATGGCTGCCGCCGTAGCTCTCAACAATGCCCAACACAGAGCCTGGTTTAACGTCCGCACCAAGGTTTGTGTAATAGTCTGACGCTATCATGAGTGCAGTGTTGGCACGTCCGTCCATGTCGGCAAGGGCGTCTGCAAACGCGTCTTCGCCTGTTCCAACCTCGTCGGTGAAACCAAACTTGCCCTTGGCGCGCCACAGTCCCATTGCGTATGCATTGTAGCCATCCTCTGCGTCGGCCTCGCTTACCTGCTTGCTGAAGATTACGGCTACTACTTTCGACTTGTTGTCGTCGGTGAGTCCGGTGTTCTTTACGAACGTTCCGTCGCTGAGCATGTAGTCGCCTATGCCGTAAGCCACGGTCTCCTCTGTGCCGCCGCCTATGTCTTCGTTGCCTTCATCCCAATTGTCGAGCACGCTGCCGAGCTTCAGCTCTATCGTTACAGGCTCGTCGCCGCCACCGTTGAACTGCACTGTGTACGTGTACTTCTTGCCTTCGGCGAAAGTCACGTCCTTGTTGAGCGCGGCCTTGTACTGCTTGCCGTCGGCCGTTGATACGAGCACGAAGTCGGTCTGGCCGAGCACTGCCTGCGGAACGAATATTGCGCTGGCCGAGAACTCCGTCGCGTCGGCGGCGAATTTGGCCGCGATTATATCCGTCGGATTGCCTTGCGCGTTGCCCGTAGTGCTTTCGCCCACGTTCACCGTAGTCGTGCCGAGCACGTTTGTCACGCTTACCGTAGCCCCTTTGAGGTCTACTCCGCTCTCGCCGAGTTTGAAGTCGAGGTTGAGTTTCGTCAGCTTGTGCTTGAAGTTAAGCTGTATCGCGTCGGTAGTCGATGCCACGGGGTTGCCCGTCGAGGGCGTGCCGAGTATCAGGTCGGCCGCCAGGTAGCCCTCGTCCGTGCTCTGGTCTGCGGGCACGGTGAACTCGTTGTTGCTATTCAGCTGGCCGTCCCACGTGCTGTTGTATGGAGCGTATGCGTATATTGACACGCCGCCTTCCTCCGGGAAGTACATCGTCTCGCCGGTGAACGCGCCCGCGCCGTCGGCCGTCAGCCTGTTGTTGTCGCCGTTCTCAATTGCCGTGGCGTTGCTCTGGGCGAACACGCCGACATCTACGCCCTTGGCAATCTGGTCGTCCTGGAGCGTCTGGCTGACTGAACGTGTGGCTACGCTGCTGGTCAGCGTGATGGGCGTGCGGCCGTCGAGGGGTTGCCCTTCGAGCACGTCGTCGTTTGAACATGACGTTAAGCCTGCCGCCAAGGTGAGCGCGGCGGCCAGCGAGATGAAAAGTTTTCTGTCTTGCATAATCTTTATTGTTTTGGTTAAATAAATCGGTATAGCCAGTGTCAAGTGGTAGTTTCCATGCCGGCTTTCGGTTGCAAAGATAGATTATGCGCGCCTTATACAATATTCTATTTGTTTCATCGGCTGCCCGATTTGTATCGCATTTGTTTCATCTGGCTACGTATTTGTAAAGGAAAAGGCGTGGAAAGGTGAGTAGGTGGGAAGGTGAGACGGTGAGAGGATGGGAAGGTGTGACGATGAGAGAATGGGAAGGTTAGACGGTGAGAACAGGCGGCGGTGAAACTGCCTGGCGCACAACACTTTGCAAAAGGCCGCAAAACGCCGTGCGAAAGGCCGTCAATTGCACGCCGAAAGGCCGCCTTTTGCACTGCAAAAGGCGGCCTTTCAGGTTCCCGCTATTTACGGCTTCACATCCTCACTACGTGCAACCGCCGCGCACCGGCGTACACTCCTGCCGTCTGCACGTCGATGGCGAAGACCACGGCGTACGCACCTGCCGCCTTTGGAAGGAACGAGAGGCTGACCGTTTTAGATGTTTCGCCGGGACTGAATGTGACCTGCGGCGCAGCCGGAGTAAAGTCGGTGCCGCCGCGCATATCGCCTGCCACAGCCTTGACGGCCACTTTCACGGCCGAGGCCGACGGGCGGTCGAGCGTCAGGGTGACGGCAGCCGTGCCGCCGGAGGCCAGCGTCTGCGACGCCGTGGCAAAGCTTACGCCTATGCCGGAATAGGCCGCCGCGCCGCCTCCACTGCCCTTCCCGGCTGGTAGGTAGGCGGAGTATGCTCCGATGTCGGCACCGCCCTCACCCGCGCCGACGGCCGCGCTGCCCGGCAAGAGGGTGAAGTCGCCCCCGGAGGGGTCGGCCAGCAAGGGGTCGGCAGAGATGTTGCCCGTGCCCGAAACGGCCTGCCCGAATGTCTCGACAGAAGCCTCCTTCGAGGCCAGCAGTATGGAGGCGGACCGCCCCTCGGTGTAAAACAAGTTGCTGTTTATCGTGTGCGGGCCGTAGTCGATGGCGTTTTGGGTGAACACAAGGTCGTATTCCGTACTTTCGGCGGCGATGTTTCCGCGCATTTCCGACGTGTGCAGGCGGTCAATGTAGAAGCCGTAGCCGCAGCCGTAGGCCACGTTGCCCACGTAGCTTGCCGCATAAGTGTCGTCAGTGCCGCCGTAGCGCGCAGTCTGGAAGGCCGCCCCCGTTACGCCGCAGGCGGTGTTTTCCATTATCAGGTTGCGCTCGCAGCGCGACTCGTTGAAGATGAACGTGCGGCTGTCACGGCATGTGTTGCGCACGGCTATGTTGCCGCTGCCTGCGCGGTCGAACCACAGGAAGGTGACAAGCCGCTCGCCGCTGTTCATCGCGAAGATGTTGCCGCCCGGCCCGGTGTCCTGGCATGTTATGGCCGAGGAGTATGTTCCGCCGTCAGACCACGAGCGGGGCTTGCCGTGGAAGTCGGCGAACGTGTTGCAGGCCACAAGGTTTCCGCCGCACCCGCTGTTGACGGCGACGCCGTCGCCGGTGATGTCCGTAAAGGTGTTATGGCACACGGCGTTGCCCGACGAACGGTAGATGAAGATGACGGACGTGGCGTCCCATGCCGACACTTCGCCGTTGCCGAGGCCGCTGAAGGTGCAGCCCGTCACCTCGTTGCCTTCTCCGCCGCTGATGTAGACGGCGGCCTTGCCGTAGCTATAGCCGTCGAAGCGCAGGCCTTGTATGCGTATGTGGCTGCACCCGGTGAGGTCGAACAGGGCACGGTTGTCGGCCGCATCTGTGGCCGGATGGCGCAGGGTGACGGCCTCGCCGTCCTTCGGGCGGAACACAATCATGGCCTCCGCCGTGCCCGACGACGCAGGCCTGATGTCGCACTCGGCGTAAACGCCGCCTGAGATGTACACCGTATCGCCCGCTGCGGCCGCCTCGGCGGCACGGGCAATGGTCTTGAAGGGCGACAGGAGGGTGCCGTCGGCGTCGTCGGAACCGTCTGCCGACACGTAGTATGCCGATTGACCGCCGGCCGCCTGGGTAACGGTCAGTACGGAAGTCTCGCCCGTCGCGGCGTTGCGCAGGGTCAGTTGTTGCGTTCTTTGGTTGCCTCCGGTGTTGGCGAGGAAGTCGAACGACACCGTGGTGTAATGCTTCCGGCCGTCATGTCCGCCGCCGGTAGACGGCTCGATGTTGGCAATGAAGCCGCCGACAGAAGCCGTGCCTACCTGCCACTCGGCATCACTCCACTCCACGGTGACCGACGCCCTGCCGCCCGAAGCCGACAGGCTGAGCGCGTCTTCCATAAAGACGGCATAGCCGCCTGCGCCCTTTCCCTCGTCATCAGAGCATCCCACAAGCAGCAGGCACACGGCGGCAAGCATTATAAAATATACTTTTTTCATCATTTCTTATATCTTTTACCTTTTCAATTTCTCACCTTCTCACTTTTCCACCTTCTCACCTTACCTTGAACCAGTCAACGTCAACGTGGCCTCCTTTGGCCTTCGTGGCGTAGCTGTAGATGGCGAAGCGCGTGCCGGTGAAGAAGCGGCGGTAGTCGAAGCGCATCTTGAACGCCGGGCCGGCCTGCGTCCAGCGGTCGCCGTCGAGGCTGTAATAGAGGCGAGCCGTGTCGCGGTTAAGGCGGAAGTCGGCGTCGATGCGCAGGTATACCGTCGGCTGCGCGAGCGGCATGCGCATGTGTTCGGTGCGGCTGACGGCGGTCACTGCCTTGTCCTTGTCGCGCAGAGTGACGCTCTCTTCGGTCATCACAAGATACTTCTGTCCGCCTTCGCAGACTACCGAGAGCAGGGCGGCGTCACCGTTGAACGCGCTGAATCCGGCCACGTCGCCGTCCTTCATGCCGCTCACGTCGAGCTTTATTTCCGCCGAGCACTGCGGCCCTGCCATGCGCTGCGTCAGCGTGTTGGGCGCGAGGAAGATGTTGTCAACCACGCGCTGCGTGGCCAGCCGCAGCCAGCCGGGCCGCTCCGTCAGGCTCCATGCGCCGTCTATGGGGTTGTGGTTCCACTGCCAACGAATGTCAAACTCCGGCTTGTCGAAACCGTCGCTTGCCATAAGCGGCACGGCCTTTTGCCCCTCGACGGGCTTCGGCATCACGGCAGGCACGCGCCCAGAGGCGTCGCCCAGCATGGGCCAACCGTCTTTCCAAGTGCACGGTATGAGCGTGAGCACGCGGCCTACGGCGTTCCTGTCCTGGAAGATTACGCCGTACCAGCGGCCTTCCGTGTCGTCAACGATGCAGCCCTGCGCCACATACGGGAAGCCGGCGAAGTTGTCCTCGAGGATTACGCGCTTCTCGTAAGGCCCGGTGATGCTGTCCGCCCGGTAGCACACCTGTCGGCGGTTGCCGTCCTTGGGCCACGATATCATGAGCAGATAGTACCGTCCTTGGTACTTTATGGCGCGGCTGCCTTCGAGCAGGTTGTTCTCCAACGCGTCGCGTTCAAATATTTTCATGTCGATGCCTCCTGGCTTCACGCCGGTAAGGTCGGGCTTCAGTTCGCGCAGCCGCCCCGTGCCGTAGAACATGTAAACGCGGCCGTCGTCGTCGAAGAAGAGCGACGCGTCGTGGAAGTGAGGCAGGCGCGAGTGCAGCGTCCAGCCCTTGCGTGGGTCGCGTGTGGTGTAGACATAGCCCTGCCAAGGCTCGTCGTTGGGCGAGAAGTAGGCGTAGAACGTGCCGTCATGGTAGCGCAGCGACGTTGCCCACTGACCGCGTCCGTAGGCCGTACCCTGGCGTAGGTCGTAGCGCGGGGTGTCGTCGAGACGGTCGTAGATGTAGCTTACAATCTCCCAGTTGACAAGGTCTTTCGAGTGCATCACGGGCGCTCCGGGGGTGTAAAACATCGTTGTGTTGACCATGTAGTAGTCGTCACCAACGCGGATTACGTCGGGGTCGGGCGTGTCGAGCCACATCATGGGGTTGGCGAACGTGCCGTCGCCCATGTCGCCCGAGCTTTCCTGGGCGCATGTCGGTACAAGTGAGGCCACCGTCAGCAGCAACGCGCAAACGGCTGACTGCCAGCGCATTGGCAAAAGGTGGCCTTTTAGCGTGCGAAAGACGGCCTTTTGCAGGGTGAAAGGTGGCCTTTTGCAACGTAAAAGGCCGTGTATTGCATTCAGGGTAATTGATGATGGTTTCATAGTAAGGGATTTAGGGAAGTTTATTTTAATTGATAATTGACAATTGAGAATGGAGAATTATGATTACTCTTGTAGGTTTTTGGGGGAAATACACAGCATAAGGTAATCATAATTCTCCATTCCCAATTGTCAATTATCAATTCATTTAAATGCTTTCGCGGCGCACTCGCCCATCACCTTGTAGCCGTCGGCGTTGGGATGGAGCCAGTCCGACTGCAAGTTTTCTTGCAAAGCTTCGGGGTTGTTGGGGTCGAGCGTGGCCTTGTCGAAGTCGATAACGCCGTCATAGTCCTGCGTGGTGCGTACCCACTGGTTGACGGCCTGGCGCGCCTTTTCGTGAGTCTCGCTGTAGAATGAGCTGTTTTTGAACGGCATTATTGTTCCGCCGTACACGCGCATGCCCTTCTCCTTGGCCTTCTTGGCGAAGAGGCGGTAGAACTTCTTTAGCCAACGCACGGTCTCCGCGCCGTCGTCCTTGATGCCTCCGATGTCGTTCACGCCCTCGAATATTATTAGGTCGGTCACTCCCTGTTGCGCGAGAATGTCGCGGTCGAAGCGCTCCGATGCCGGGGCCGACAGTCCGCCACGTATTACGCAGTTGCCGCCTATGCCGAGGTTGATTACGGCCACCTTGCCGCCCAGCTGCTCGGCGAGCACGTCGGTCCAGCGGTTCTGCGCGTCGGTGGTGGTGCCGCGTCCGTCGGTTATGCTGTTGCCGAGGCACGCTATGCAGCGCGTCGATGCAGGAGCTTCAACCTCCAAGGCAGCGATGCTGTACCAGTGTTCAAACGTTTCTACCGCAGTAAAGTCGGCCGTGGGCGCAACTTCGCCTGCCGCGAGATACGACGTGGTGCGCGAGCCGCGGTGTGTCGTGGCCTTCTTGGGCGTCTGTCCGTAGCTGATTGTTACCGAGAGGCGCTGCAAGGGCTTCAGTTTGTACTTCGCAACGTCGCTGTACACGGCTTTGCCCGGCTCTATTGTGACCGAACGCTTGCCGTTGAAAGTAAGCTCCTTGGCCGTCTCCGCGTCGATGGCCTTGCCCCCGTCGGTGTCGGCAATGTAAACCGACTTGATTTCGACAGGCTCAACGCTCTTCTCGTTAGACAGCTGCAGGCGCAGCTTCTCGCCGCCTATGCTTACGTGGATAACCTGCCGCAACGTTGTGCCGGTCATTGAAGTCTTGGGCATGTCGCTCTCCGCCAGCGGAGCTTCGATGGCCGTTGCCCACGTGGCCGTCCACTTGGTCTGCGCCTGAAGGCCGGTAACGGCCAGCAGCGCGAGGGCTGATGTAAGGATAAGTTTTCGCATAATTTATTGTTGTTTGTTTGGTTTTCCAGTTACAAAAATACTGAAATATGGTTGAAAAGCTATATGAATGACGGTAAAACATGCGTTTTGCCGTCATTCAATGGTTATTTGCCTAACTGCCGTCCGGGTGCGTTTTCATACTGCACGTACTGCGGAACGTTGCTTAGATACTTCGTGTCCGCGGGCTTGGCCTGCGCCCCGGAATATGTGGTAAGGAAAACTATGGACAGAACAAGTATCCGCAAGTAAATGTTGTTCGGCATGATTGTAAAGTTAAGGTAACAGGTTGATGTATAGCCGTTTATGGTGTTTGGGTTACGTCCATGCGGCGTGTGGCGTTGTCAGCGGTGTGCAGCCGTTTTGTAAAAGACGGCCTTTCGGTTTGCAAAAGGCCGTCTTTTGCGGTGCGATATGCGGCCTTTCGCAATGCAAAAGGCCACATATTGCAGACCGCCATGAAACACTATGTCTGTACACTTTATTCTATCGGCGTGTTGGCCGGTGTCGTGTAGGGCACGAGGCGGATGTTGGCTATGCAGAACTGGAACGACTGCAAGTCGTGCATCGGCGGCAGGCCGTCGAGGTTGTAGTTCTCAAGGCAGAGTATGGTAACGTAGTTGCGGCCTATGAGGTCGCTGATGAACGTGCCTATGTTGGCATCCTTGCCGCTCTCCACTATGCCGAAAGCCGTAAGCGGTATGGTGAACGTGCGCCATCCGCCTTCAAACGACATAGGGCTGTCCGCGCTCCAGCCGGCCACGTTGGCAAGATAGTCGCCCGAGGTGGTGCCGCCGTTCTTGTTAAGACGCCATGACAGGTAGCCCGTGTTCCACTCGGGCACGCCGTCGCTCACCACGTACAGCTCCATCTGTATAGCCAGCGTGGTGCATGGGGTGAGACTGGTGAAGAGGCCGCCGCTGCCTTCGAGCGCATGCTGAAGGCGGTCGCCGGTGCTGAAGCGGATGTAGCCCAGCTTCTTGTCGCTGCCCGACGTGACGGGCCACGCTACCGGGGTGTCGCCGAAGAAGCTCAAAAGCGAGTCGGGGTTGATGACGTCAAGCCCTTTAAGCGAGTGCCCGTCGGGCAGCTCGTCAGCCTTCAGGGCCGATGCTCCGCTGATTACGTTGCCGCCAAGGTCGCTGATGGTGTGCTCGAAGTCGGTGCCGTTATAAGGCTTGCTGGCGCCGAACGTGTTGAAACTTTTGAAGAACACCGTGTTATAACAGAACATGTAGGCAGGCGAGTAGCAATTGACGCCGGCCGAGAGTGACTGCAGGCGTATGCTGCCCGGCGCGTAGTCGGCCTCGGGAAGGGTGAACTTCAGCTCCTTCGAGCCAGCCGTGAAGTCGGCTATTTCAAGCTCGCCCTGCTCCGTGGGCAGGTAGATGTGGTCTACGAACTGCAGGTTGCGGCCCGTAACAGTTACCACTTCACCCGGCAAGGGCATGGTGCGGTCAACGCCGGTTACGGTAGGCTCGGGGTCGCCCGTGCGCAGCAGGGTGCATATTGAATCGGTGCGTCCGTTTCGTTCGGTAGTGAGGAGCATGTGGTTTCCACCTGTGTGTGTGGCCGTGATGACGGCTGCCCCGTCAGAAGCGGCGGCCGATTTCGGCGTAAGCGTCACGGTAGAGCCGTCAAACTGGTATGTGTATTCCATGTTGATGACGGAGTCGCGCATGCCCGTCTCGGCGTCGGTGTACCAGTGTGAGTACACAGCCTCGGCGTCGTTGACGCTCTGGAACTCCATGCGGTATTGCTCTTCAAAGTAATTCTGGTTGTTGTCGCCCTTGGAGGTGGTGGCCTCCCACACGCCGAACAGCTGGTCGGCGTCAAGCGGTTGCGCCGCAGGCACTGTTATGCCGGGGTCTCCCGGCAGCACGGGAGAGTCCAAATCCTCGCTGCAAGAGGCAAGGGCAAGCCCTGCGGCAAGCACGAGCGACAGTCTGAAAATATGTCTTGTTTTCATTGGTTGTTTGTTTTTTTTGATGGAGAACAGCCCCCTCCTCGCCTCCCCGAGGGGAGGAATTGGTTTGCGATAGCTGGCAATCAGGCTCCTCCCCACGGGGAGGCTGGGAGGGGGCTTCTATCTTAATTCGTGAAATTGGTCACTTCAGAGTACACCTTGTCAACGTATTCCGTGCTGGTGGGGGCGTACACCTTGTTCATTACTATCTCCACCTGACCCTCGGCAAAGTTCACTCCATCGGGCACGATGACGTACACCTCGGTGTCTGAAGCAGGCTGCGCTGGGTCAAGCTCGCACTTCACCTTCTGGTCGAAAGCCAGCGGCAGGTACACCTCCGTGGCTCCGCCAAGGTTTTCGCCGGTGATGCAAAGCGAGCTGCCAGGTGTCAGCGTGGTTGCCGAGAACTTGGTAATGACGGGCTGCTCGTCCTCCGTGAACACGTAGAAGGGCTGATATACGGCCTCGCCTGCGGCGTTCTCCACCTTCAGGTAAGCCTCGCCTGTGGCGGTGGTGGTGGCTACGTCCTGCGGCAACACTATTATTATGCTGCGGTCGGTGTTGTAGATTTGGTTCTCGGCCAGGTCTATTTCATAGCCGTTTACGGTGACCTTCTCCACTCCCTTGAAGCCCGCGCCGCGCAGACTGACGGTCTGCCGTGGGTAGGCACACTGTATTTGCTCGATGGGTTGGGTGTTCATGTTGCTCCAAACGGCGTCGATGCGCGGTGCCGACAGGTCGTCGTCGTTGTCGCACGAGAGGCAGCTGAACACCGAGAAGCACACAACGAGCACGAGCAGAGACGATTTCATGAAGATTTTATTCATATTCATTGTAGTCTGATTTGTTGTTTATTATTTCGGTAAAGTCATACGCCACAGGGGCTTTCAGCAGGTTGGGGTCGGCGTTGGTCTCGACGGGCGGGTACACCATTGACCAGAGGTTGTCGTCCTCTCCGAGCTGCGTGGAGTGCACGAAGCTGCCTTCGGGTATGTTGTGGACGCACTCCTTGCTCTTGCGGTATATGGTGTATTGGCCCGTGCTGTAGCTTGTAGCCAGGGCTACGGTGCCCAGTTTCTGCGGGTTCTGCTCGTTGTAGCTGTACTTGTAGTTGTAAAGGCGGTAGCAGCCCATGATGGAGTCGCCCTCGTTGTCTATGATGCGGTTGTTCTGATAGTCGAGCATACGCTGCAAGTGCTCCTTGCCCATGAAGGAACGGCGCACGATGTCGGGCCAGAAAAGACCTTCCATGTAGGTCTCGAGGCGGCGTTCCACAAGCAGCGAGTCAAGGTTGAACGTGCCTGTCTGCCCGTAGTCGCCGGGATAGGTGCCGTCGGCCAGCTCCATTTTGTATGCACGGCGGCGCACGGTGTTGACTCCTTCGAGTATGCGTGGGTCTGTGGTTTCGGTCATGTTGTACAGACCCATGTAGGCTTCGGTAAGGTTCATGTAGGCTTCGGCCAACCTAAGCATTGGCGTACAGAGCCCGGAGTTGCCGTTGAAGGCGATGTTGTCGGTGGCGATGGGGCCGCCCACGACGTGCTTCTTTATGCCGAGCGTGGTGTTTTCGGGCGACACCGTCCACGGAGTGCCCTTCTCCTGGCCGCTCTCATTCTCGTTGGCTTCAACGCAGTCGTCGTAGTCGTACTCGTGGAAGAGGTAGTCGTAGGTCATGCCCGACGGCATTATGTTGCCGCGTGTGCGGCTTAGTCCGCCGCGCTTTATTGACGTGAATATGAAATCGTACGACGCCTTGGTAGACCACGCCTTGCCGTAGTTGTTGTCAAGGCACTCGCTGTAGCACAGCTCTCCCTGCAAGTCGTTGCCCAAGCCGTATGAAGTGGTGCTGCCGGCTACGAACTGAAGGGCGAAAAGCACCTCGCTGTTGTTGTTGTTCTGCACGCGCCAGATTTGCTCGTAGTCGTCCATCATGCCGTAGCCTGCTGCCGGGGCGTCGTTTATTGCGCGTGTAGCGGCGGCTACGGCCTTGGCGTAGTAGAACTCGGCGAGCGACTGTGCTGCCTGGTAGTCGGCGTCGTCGGCATAGTACTTGTCGAGCACGCGGGTCTTGAAGTCGGCCGAATAGTGGCCTCCCTTGGCGTATGCCCCGGCGGTAAGATAGAGGCGCGAGAGGAGCACGTCGGCCGAAGTCTTGCTCACGCGGCCTTTGTCTCCGGGCATCACGGGCAGCCACTTGCGGGCGTACTCGGCCTCGCAGACGGCGAACTGGAGCACGTCTTCGAAGCGGTTGGCGTATGCCGTCTCGCTGGCGGTTACGGCGTTGGTGACGATGGGCACGTCGTGCCAGTACATCGCGAGGAACCAGTAGGCCAGCGAGCGCATGAAGCGCGCCTCGGCGATGCACTGGTTAGCCTCCTCCTGCGAGCACACTCCGTGACTTACGCAGTAAGGGGCGTAGTCGTCGATGACGTAACCCGCTTGCGTGACTACGTTGTAGAGGCTGCCCCATGCGTGGGTGAGCGAGGTGTTTTCGACGTCCTCGTTGAGCGATGCCTGCACGTTCCAGTCGTTGCTGGTGCTGGAGTTGTTGAGTACGTTGTTGGCGCGCGCGTCGCCCAACTGTATGAAGCGCCGCTTGTGGAAGTAGTACCACGGCGACGTGTATAAGCTGGCCGTGGTGGCGCGCAGCGCGTCGAGCGTGGTCAGCTCGTCGTGGGCGGGCGTGTAACGCTCGTTGGTCGTGTCGAGGTAGTCGTCGCAACCTACGGTAAGAGCGCACACGGCGCACAGCGCGATGGTCTTGATTGATGATGATATTTTCATAATTGTAATATTTTATACCCACCCCAACCCCTCCCCAAGGGAGGGGAGATTGGTATGCCTTGCAGGGTATTTCAGGATGAGCCTGACGTGTCACGGCTTCCGCAGGGGCAATCAGGCTCCCTCCCTTTGGGAGGGCTGGGGTGGGTGTTATGTATCTCCTTGATATTCAACGCATTGGCTTTGCCGCTGTAAAAGACCGTCTTTTGGCTTTCAAAAGGTGGCCTTTTAGCGTGCGAAAGACGGTCTTTCGCATTGCCGTTTGCCGCCTTTTGCAAGTCGGCCGTAGAGTGTCCGCGCGGCGCAAGCCCGATTTTTCATTTTTCATTTTTCATTTTTAATTTCTTAAAACGTTGCCTCGAGCGTGAATATGAACGAACGCGGACTTGGCACGCGTCCTGTATCTACACCGTACATGAGCATTCCCTGGCCTGACATTGAGTACTGGCCGTTCTGGCTTCCCACTTCGGGGTCGTAGCCGGTGTAGCCCGTAAAGGTGTAGACGTTCTGCACGTTGCCCGACAGCTTGAGGCTTTGCAGCATGAGCTTCTTGCAGATGCTGCGCGGGAAAGAGTACGAGAGGACGATGTTCTTGATGCGCAGGTAGTCGGCATCCTCGACGTAGCGGTCGCTCACGCGCGAGTTGTAGTTGCCGTGGTTGTTGTCGATGCGCGTCTCTGACGGGTCCGCCCCTTCCACTACGTAGACGTTCCACACGTCCTGGTTGCCCGGGTTGCCGTCGCGGTAGGCCCACTTGGCGTAGTTGTTTACGCGTGTGAACTTGTTTGTAACGGAGCCGCTAAGGAGTGAAGGCTCGTCCATCTGGCGGCGTTGCCAGTTGAACACCTTGTTGCCCACGCTGCCGTACATGAAGACGGAGAGCGACCAACGCTTGTAGGTGAACGTGTTGTTCCAGCCGAAGGTGTACTTGGGCAGTCCGCTGCCGAGGTAGTCGCGGTCTTCTGAATTGATTATTCCGTCGCCGTTGAGGTCCTTGAACAAAAGGTCGCCGATTGACGTTTTCAGAGCCGATGCCGACGCGTTGCTCACCACCGTGCCCACGCGGTAGTTGGGAGTGGCGGCAATGACGGTGCTCGTACCGTCGCCGTTGTCGCGCAGGAAGTCGGCGGCCGAGTTGATGCGGCCTGCCACGCGGTAGCCGTAATACTGGCTCACGCTGTGGCCTACGGCCGTGCGGGTGACTGTCTCGCCGCCCCACGTCTTGAAGTCGAGCGTCTTGTCGATGAATCCAGTCTCACTGTTAAGCTCGGTTATTTCGTTGCGGTTGAGTGAGTAGGTAAGGCCCGTCTTCCACTTGAAGTTCTTTTTGTTGATTACCGTGGCGTTGAGTGTAATCTCGATGCCCTCGTTGCGCATGGAGCCTACGTTGGCCCACTGCGCCGACGTGCCGCCGGTTACGTGCGTTCCGGTGTACCACGGTAGGGCAGTCTGCAACAGGAGGTCTTTCGTGTCCTTGCGGTAGATGTCGAAGATGAACTCCACACGGTTGTCCCAGAGGCTAAGGTCAAGACCGGCGTTCCACGAGTGGGTCTTTTCCCAGGTAAGTCCGTCGTAGTTGGGCATGTTGGCTGTGAGATAGCCCGTGCCGAAGTTGGAGTTCATGTTGGTGAACGTCGGCTGGTATGTGTTGTCGGCCAAGTTGGCGTTACCCACAAGACCGTAGCCTACACGGAGCTTGAGCGAGTTGACGGTTTCCAGGAGCGGCATGAAGAAAGGCTCTTCGGAGATGCGCCATGCGAGGGCTACGGATGGGAATGTGCCCCAGCGTTGTCCGCGTGCGAAGCGCGAGCTGCCGTCGTGGCGCACGGTAGCCGTGAGCAGGTAACGGTCGAGCCAGTTATAGGTAAGACGACCGAAAAAGCTGACGAAGCGTTCTGTAGTAGTCCAGCCGTCGTTGGAGTCCTGTGTTCCGTCGCCGCCTACGAGGGCCAGGTTGTCGTCGCTTCCGCCGAGACGCTGGCCGTAGAGGTAGTCGCGGTAGCGGTCGTTCATCTCGAATCCAGCCATGAGCGAGAGCTTGTGCGACCTGATTTTCCAGTTGCCGGTAGCGACTGATTTGAGCGACATGTACTGGTTGTAGGTTTTTGAAGCCTGGTGTGTGGCGTAGTCGCGGCGCGTTCCGCCGAGGTCGTATGACGGCAGCAGGTAGCGGTAGTTCTCGGTGTTCACATCGTAAGTCACCTCGTTTCGCCAGCTAAGCCACTTCCATGGCTTCAGCGTAAAGTGGAAGTTTGCGCGCGTTGATGACTTTTTCGTCTTGCGCGTTGTTATGGAGGCGATGGCTACGGGGTTGGGAGTCCACGAGTTGGTCTCGCTGTTGTAGCCGGCCTTTCCCCACGTGCCGTCCTCGTTCTTTACGGGAATGTTGGGCAGCATGCCCAGCGCGTTGCCTACAACTCCCCATGAGGCCATGCCCGAGTTGTTGTCGGTGTGCGATATGTTGACCGTCGCGCCGAGGTCGAGCCACTTGTAAGCCTTGATGTCCATAGACGTGCGGAGGGTGAAACGGTCGAAGCCGTTGTTGATGATGATGCCGTCCTCGGAGTAGTATCCGCCCGAAACGCTGTAATTTACGTTCTTAGCTCCGCCGCGCACGGAGAGGTTGTATTCCTGCCTTACGCCAGTACGGAAGAGCGCGTCCTGCCAGTCGGTGCCCTCGCCGAGCAGTTCCGGGTTGGCAAGGTAGCCTTCGCTCGACTCCGATATGCCGAGGTCGGTGATGTAGGCGGCCATCTGGCGCAGGTTCATCACGTCGAGTTTCTTTGGCAGGTTACTGAATCCGGCTGTGGCCTTTAGGCTGATGCGCGGCGCGCCTTCCTTGCCTTTCTTCATGTTTACGATGATGACGCCGTTGGCGGCCTGCGCTCCGTAGATGGCGGTTGCCGACGCGTCTTTCAGTATTTCGATGCTCTCGATGTCGTTGGGGTTAAGCCCGTCGAGCGGGTTCGAGTAGGTGTCCTGTCCGGCTTCGCTGCGTATGATTGAGCCGTCGATGACGTACACCGGCTCGTTCGACGAGTTGAGCGAGTTCACACCGCGTATTTGGATGCTCGTGCTTGAGCCTGCCGCGCCGCTGTTCGAGGTCATCGTCAGTCCGGCTGCACGTCCCTGGAGCATCTGGTCCATTGTTGCCGCGCTTGTCTGTTCAAGGTCTTCGGCCCTGACCGATACTACCGAGCCGGTGATGTCGCTGCGCTTCATCGTTCCGTAACCTACGGCCACCACCTCGTTGAGCACGTGTGTGTCGTCTTCGAGCGTCACTTTCATTGTCTTTTGCGCCTTTACCTCCTTCGTCTTGTAGCCGATGTAGCTGAAGGTGAGCGTCTTCCCTTCGGGCACTTGTATCTTGAAGTGTCCGTCAAGGTCGGTCACTGTCCCCACGCTGCTGCCCTTCAGCTGCACGGTGCAGCCTATGAGGGGGTCGCCGTTGGCATCGGCCACGGTGCCGGTGACGGTCACCATGCCTTGCGCCAGCGCCGCCGCAGGCAGCAACGCCATGACGGACAGCAACAGGAATTGCATAATCCTTTGTTTCATAAACGTGTTTTTTATTGTTAGTAAATCGTATTTTGCACCGCAGCTGGAAAGGTTTTCACCTCATGGATGCAAAATTACGGCAAGCGCGCCATACCGCCTAAATGTGGCGTTGTATGGCGCGCGTAATTTGTTAAGCGTCGTTTACGTAGCGTTTCAACGGCATACGTATTTGTAACATCAGGCTTCCCGGTCTCCTTTCGGCGCGTGCTTTGCCATGTATTCGGACGGACTTGAGCCAAAATATTTCTTGAATGCGGCGGCGAAATGGTTGGGGTTGACCATGCCCACGGCATAAGTTACCTGCGACACGGTGATGTCTCCCTGCTCCAACAGCTTTGCGGCTTGCTGCATGCGCAGGTTGCGTATGAACTCGCCGATGGTAATTCCCGTCATCTCTTTCACGCGGCGGTGCAGCTGAACGCGGCTAAGCCCAACCTCGGCGGCCAGCGCCTCGACGTTGAAGTCGCTGTCGGAGAGGCGGTCGTTGACAACCTTCATGATTTTCTCCATCAGCTGCGCGTCGTTGCCTTTCAGCTCGATTGGCTTCACGGTGTCCTTCTGTTCCTGCACGCCGGAGAACTTTCCGCGCACCCGTTGGCGGTTGGCTATGAGCGAGGCGGCCGTTGCAAGCAGCTCTTCCAGGTCGAAAGGCTTGTCTATGTAAGCGTCGGCACCGTAGTCGAGACCCTCCACACGCGATGCCTGCTCTACCTTGGTGGTGAGCAGAATGACGGGTATGTGGCTCGTCTTGGTATTGTTTTTCAGGCGGCGCAGCAATGTGAAGCCGTCCATCTCGGGCATCATCACGTCGCTGACTACGAGGTCGGGCAGCTTGTCTGTCACGGCTTCAAGAGCCTCGCGGCCGTTGGCGTAAGTGTCAACGTGGTAGTCAAGCCCCATTTCCGACGCGAGGAAGTTGCGTATTCCCTCGTCGTCGTCAACCACGGCGATGCGGTAATTCGTCGCCCTGCGCGGCTTTCGCTGCTTGGGCTCGTCGTCGGCTGCGGTGCCGGCCTCGGCCCTGCGGCGGTTGTCCTTTTCGGTCTTGTCGGCGAAGTAGCTGCCGTCCACGATGCTGTCCTTGGCAAGATGGCCTGCGCCTTGCGGCAATGTGACGGTGAACACCGAGCCAGCAGTGCCGTCGGTGCGGTTTCGTGCGGTGATGTCTCCGCCGTGGAGCTTTACCAATTTATATGTAAGGTTGAGGCCG
>OGGJ01000344.1_pt1 | contig 48812 bp, 39 predicted proteins | sample 1571071 | NCBI WGS metagenome assembly OGGJ01 (sample SAMEA2581954, study PRJEB24529) | metagenome | biome: Human gut stool | place: China | collected 2011
AAGAAACTTATAACTGAATCCTGTTTCCATTTACACAAAATTTTGGACAGTGTCAAAAAAGAGTGGCAGACGGGCTGTTGCCTGTCTGCCACTCTCTTATATTTACACGTTTACTCCTGCTCGGGAGTGATGAGTTTGTAGCCCTTGCCGTGTATGTTGATGATTTCTATCTGGTCGTCGTCCTTCAGGTGCTTGCGCAGCTTGGTGATGTAAACGTCCATCGAGCGCGCGTTGAAGTAGTTGTCGTCAATCCAAATGGTCTTCAAGGCGAAGTCGCGCTGCAAGATTTCGTTGGCGTGAGAGCAGAGGAGAGCCAGCAGTTCGTTCTCTTTCGTAGTCAGCTTGGTCTGCTTGTCGCCGATGGTGAGCAACTGCTTCTGCGTGTCGAAGGTAAAGCGGCCGATGTGGTAGATGGTGTTCTCCTTGTTCTTCTTGCCACGCACACGGCGCAGGATGGCCTCGATACGGAACACAAGCTCTTCCATTGAGAACGGCTTTGTGATGTAGTCGTCTGCTCCAATCTTAAAGCCTTCGAGTATGTCTTCCTTCAATGTCTTGGCCGTAAGGAAGATGATAGGTATTTCGGCGTTGGCCTGGCGGATTTCCTGTGCCAGTGTGAAGCCGTCCTTCTTGGGCATCATCACGTCCAAAACGCAGATGTCGAATTTGCTCTTCAAGAATGCCTTGTAACCAGCCTCGCCGTCGGGACAGAGTTCAGCGCTATAGCCTTTGGCTTGCAAATATTCGCGAAGCAACATTCCGAGGTTCTCATCGTCTTCGCAAAGTAGAATTTTAAGTTTCTCGTCCATAGTCTTTTACTTTTTTATTATTGGTAATGATATAATGAATTTCGTACCTTTCCCGCGCTCGCTCTCTACGTGGATTTCACCCTTGTGCAGGTCAACCATCTTCTTGACGTAGGCCAATCCGAGGCCGAAACCTTTTACATCGTGCACGTTTCCGGTGTGTACACGGTAAAACTTCTCGAATATTTTTTTCAGGTTCTCTTTCTTTATGCCCACGCCGTTGTCCTTTACCGAGAAGTAAAGTTTCTCCTTGTCGTTCCACGTTTTTACCGTAAGTTCTACAGGACGGTCAGGGTCGCGGTACTTCACGGCGTTGTCGAGCAGGTTGAAAATGACGTTGGTGAAATGCATCTCGTCAACATATATGGTCGGCTCGGTGGCGTTCAGCTCTGTGGTGATGTGTCCGCCAGTGTGCTCGACACGCAGGGTGAACGTGTTGGCCACGCTTTCCACGAGGTCGTTAAGGTTGAGTTCCTTCTTCTTGAAGATGGCCTTCTTGCGGTCGAACATAGACATCTGCAACACTTTCTCCACGAGGAAGCGCAGACGTTTCGACTCGTCATTGATTACTCCGCCAAGGTGTTTCATCATCACGGGGCTCTTTGTCACAGCCTCGTCGTTGAGCATCTGCGCGGCTAGGGATATGCTGCTGATGGGTGTCTTGAGCTCGTGGGTCATGTTGTTGATAAAGTCGTTCTTTATTTCCGTGTACCTCTTCTGGCGGAAAATCACCACAATGGTGAAAATGAACGTAACCAACAACACTATGGTGAACGCTACGGAAGGTATCATAAACCTTACTCCACTGAAGATGTAGCTGCTCATGTCGGGGAAATGTATCTTCACAACGCCCATCTTGTTGGAAGGGTCGTTGCGGAAGAGCGCCTGCGAATAGGTATACTCCTCTCCTTGCCCGACATAGTCAGGACAGCGGTACACCTCCCTGCCGTCCTGCGTAGATACCGTAAAGTGATAAGGAATGTCTATTCCGTTGTTCATCAGCTCGGTCTTGATGTCCTGGTCGAGCATCTTGAAGTTTATCCGTTCACGCAACGGCTTGTCTGAAGCCGTGTACAGAATGCTGTAAACCACCTCGTCCAACAAGGCTTTCTGATATATGTAACGGTTCTTAACCATTTCCCTCATCGACCTGGTAGCCTCGGAAATGGAGTTCTTATCGCTACGAAGTATCATCGCCTTTGGCATCGACGACGGCTTCATGGCCATGGTCTTAAGCTCGAACGACGAGTATGCAGTGCCCTTGTTGCCTACAGCCGGTGACTGATGGGTGGTCTGTGCGCTTTCAATGACATCGTCACCGTTCAAGTTCCCATCAAGTTTTTTCCGTCCAGACACATTGACATCGCGCTCAAGATACTTCAAGGTCTCGTTAAGCTCAAGGTTGCGCGAAGCCTGGTAAAGAGCCTTGTTGACTGATTCGTCAAACTGCTCTTTCTTCATCTGGACCATCGCCTCGATGTATTTCAACTGCATGAAAAGCAACACGAGGAACGAAAGCCCCATCACTATTGCTATCAGCCATATCGTTGTTTTCTTCATGTCGGCAAATATATTGCAAAAACAAACACGTTGATTTGGTTTTGTTAATCAATTCCTTGAAATTTATCTATATTAACTCAAAAAGACATATATAATTAATTATTACCAACTATATTAAACCATGCGAAGACAACACCATGCAAACAATACGTTGACAGTCCACACTTTGCACAGGCATACACGTAAAGTGAGAACCTATAAAGCAAAAGCAAAGGCGTACCTTGGCAGGCACGCCCTTGCTTGTCGTCTGTAATTGTAACGCCTACCGACATGCCGCAGCATAAGCGCAAAGCATGCGGGGCACGGCGAAAGAATGCGTTATTCGTCCTTACCGGCCATTTCAGCCTCGTGCTCCTTGATGAGTTCCTGCTGTATTTCATTGGGCACGAGCTCGTAGCTGGCGAACTTCGTGGTGAACGAAGCGCGTCCGCCGGTGAGCGAACTCAACGATATTGAATAGCTTGCAAGCTCCTTCAAAGGAATCTTGGCCTGAAGTTTCTGATATCCAGCCTCGCTATCCATACCCATGATGAGGGCGCGGCGACCCTGCAAGTCGCTCATAACGTCGCCCATGAAATCGGACGGAACATACACTTCAAGGTCGTATATCGGTTCGAGGATTTTCGGGCCGGCGTTCTTGAACGCGTCAGAGAAGGCATGGCGTGCGGCCAACATGAACGAAAGCTCGTTGCTGTCTACCGGATGCATCTTGCCGTCGTAAACTACGACACGCACGTCACGAGCGTAGCTTCCCGTCAACGGACCTTGCTCCATGCGCTCCATTATTCCCTTTAATATGGCCGGCATGAAGCGCGTGTCGATGGCACCGCCTACTACGGAGTTTATGAATACGAGCTTGCCGCCCCACTCCAAGTCTACGACTTCCTTGCTCTTGATGTTCATCTTGAACTCCTGTCCGTTGAACTTGTAGCTTACGGGGTCGGGCATTCCTTCTGCGTAAGGCTCAACGATGAGGTGCACCTCGCCAAACTGGCCTGCTCCGCCCGACTGCTTCTTGTGGCGGTAATCGGCACGCGCGGCCTTCGTGATGGTCTCGCGGTACGGTATTTTGGCGTCGATGAACTTCACGGGCAGCTTCTCGTTGTTCTCGAGACGCCATTTCAACGTGCGCAGGTGGAACTCGCCCTGGCCGTGTATGATGGTCTGCTTCAGCTCCTTGCTCTGCTCTACAACCCATGTCGGGTCTTCCTGGCGCATCTTGGTGAGCGCGGCCATAAGCTTCTCGGTGTCGGCCTCGTTCACGGCCTTGATGGCGCGCGAGTATTTTGAGTTGGGGTATTTTATGAAGTCAAACCTGTTGTCGCAATCCTTTCCGTTCAAGGTGTTGCCCGTCTTGACGTCCTTCAGCTTCACGGTGCAGCCTATGTCGCCTGCGTTGAGGCAATCTACGGGCTGGCGGTTGGCTCCGGCGCACACGTAAATGTTGGCTATGCGCTCCTTCGAGCCGCGGTCGGCGTTGCTCAAGTCGTCGCCGGGCTTCACGCTTCCGCTCATCACCTTGAAGTAAGACACTTCGCCGATGTGCGGCTCAACACCCGTCTTGAAGAAGTAAAGAGACTCCGGGCCGCTTGTCTCTGCGGCCACTTCCTCGCCACGCGTGTTGTGCACCTTAGGCATTTCGCTCACGAACGGCACAACGTTGCCAAGGAACTCCATCAACCTGCGCACGCCCATGCTCCTGCCTGCGCACACGCAGAATACGGGGAAGATAGACCTTGTGACCAGTCCCTTACGTATGCCTTCGCGCATCTCGTCCTCCGTAAGCGTCTCTTCTTCGAAGAACTTTTCCATCAGCGTCTCGTCATTCTCGGCCGCTGCCTCTACGAGAGCCTTGTGCAGCTCCATGGCCTTGTCCATCTCCTCAGCCGGGATGTCCTCTATGATGGGCGCGCCGCCCTCGGGTTTCCACGAGTATTTTTTCATCAGGAGAACGTCAATGAGGGCGTTGAAGCCCGGGCCTGTCTCAATGGGGTATTGTATCTGGACGCACTTCTGGCCGTAAATGTCCTTCATGCTGGTGATTATCGAGTCAAAGTCGCACTTGTCGCTGTCAAGCTGGTTTACGAGGAAGATTACCGGCTTCTTCAGCTTCTCCGTGTAACGGAAGTTGTTTTGCGTGCCCACCTCGGGACCGTACTGGCCGTTAATCAATATCAGAGCCTGGTCGGTCACGTTGAGCGCGGTGATGGCCTGGCCTACGAAGTCGTCGGCGCCGGGGCAATCGATGATGTTAAGTTTCTTGTTGTTCCACTCTACGTTGAAAACGGTTGAGAATACCGAGTAGCCGTATTCCTGCTCAACCGGGAAATAGTCACTTACCGTGTTCTTCGCTTCCACACTACCGCGGCGCTTGATGACGCCGCTCTCATACAACATTGCTTCGGCAAGAGTAGTCTTGCCGCTACCCGCACTGCCAAGCAATGCGATGTTTTTAATCTCGTTGGTCTGATAAACTCTCATACTATTATAGATTTAAGTTTGTTACAAATAACGGCCTCTAAGTTACTCATTTTTACTCTAATACGCAAAATATGGAAGCGAAAAGACACGAAAAATTAAAACATATTAGTAATTTTGCACGCAAATTCAGGAGAATTAGAGTGAAGAGTTAAGAGTGAAGAACGGAGAATTCATTACTACAAGATACAGATTCTTCACTCTTATCTCTTCACTCTTAACTTTAAACATCATGCCCGGAATATACGCACATATACCGTTTTGCCGCAGCCGCTGCATATATTGCGGCTTCTACTCCACCACATGCCTTGACCTGCGCACGCGCTACGTAGACGCCCTGTGCCGCGAGATGGAGCTGAGGAAAGACTACATCGGCGGCACGTTCGGCACCATATACCTCGGCGGAGGGACACCGTCACAACTCGACCCGGCCGACATCGGCCGCCTGCTGGCATATATATATAAGGTGTACCGCATAGCCGACGATGCCGAAGTAACCATCGAGTGCAACCCCGACGACGTTACGCCAGGCTTCACCGATGCCTTGAAGGCCATGCCTGTCAACCGCGTGAGCATGGGCGTGCAGACGTTCTCCGACGCGCGCCTGCGCTTCCTGCACAGGCGGCACAACGCCGAAGAGGCCGCCCAAGCCGTGACGCGCCTGCGCCGCGCGGGCATCGGCAACATAAGCATCGACCTGATGTTCGGATTCCCCGGGGAGACGATGCAGGATTGGCAGGCCGACGTAGACCGCGCCCTAAGCCTCGCCCCCGAGCACATATCGGCATACTCGCTCATGTACGAGGAGGGCACAGCCCTGCAAAGGATGCTCGAACAGGGCGAAGTCAAGGAGATTGACGAGGAGCTTAGCCTCGCCATGTACGACGCGCTTACCGACCGCCTCGCCCGTGCCGGATACGAACATTACGAGATAAGCAACTTCGCACGCCCGGGCTTCCGCTCGCGCCACAACTCTTCATACTGGCACCAGGAGCCTTACATCGGCCTCGGAGCTGCGGCGCACTCGTTCGACCTGCGCTCGCGCCAATGGAACACGGCCGACCTCGAGGCCTACATCAGCGCAATAGAAAAGGGACACATACCAATGGAGCGCGAGCCGCTGGACACGCGAACGACGTACAACGACATCGTGACCACCGCCCTGCGAACCTCCGACGGCATTCCCCTTGAACGCCTCACGGCGCGCCTCGGAGCGGCGTTCACCGAATACCTGACGAAGGAAGCCGCACCCTACATCGCGCGCGGACTGATGGAGCAGCGCGGCAGCAACCTGCGCCTGACGCGCCGCGGAATATACATAAGCGACGACATCATGAGCGACCTCATGATGGTATGAAATCAATGTGAAAACAAAAGGTGGCCTTTGGCAATGCCAAAGGCCACCTTTTATCGTCTAAAAGACGGTCTTTTGCATGGTGAAAGGCCGTCTTTTGCATCAGCACTTTTACTTCACGGCCAACTTGCTGGTTATCAGTCCGTTGGCAGTACGCACCTTGACAACGTAAACACCGCGGCCAAGCTGGCAGGGACAAGCCACGTCTTGCAGTCCGCCGCAGTCGATTGAACGCACCAAAGTGCCGTCGATACCGTAAACGTCAACGCCGTAAACAGCCGCGCCGCCAGCCGAAACGGTCAGCGTGCCACCGTTGTACGATATGCCGGAGTCTCCGTTTGCAGTTTCAACCGAACCTATGCCCGAAGCATCGGAAATAGTTATCAGCTTATAACAATTGTAATAATCACCGATAGTTCCTTCTACGCCGCCAACCTTAGCCTCAATAAGAGCAACATATCTTGCAGGGGCATAATCAGCCGTACAGTTAAACTCTATCGTTTTAGTCTCGCCTGCGCTTATCCTCTGTGTACCCATATATACAATACCACCGTCCTTTATCGTAAACTTGCGCATACGTACATATACCATACCACTGAAATCTGTCGGGGCATACAATGTCAGAGAACATTTATACTTTTCTCCTACTTCCATCTCGTCAGGCATATCAAGAGACACGGCCTTGAGCAACAAATTTGTAGTATTCTCGCGAACGGTCAGCATTCTGACATATTTGTCGTTATTCGGGTCTGACGTCTCCGTACCATCTTCTGTCAGATAGACAAGTTTAATCTTGTATACGCCAGGGTCAACAGGTAGTTTACTTCTAAACAATGCAGTTACTACAGTTTCTCCATTGTCTACATTAACATCGGTTTGCGCCAATAAATAAGTCTTCTCTGGATTTTTTGTGTCCTCAAGCCAACCGATAATGCCTACTTTGCCAGCGGCACCATAATTGCGCGTTGACACAGCAAGGTTGAAGATGTCACCTTGAACTACATCCTCGTTGTACTTAATTTCACTTTGAATGTCCTTGCTTGAACTCCATTCCACCGGTTGTGTAAGTCGCATCACGGGCTGCGTAGCCTCCGGCAACACGGTCAGCCGCGCGTCCTCGCCGCCCACCTGCTTAAACGGATAGGCTTCAAACTCTTCCTGGTAAAGCGAAATGGTGTATTCGCCTTCGGGCATGTCAGCGTCCAGGTCAACGAGCAAGTCGACCGTCTCGGTGCTCCCGTTGTAGACGTTCACTTCGTTCTCATACTCCCAATACTTCTCCGGGTTGTCTACGGAAGTAAACCTTACCACGATGTTTGACAGGTCGAAATCCTTGGCGTCGTTGCGCAGCTGTACGGTGAACAGCGCGCTGCCGCCTGCATATATGTCGCCGTCGGCCTCCAGCTCATTGAGCAGGGTGACGTCTGGATGCGGCACTTCGTCTTCATGAAGCGTCAGCTTTCCGCCCTTGGCCGTTGCCCTGACGTATGACGGATTGCCGTTTTCATGGCGCATGAACTGCCACGGGCTTGACGGCGTTTCCCTGAAAGCTACGCGCACCTCGCAGTCGCCGTCGGCCACATCGCTGCCTACATTTGTCGTGATATCGCGCTCATAGGCGAAGACGGTGTATCTGTTGCCCGAGCCGTAGCCCTCCAACTGCGAGTCAGAAATGTCGGCAAGCACCGCCAGCACCTCGCCGTCCCTCGTCACCACGACGCTAATCTGCCCTGTAAACGGCAGCACGTCATAGTTGGTAATGTTGTCCATCAAGGTGAAATCGTCGCCATAGTCCATGCATCTGAAATTCATTCCGTACAGTGGACGCTCGAACACGGCAGGCTCGCCCGTTGGCGGCTGTATGCCGGTTATTATCTCCTGGTCGCGGTTGTAGCCGCCCGAGCCACCGCCTGCGCCGAGGTCTGACGGCGTAAGATGGTTCACAAGGAAGAAGCCGTTGCTCATGCCGTACCATCCCCAGTTGATGTGTACGTAACCCTCCGAGTCGTAGCCGTCGCACACGAAGGCGTGGCCGCCAAGGCCGTTGTCGCTCGTCGCGCCGTAATATACCGGCCTGCCCTCGTCAAGCTCGTGCCTGATGATATCGAGCCACTCGGTGCTGCTGTAATAGTTACGCTTCCTCATGGTTGTACCGTCGTCATAGCCGAAGTACTCCCTGTACGCGTATGGCACGAGCATCGACAACGCGCCGCTGCCTGCCTCGTTGAACTCCATCTCGACGGCAACGTCGAAGTGGTATGTCAACGTGGCCGCAGCCTCCACCTGCTCGGGCGTTGCGCCCTTGTCGGGATACTCCGCCAGCATGTTGTCCCAGTCGTAAACGGTACTGCCGAAGTCGGCCGAGAGCGTCTGTCCGCTGAACTTGTAGCTCTTAGAACCTGTGCCCTGCTTAGGCCAACACCAGTATCTCATGATTTGCGTTGCGGCCGCAACGACGCAACCCGAATAGTAATGGGTGTACCCTCCGCTTGAATAATACTCGGGACACATCTCGTTGAAGGGGTACTCCTGCCCCCAGTTGATGCCGCCGAGCAGAGGCTCTACCACCACTTCGCCGCCCTGCCGCGGCGCGGCCTGCGCCCCGTCGGCTATCGTCCCGTCGGCACAACGCTCCACGTAGAGCGCGTTCAGGCGAAGCCAAGCGGCCATGTTGTCGGGCAGGTTGTCAACGTCGATTGCGCCCTTGTCCGAATATCCGAGCACGGGGGCTGCCGCGTCGTCGCCCGACACGATGATGAAGCCGTCGCCGTTGCCGGCGTTGAATATATAATAAGGTGGCGTGTTGGCGACCGACTGGCCGAGAGCCATCAGCCTGGCACGCTGCGGCATACAAGCGAGCGGCGCAGAAACGCTGCGCCGCTTGCCCATAAACTCTGCCGCAATCTTCTCCGCCTGCGCCTTGCTTACGGGCTTGCCGTAAACCGACAGCAGCGGCAGAAGCAACAAGATTGCAACAAATTGTAGTTTCTTCATGGTATCAAGGCTTTATTTTACCATAACCTTACGGCTGCTGCCGTCGGCGTTAACTATGACAAGTCCTGAAGGAGTGGCTATGCGGTTGGTGCCGGCGTGGCCTGCCACTACGGCTACCTGCTGTCCGCTTACGGTGTAGACGCGGATTGTAGCGTCAGCGTCAAGCTCTACTACAACGCCTCCGTCAACAGCATAAACGCGCGTCTCGCCTGCCGCATCCACGCTGTTGATGCCTGTAGAAGTGATGTCTACCGTAACAGGAGCTGACGCCTCTGAAGCCAACATGTCGATTTCGCCATCAATAACGGTGCGTGCATAAGCCTTAACGGTGTACGAATAGCTTGTGTTCTCATCAATGGGAGCGTCAAACTTGCATGATGTTCCGTCGCTGACTTCCTTCTCCGCATAGACGTAAGAATAAGAGTCTCCGGCCTTGAGAGACTGCGAGATGACGAAGTTGTCAATCATAATCTTGTTCATAGTACCGCCGTATGCGACCTCGACATACGTTTCAGCAGCACCCTTGGTGAATGTAAATGTATAATCCTTGAAGCCACTTTCTGTAGTAAGCGACTGTGTTTCCACCGGAGTTGCATTGTCACCGTTGTAGATGTTGATTGTCACCGTGCCTCCGCTCTTATAAGAGCCATAATATGTTTCGGCAAGGTTCAGCTTCAATGTAAACGCTCCACCGTTTTTGGAGAGGTCTATTTTCGGTGTTTTTACATAGCCATTCTTTTCATATGGAGCGATTCCTATGTAGCCTTCAGCCAAGCAGTAGTTCTGGCACTCCCATCCCGGCTGCCTTACGTACATGTTGATATCGTCGGCCATATAGAATATTTCAGGGTTGTCAAGTGTACCAATCGTAACACCAGAGAAATCGTCTTCAAAGACGTTTACGTCTTCATTAGCCGTCAAAACCTTTGTACAGTTAAGCGTAACAAGATACTGCGAAGCCTTGTCTACAGCTTCCCAGTTTGCCGTAAATCCGGCTGCGGTAACGTCGGTAGCCGGCAACGCCTTTGGAGCAGGCAGCTCGCTAATTACCTCTACCACCTCTATTTCGTTGGAATAATCAGATATATTATCATCCTGAACAGCACGAACAGTAAAATAATACGTCTTGCCTTCTGTCAAGCCTGTAACCTCATAAGACGTGCCAGTAACCTCCTTGTCTTTAAGCAGATAGTTCTTTTCGCCGTCATATACGTCGAGCAAATAGCCAGTGGCACCATTAACTTCAGTCCATCGTGCCGTAAACGATGTTCCATCCGCTTCTGTTGGTTGCAATGCTTCAGGGGCAACAAAGAAAGCATCACTTGCCTCAACCTTAACATTATCAATCAACATGCCATTCGCAATCATAAAAGGTGAAAATACCACTTTTGCACCACTCCATAGAAAAGAATAATCCATTTCAAATACATGCGAGACATGATGCCAATCTCCATCTTCTAAGAAGCCTTGTACTGGTTCTGCATCTCCAGCGGCAACAATGTACATACCCATTTCATCAACACTTCTAACATCGAACGAAACTTTAATTTTCGTTGTTGAAATGCCTGTCATTGCCTTGGTCGTAAGATTACCTTGGTCTCCAATCTTAAGCATTCCTCCGGCCTCATATACATACTTTCCACTCCAACCAGAAAGTTTTGCACTCAACGTGCTGAAATAACCGTCAGCAATGTCTTCAGTTCCAGGCTGTTCCTCCGAACCGTTTGTAAACACCGAAAAGTCTTCGTCGATGATTACTTTGACGTCGTCTTGGGCGTGGAGGCTTGTGCTACAAATACCCCCCCCGATAACAAATGTTAACAGAAGTAATGTTTTCTTCATAATTGTATGTTTTTAATTGGTAAAAAATAATGTATGCATCGCCATGCAAAATACATGATTCAAGAACGAACCATATATCACCTTGCAAATATAAACCGTTTTGTCGATATTACAAAATTATCAGTATGCAAATTCAAAAATTATGCAACAATTTTGCATTTGCTTTGTAACAGCCTTCGCCTGTACCTTATTATAATGCAGACCCATAAGCCAAAGAGCCACGGCGGCACGCTGACAGCACCACATTCCGCCGCCTTTGCAACCACCATTGACTGTAAAACAGACGGAGTATGACGGTTGAGGTGACACCCAAAGGCGGTTCATCCGCAAACCTGTTGGATTGTTGTTGAAGGTCATTCCGTTTATGTCATGCTGCAAGTCATGCTGTCGGTAATGTGTTTTGGCGGATTTGCAATCCGCCGAAAAGTACTATAAGGATTTGCAATCCGCTCAAACCACACTGCCATGAGATAAATGCATGGGCATGTGCGGATTGCAAATCCGCAATTAGAAACCGCCGGATTGCAAATCCGGCGGAACAAATGCTTTCATTAATAGACCTTGTATTTCATCCAAAAGATTTGCGGATGAACCCCAAGAGGTGGCCTTTTGCGTTGCAAAAGACCACCTTTTACCGCCTAAAAGGCCATGTTTTACAAGCTAAAAGGCGGCATATTGGAAAGTATCTGACAGCCAAGCAGTTAGCCGACGCCCAACGGACGGCGGCGACGGAACGGCCGCCAACAATGCCATTTTTCACCGAAACGCTTGTCCGTTTCGGCGAAATGATGTAATTTTGCACGCAGATACAAATCAAAGAATATAAAAAACGATGACTCACAATTTATTGAAAGGCAAGCGCGGCATCATCTTCGGCGCGCTCAATGAAGACTCCATAGCATGGAAAGTGGCGGTGAAAGCCGTCGAGGAAGGCGCAAGCATCACGCTTAGCAACACGGAAATGGCCCTGCGCATGGGTACGCTGGGCGAGCTTGGCGAGAAGCTCAACGCGCCAATCATTGCCGCTGACGCCACCAGCGTGGCTGACCTGGAGAAGGTGTTTTCAGAGTCGGTGCGCCTGCTCGGCGGCAAAATAGACTTCGTGCTGCACTCTATCGGCATGAGCCCCAACGTGCGCAAGCACCGCACATACGACGACCTCGACTACAACTACCTGCAAAAGACGCTCGACATATCGGCCATTTCGTTCCACAAGATGCTGCAAGTGGCAAAGAAGCAGGACGCCATCGCCGAGTACGGCTCGGTCGTTGCGCTTACCTACGTGGCAGCACAGCGCACTTTCTTCGGCTACAACGACATGGCCGACGCAAAGAGCATGCTTGAGAGCATAGCACGCAGCTTCGGCTACATTTACGGCCGCGAAAAGAACGTGCGCATCAACACAATATCGCAGTCGCCTACCCCGACCACGGCAGGCAAGGGCATCAAGGACATGGACAACCTGATGGACTTCGCCAACAAGATGTCGCCATTGGGCAACGCCAGTGCTGACGACTGTGCAGACTACTGCGTGATGATGTTCTCCGACTTTACGCGTAAAGTGACGATGCAGACGCTTTACCACGATGGCGGCTTCTCGTCGATGGGCATGAGCCTGCGCGCCATGAACCAGTACGCCAAGGACCTCACTCCGTATGAGGACGAAAACGGAAAGATTATCTACGGATAAAACGGACATACGAATTAAGAATTAAGAGTTAAGAATTAAGAAAATATGCCTTGGAAACAAGCAACAAAGGTATTTTTCTTAATTCTTAACTCTTAATTCTTAATTCAAACGCTCTTAACTCTTAATTTACCTCCACGCTTGCATGAGCGCAGGCATGCTGGGGAAGATAACATTTGCCCCCTCGTCGGCCAACGCCTTGTCGGGCAGAGGACCTGTATTCACGGCGATGGTGAATATGCCTGCGGCGACGGCTGCACGCACACCGAGCGGCGCATTCTCCACTACTATTCCTTCATTGGGCTTTATTCCGGCCTTGGCAAGCCCCATGAGATACGGCTCGGGGTCGGGCTTGCCATGCTTTACGTCGAAACTTGTCACTACAAGGTCGCGGCTTACAAGTCCAGGAAACTCATTTTCAAGCCTGTCGAGGAGGCTCTTCTGCCCGCTGCCCGTTACCACTACTATTTTCAGTCCGTCGGCCTTGATTTTCCGCATCAGCTCCTCCACGCCTTCCATCTTCTGCGCCTTGGGACACGAGCGGAACGCATCCGACTTCACTTCGTACATCTTCGCCGCTTCTTCGTCGCTTATTTCCCTGCCCTGTTGGCGGCTTACAAGCAGCTTGATGGTCTCCACTCCGCGCATGCCTTCATACGTATAGGCATCCTCCGGAGCCATGTCTATGCCGAACCTGGCCATCGACTCGTGCCAGCTGCGTGCGTGGAAGGGCATGCTGTCATACAGTACGCCGTCCATGTCAAAAAGCACGGCTTTGGGCGTAAACGCCTCAAAGCCGTGCTTTTCAAGATATTTCCTTATTTCAGTGTCAAACATTCACTTTTGGAATAAAAATCTTTTACCTCGCCGTTATTTATTTCTCGTTGGCCAGCCTTTCCTTGATTGCCTTGCTCTCGGCCTCGTATCCGGGTTTGTCGAGCAGTGCAAACATGTTCTTCTTGTATGCTTCCACACCCGGCTGGTTGAACGGATTGACACCAAGTATGTTTCCGCTGATGCCGCATGCAATCTCAAAGAAATAGATGAGCTGGCCGATGTAATACTCATTGAGTACGGGAACGCTGACGCGGATGTTGGGTACGCCGCCGTCAACATGGGCAAGGCGTGTGCCGAGTTCAGCCATCTTGTTAACCTCGTCGACGCGCTTGCCAGCAAGGAAGTTCAGTCCGTCAAGGTTCTCCTCGTCGTTCGGGAAGAGCAGTTTGCGGTTAGGCTCCTCAACGCTGATTACCGTCTCGTAGATGGTGCGCTCACCCTGCTGAATCCACTGGCCCATAGAGTGAAGGTCGGTAGTGAAGTCGCACGACGCAGGGAATATGCCCTTGTTGTCCTTGCCTTCGCTCTCGCCGTACAGTTGCTTCCACCATTCGCTCATGAAATGCAGCTTCGGCTGGTAGTTAACCATGATTTCTATTTTCTTTCCGGCCTGCTCGTACAGTCCGTTGCGCACCGCAGCGTAGACTGCCGCAGGGTTTTCCTCGTAAGGAACGTCCATTCCGCACGCCTTCTCCATGTCCGTTGCACCGGCTACAAGCTGGCAGATGTCAAAGCCTGCGCAGGCGATGGGCAGCAGACCTACCGGCGTAAGGACAGAGAAACGGCCGCCAACGTTGTCGGGAATGACGAACGTCTTGTAGCCTTCCTTGTCGGCAGCTGCACGCGCCGCGCCCTTCTTCGCGTCGGTAACGGCCACGATTACCTTCTTAGCCTCTTCCTTGCCGCGCTGCTCTTCGCACTGTTTCTTCAGCAGGCGGAATGTGAGTGCGGTCTCGGTTGTTGTTCCCGACTTGGATATGTTGATTACTCCGAACTTCTTGTCTTTCAGATATTCAGTCAGTTCCGACAAGTAGTCCTCGCCTATGTTGTTGCCTGCGAACAGTATTGTTGGGTTCTTCTTGTCGCCCACGAGCCATGCAAACGAATTGCCAAGAGCCTCGATAACGGCACGTGCTCCCAAGTAGCTGCCACCTATTCCGGCAACAACTATTGCCTCGCAGTTGGCGCGCAATGTATCAGCGCACGCCTGGATTTCCTGCAAGAAGTCAGGAGTGATTGACGACGGAAGATGCAACCAGCCTAAGAAATCATTGCCGGGACAAGTTCCGTTCTCAAGAGCTTCCTGGGCAGCCTTTACCTTCGGTTCATAAGCCTTCACCGTACCTTCAGCGAGGAACTGCATGGCTTTAGTTACGTCTAATGAGATATTTTTCATTTGTTTGTTGGTATTATGATTCTTATCTGAAAGAATCGGTTAATAATTTAATCTCGATTTGTGGTGAAATACGCTCGTAGAGGATGTTGTAAACGGCGTCAAGTATGGGCATGTTGACGTGGCTATGGCGGTTGATTTCCTTCATGCACTTCGTTCCGAAATAGCCTTCGGCAATCATTTCCATCTCGATTTGCGCGCTCTTTATGCTGTAGCCTTTGCCTATCATCGTGCCGAACGTGCGGTTGCGCGAGAAGTTTGAATAACCCGTTACGAGCAAATCGCCGAGGTAGACGGAGTCTGTGATGTTCCTTTCAAGCGGATATACAGACTTCAAGAAGCGCGACATCTCCTGCACGGCGTTGGCCATCAGCACCGACATGAAGTTGTCTCCATACTTCAGACCGTTGCATATTCCGGCGGCGATGGCGTAGACATTCTTTAGCACCGACGCGTATTCTATGCCTACAACGTCGCAGCTGGTCTTGGTCTTGATGTAGTCACAGGCAAGAAGTTCCGAAAAAGCCTGCGCCTTGTCATGGTCGCTACACCCGACGGTAAGGTAAGACAGGCGTTCGAGAGCCACCTCCTCGGCGTGCGACGGGCCGCCCAGGCATGCAAGGTTCTCATACGGAACGTCGTACACCTGATGGAAATATTCAGAGCAAACAAGGTTCTCGTCGGGCACAACTCCCTTGATGGCAGTCACCACGAACTTGTCCCTTATGCGTGTCTTCAGCCTCTTCAGGTGGTTCTTTATATAAGCTGACGGCGTTACGAAGATAAGCGTGTCATATGCCTGTACTATCTTGTTGATGTCGCTAAAGAACTCGATTTCGTCAATATTGAAATGCACACTCGTCAAGTAAGCCGGATTGTGGCCGAGCCTCTTGAAGTCTGCTATGCGGTCGTCGCGGCGCATATACCACCCTATGTGGTGCGTATGCTCCACTACAATCTTGGCGATGGCCGTAGCCCAGCTGCCTCCGCCAATAATCGCTATTCTTCCGCAATCGTACATTTTTCCCTATATTGAGAATTAAAAATTGGGAATTGAGAATTATGATTACCCTTATTTAATCGGCCGATGCTGTTCCCGACCAACAAAGGTAATCATAATTCTCCATTTTCAATTATGAATTTTCAATTTTATTCGCCGTCTCTATCCACTTGGCGAATTCGTCAACCTTGGGGTTGTCGTAGCCAAGTTTGTATTTCTTGTTCACTCCGCAGGCATCCTGCTGGAGCTTCTGCGGGTTCACGTCCTTGATGTCAGTCACGAGGTAGTAACCGCACTTGTTGAGCACGGGCACCCATTCCTCGGGCACGCCGATTGCCTTCCATTCCTCAACGCTGCTCTTCGGAGCTTTCTTCTCCGGGCGCATCTGTGGGAAGAACAATACCTCCTGTATGTACGTCTTGCCCGTCATGAGCATCACGAGGCGGTCGATGCCGATGCCGATTCCGCTTGTAGGCGGCATGCCATATTGCAATGCGCGCAGGAAGTCCTGGTCTATTATCATCGCCTCGTCATCACCCTTGTCGGCCAGGCGCATCTGTTCCTTGAAGCGCTCCTCCTGGTCTATGGGGTCGTTAAGCTCCGAATAGGCGTTGGCAAGCTCCTTTCCGTTGACCATCAACTCAAAACGCTCGGTCAGTCCTGGCTTAGAGCGGTGCATCTTCGTGAGCGGCGACATCTCCACGGGGTAGTCGGTAATGAACGTAGGCTGGATGAACGTGCCCTCGCAGAACTCTCCAAAGATTTCATCTATGAGCTTTCCTTTGCCCATTGTGTCGTCGATTTCCATGTTAAGTTTCTTGCAAACCTCGCGTATTTGCGCCTCGTCCATGCCCGTAAGGTCGTAGCCGGTCTTCTCCTTGATGGCGTCAAGGATGGGCAAACGGCGGTACGGAGCCTTGAAACTTACGATGTTGCCGTCGATTTCGCGCTCGGTCGAGCCGTTTACGGCTATGCAGACCGTCTCCAAAAGCTTCTCGGTGAACGACATCATCCAGTTGTAGTCCTTGTACTGCACGTACAATTCCATGCAGGTGAACTCGGGGTTGTGGTTGCGGTCCATGCCTTCGTTGCGGAAGTTCTTGCCGATTTCGTACACACCCTCAAATCCGCCTACGATGAGACGCTTCAGGTAAAGCTCCGTGGCGATGCGCATGTACATGTCGGTGTCGAGCGCGTTGAAGTGCGTTATGAACGGCCTTGCGCTCGCTCCGCCGGCTATTGTCTGCAATGTAGGTGTCTCAACCTCGGTGTATCCGGCCTCGTCGAGCACCTTCCTTATTGTCCTTATTACCGTGGCACGCTGGAGGAAAGTGTCCTTCACGCCGTCGTTCACAACGAGGTCTACGTACCGCTGACGGTAGCGCAGCTCGGGGTCGTCAAACTTGTCGTAAGCCACGCCGTCCTTATACTTCACGATTGGCAGGGGCTTGAGGCTCTTCGAGAGCAGCGTCAGGCTCTGCGCGTGTACGCTGATTTCGCCTGTCTGCGTGCGGAACACGAAGCCCTTGACACCTATGAAGTCGCCGATGTCAAGCAATTTCTTGAACACCTTGTTATATAAATCCTTGTCCTCGCCCGGACAAATGTCGTCACGCGTAATGTAAACCTGTATCCTTCCCTTCGAGTCCTGAAGCTCGGCGAAGGCTGCCTTGCCCATCACGCGGCGGCTCATCATGCGCCCGGCGATGCACACCTCGCGGTGCGGCTCGTCGTCCTTGAAGTCCGCCTTGATGTCGGTTGAGAAAGCGTTGGTTGGATACTCCGCCGCGGGATATGGGTCGATGCCCATCGCGCGCAGCTCTTCGAGACTTTGGCGTCTGCCAATTTCCTGTTCACTCAGTTCTAAAACGTTCATACTTAAATTCAGTATTCTATGTTGAAGCGATAACGCCACGCCGCCTTTCCGCACCAACACTGTCGGTGCGGCAGGCCGTTTCCGATTGCTTGTCAAAGCGCGGCTTATTCCTTGCAAAAATACAAATAAATGCTGACATAGACGAAAGTTTAAGGAAGATTAATTAAAATATGGGCGGCAGTGCATTTTATTCAACGCCATGACATGTATATTGCCGGCCTTGCCTACCGCATGGCACATTGCAACACACTTCCCTTATTTTGCTTTCTTTTTGTATTTCAATGACGCTTTCACAAGGCCGTCGCCGTAAAAAATCTATCGACCGGACGCAAATACGGCAAGCAGAAGTGTGCAAACGCAACTGCCACACATACAATGTGTTAACGCATCCAACGGCTTGAATGTGCAAAAACAACGGTCTGAAAAAGCGCGGAAACGGGCTGTTTGGGAAAGAAAAAGCCGTCCAAACGAGATGTTTGGACGGCTTTCAAGCGTATAAAAGACGGCCTTTGGCGGTGCAAAAGACGGTCTTTTGCACTGCCAAAGGCGGCAAAAGGCAATGAGAAATGCCGCTTCTTATAGAAAGAATAGCCACAATACGGCTCAAAGCCGACCTGTTTCGCGAATGCAGGCGTACATTTTCAGCCTGACGTTTTGCCGTAGAAATACGGCAAAATGTTTCAATATGGCGCAACGGTTGTCCGCATGAAGTTCACCGGCAGCGGCTCAACCGCGCATGAACTTATTGTAACGGCCAAGCTGTTCAGTTATGTCTTGCGTGTCGTTTTCCCTGAAAAACGCGGCTGACTTCTTAGGATGCCAGTTGCCGACGACGCGCCCTCCGCTTACGATTACGGGGTAAAACAGACCGTTGTTGCTGTATGCACGCGGACGAAACTCGTCTTCGAGCACATGATGGCGGCTCTTGTAGCCGAGCAGGTATTCGTCATACGACGGTAACAGGAGCGTTTGCCGTCGGCAGCCTCGCGTGCGGCAATCCCGGTGGATGTAGTATGTTGTACCGTTATATTTCTCCTCCGTCAGTTCGTCGCGGAGCGCATCGATTGCCGCGCGGCATTCGCCGACGTTCAAGTTAGTCCACCATATAAAGTCTTCAAGCGTGGCCGGGGAGTGGCTGCGGAAGTATTTTCGGGCGAGCATGGCTACCGCCTCCTCACGCGAAGGTTCTTCCGCCGGAGGTATGCGTTCGTCGATGAGCGCGTATGTATTTTCCTTGCCGTCAAGTTCTCCGCTGCAAATGATGCCGTCAAGCTCCGCCCTGCGCAGGAAGATAGACATGGCATGAGTAGTATCTGACAGGCCAAGCTCCGCCAACCGTTCAACAAGTTCGGTCTTGGTCGTAGACCTGCGTCCGGCAAGTGCCTGCCGTATCAGGCTGTTGGCGCGATTATATTCATCTTCACTGATAACCCGTCCTTGGTACGCCGTAAACCCGTTGATGGCGGCTTTGTTCCTGTCGGCGCAGAGCTTCAGCATCCACCGCAGGTCTTCCGCCGCCACAAGCTGCCACGTGCAGCGGAAAAGGTGCGTGCGGACGATGCGTCCCGAATTGTACGCCGACCTGAACGCCGCCATTGAGGGACGCTTCATCCTGATGCCGACAGCCCAGCGCATCATCCTGTATTCCTGCGCCTGCAACATGCCCATGTATGCAACGAGGTCGTGAACGTCGGTAAACTCCGGTGCAACAAGCTGTTGGTTTAGTAACCGTATGTTGGGTATGTTCATGCCACCAATGCGCTTTTGTTTACCTGTAAATAAAGTACCTGCAATTCGTGCCTTGTGCGTACCGCTCGAAAAGGCGTACAAGGTATTCGGCGTTGGCCTTCACCTGCGCCTCGTTGCCGTCATAACCGTTGACGAGTACGAGCACGCGCCGCGTGCCGATGGTTATTTTAGTGCGCTCGTTGTCGCTCGTAGGCGTGCCCACTCCGCCAATGGCGTCGCGGTAGACGGGCAGTCCGGCTATGTTGAGCATTCCCCTGCCGATGCCTTCGTAAGGCTCGCCCTCGCGGCCGATGCCGAGCGTCAGCGTGTCGCCAACGAACTTGTCGGCGTCGAAACCGCCGATGCTGTAACCGTAGGCTATGCTCGCAAGGTTGATTAAGTCGACCAACGTGTCGATTTGGTAGAGCTGTTTGCCTTGCAGCATGCGCCTGATTAACGCCTCCGCCGCAGGGCGGTAGCGGCTCGGGTCTTTACCGCACGCGCGGTAGACGCGGCGCGTGGCCTCGATGCCAGGTATTTGCTTGATTGTCTCCGTGGTGTATTCCGCCATGTACTTTTCGCCCAACGCCTCTATTTCAGCCCACAGTTCTGCGTTATACTCGCTGTTTACCACGTCGGCCTCTACCGCCGCACCCACAAAACCGGGGCACACTTTCTCGATTTCTTCAGATACTATGATGTTCATTTTACCGCTTGTTTTACTTTATTTTCAATGATTACGGCGGCAAAGTTACGAAAATTAAATTGTCAGACGGCCATGAACAGCCGTATTCGCGCACTTTTGGCGACAATAAAAGCGGTGCAAAACAGAAACAGGTTTTGCACCGCACGGCCATTGAATGCTGTTCATATTACTTTTCAGGGCTGTAATCCGAGCAGATTGTCTCATAGTCGAGAGGGTCTATTTCCTTGTTCTCTATCCTCTCGCAAAGGTCGGGGTCGTCTGCAAGGTACTTCAGAAGAGCCTTTCGCGCAGAACCCTTTGTATAGCCCTTTCCGCCAATCCATGTGCCCTCTTCTTCTCCGGGACGGTAGCCGTAGAAGTTGATATACTGGCCTTTTATGGTCATCACGCCGTTCTTGGCTATGTAATAATCGTCGCTCTGCGACAAAACCATCAAGTGCTCGCCCATCTCCTCAAGCGTCCGCCATGTCTTTTCACGGTAGAAAAGCACGTGTTTCTCGTCGGGAGCGTTCTCGTTCCACGCAATCAGGCTTGCTATGTCTTCCGACTTTATCTTGTGTTTCACGTCGAGCGAGTCGGTCACCGTCACTTTCTTTGTAGCCCCGTTGGGCAGCTTGGCCTCGCCCGTCAGCGTGCTGCCGTCTTCAAACGTCACTATTACAGGGTACTTTTTTACTTCACGCGACACGTCGACCACAGTGGTGACAAGCTGGCACGAGGCGAGCAGCGCAACGCCGACGCAGCCGAGTATGGCTGACAATATGACTTTCCTATTCATAATTCACACTTTTAATTTTACAAAACTACACTGTTCAACGCACACGCATGGGCTTCTTTACATTGAAGGTCGAAGTGCGGAAGCCGACCCTCAAGCCCACGCCCCAGTTGAACTCCTTGCCCACATAAGAGCCTTGCACAAAGACACCGACGGTGGTAGAGCGACCGAACTGGTGCTCGTAGCCCAAGCGTCCGAGGCACATCACGCCGTCGAGGTCGTCCTCCGGCGTGTGTCTTTCAGTGCCGGTAAAGTAAGCGTGCTCGTATCTTACAATGGCATATCCGCCATAAAGCGCAAGGTAAAAGCGGTCGATGTTGTTGCTAAGCAGGTCGAGCCCCGGACCTACGGCGAACATCAGCTGCGTCTTACGGTCGGAGACGTTGTCGTCGACTGCGCCGGTGCTGTAATCAACCGTGACAGGCTTCGAACCGTCATACCACGAGTAGCCCGCCAACAGCGAGCCGAACAGGGGGCTGCGCCAGTGTACATCGATGTCGGCGGACAGCGTATAGCCCGACTTCTCGTATGTTCCGCCAAAGCGTTCATAATTCAAAGCCGCCGAATATTGCGTCCAACAGGTCTGCTGGGCGCATACCTTCGCCGCCATTGTGCAGGCAAAGGCAATGAACATTGCAACCGTAAAGCGCTTCATACGCCACCTCCTTTCTCCGCACACGGTGCGGCTTTGGTGTTCCAGGCCATGCGTACATTCATTCCGTCGCCGTCATCATGACCCTGCGGCGAATACAAACGGCATATTTCAGCGAAGTCGTATGCGTCGATTTCCTTTGAGGCTAACCTATCGCAAAGCTCCGGGTCGTCGGCAAGAAACTTGCACAGCGCACGGATTACACCGGCTCTCGCCCTGCCATACGTAGTAAGATACTCGCCCACTCCATCCTCCTTCAGTCCTATCAGATAAGCGTCGCCGTCGGCAAAGCTCACCGGCACGAGGTAGCCTTGACTGTTGAACTGCCAGCTGTAGCCGACCGCCGCCAAGCGCAGATGCCGCCCCATGCCGAGGCAATTCATCCAAACGGCATCCTTCTTCCTGCCGCCTTGGTCTTTATACGGCGCATAGACGAACGCTCCGGCCACTACGCTGTCACGCTCGAAAGCCAACACCGCCACACTGTCTGACACCAACCGAAGCCTCCGCCCGTCAGCGGTTACAAACCGCAACGTCTTCCCTTTGAGGTCGGGCAGAAGCGCCTTGCCCTCATATCTCGTGCTGTCGTTCATCACGACGACCGCGTTTTCACGAGCCAACTCCTCATGGAACAGGCTCGCAACGCTGCACGAAACGGCAACAGGACACACCGCAACGGCAATCAAGCCATTTGCAAACCGCCCTAAACGCCTGAAAAAATGTTTGCTTGATTTTACTCCCATAACCTGTAATTTTATCTGAACTCTTGTATTACGCAAATATACTGAAAAGCACACATGTCGCAAGGGCGAGGGTAAAAACCTGACATTTATATTAAAATTTTACACTTTTGTGTACCTGAAAGATGTTTTCTTGCTTAATTTCCGTACATTTGCAATAACATCATACCAATAAAAACACGATATAAACAACCGAATGGAAATACGCAGAAACGACTTCCTGATAATACCGGGAGACACTGACGACATACCGCCTGACGCCCAAATGAAGACCGGGACCTTCATTAGCATGGCCAAGGCATTGGCGCAAACCACCGACAGGTTTGTGTACATAATCGATTATGCCAAGCGGAAATTCATCTACGAGTCAACCAACATGGCGTATCTTTTGGGCGAACCGACCTGCAACATCGAGTTTTTTGACTACGGACTGTACTTCAACCACATACCAGAAAGCGAGCAACGCAAATTCATTGAGATAAACATGGCGGCCTGTGAAATGTTCGCACGGTTCCCGATTGAAGAGCGGACGATGCACACGATAACTTACGACTTCCCCTTGGTGCAGATGAAAAGGCAACGGCTTGTAAACCATCATCTTACGCCGTTGGCGCTGTCAAGAAGCGGACGCTTGTGGCTTGCGCTCTGCACCATCGGCACATCGGCAAGGCAAACGCCGGGACATGTCGTAATAAGGGAATCGGATTCAAGCAGATATTATGAATACTTGCCTGACAGGCATGAATGGATTGAAAAAGAAATAAGCCCATTGCGAGACGCGGAGCGCAGCATATTAATCCTCTCGGCGCAAGGATTCACCATTTACGACATTGCCGACCGGCTATGCAAGTCGGTTGACACGATAAAGAAGTACAGGAAAAACATATTCAAAAGGTTTGATGTCAAGAACATAGCTGCCGCCTTGACATACGCCACCAATTATAAAATGCTTTGACGCGAAGCGGCGTTTTCCACTTCGCGTCAAAGCATTAAGCAAGTCACTTAATCATTTCCAGGAACGTGTCTTCATCCACAATGGGCACTCCGAGCTTCTCCGCCTTTTGCAGTTTGGCCGGTCCCATGTTGTCGCCTGCAAGTATGAAGGAGGTCTTTCCGCTGATGCTGCCGACGTTCTTGCCGCCGTTTTCCTCGATGATGCGCTTGTACTCGTCGCGGCTGTGACGGGCGAACACGCCGCTGATGACAATGCTCTTGCCTGCAAGTTTTGTGCCCTGCGCCTGCATCTGCTCATCGCTAAGCCGCATCTGTAGGCCGTAGGCGCGCAGGCGGTTGACGATTTCCATGTTCACGGGGTTGTGGAAATACGTTATTACGCTCTTGGCGATTACTTCGCCGATGCCGTCAATGTCGGTGAGTTGCTGCAACGTGGCCGACGCCAAGGCGTCAATGTCCTTGAAACGGCGTGCCAACAGGCGTGCGGAAGTCTCGCCGACAAAGCGTATTCCGAGTGCGAACACCACGCGTTCGAACGGCACTTGGCGCGAGGCGGCTATGCCATCGACCACGCGCTCGGCCGACTTCTGCCGGCTGCCGTCGCCGTTGATTTGCTCGACGCATATATCGTACAAGTCAGCAACGTTGCGGATGAGTCCGCGACGGTAATATTCGTCAACTGTTTCAGGGCCGAGGCTGTCAATGTTCATTGCGCGGCGCGATATGAAATGCTCAATGCGCCCCTTTATTTGCGGCGGACAACCGGCATCGTTGGGGCAGTAATGGGCGGCCTCGCCTTCGTAACGTACAAGCTCCGAGCCGCATTCGGGGCAACGGGTGATAAACTCCACCGGGCGTGCAGACGCATCGCGGCGCGACGTATCGACACCTACTATTTTGGGGATGATTTCCCCTCCCTTCTCTACATACACGTAGTCGCCCTCGTGCAGGTCGAGACTGCGTATAAAGTCCTCGTTATTAAGCGTGGCACGGCGCACCGTAGTGCCGGCCAGCTGTACAGGTTCCATGTTGGCGACAGGGGTGATTTGCCCCGTGCGGCCTACCTGGTAAGTCACCTCATTAAGACGTGTACACTCACGTTCGGCCTTGAACTTATAGGCTATTGCCCACCGCGGACTCTTGGCCGTGTAGCCAAGCGCACGCTGTTGGCGCAGGGAGTTGACTTTGAGCACGATGCCGTCAGTTGCCACGGGCAGGTTCTTGCGCTCCGTGTCCCAGTAGTTTATGAAGTCGTAGATTTCCTGCAAAGTCTTCACCTTGCGCATACAGTCGCTGATTTTGAAGCCCCATGCACGGGCGCGCATCAGGTTCTCGTAGTGCCCGTCGCCCTCAATGCCGTCGCCGAGGAGGTAATACAGGTAGGCGTCGAGCCGCCGCGAGGCAGCCACCTTCGGGTCGAGGCTCTTCAGCGTGCCGCTGGCGGCGTTGCGCGGATTGGCAAACAGCGGCTCCTCGGCAGCCTCGCGCTCGGCGTTGAGCCGCTCGAACTCACGCCAGGGCAGCAGTATTTCGCCGCGGATTTCAAACTCGCGAGGCCAGTCGCCGTCCTTTAATACTAATGGTATGGAGCGGATTGTGCGCACGTTGGCCGTAACATCGTCGCCCTGAACGCCGTCGCCGCGAGTAACGGCCTGCGCCAAGCGACCGTCAACATAGGTCAACGAAATTGACAATCCGTCGTATTTCATCTCACAACAGATTTCAAAATCCTCGCCGCCAAGCCCTTTCCTCACGCACTCGTAGAAGTCGGCCACGTCCTGTTCGCTGTACGTATTGGCAAGCGAAAGCATCGGGTACTTGTGCGCCACTTGACGGAACTCCGTGCTGATGTCGCTGCCCACGCGCTGCGTAGGCGAGTCTGGGTCGGCCATTTCGGGATGACGCGCCTCAAGCTCCTGAAGCTCGTGCATCATGAAGTCGAACTCCTGGTCGCCTATTGTAGGCTGGTTCAACACGTAATACTTGTAATTATGCTCGTGCAACTCTTTGCGGAGCTGCAATATACGTTGTTTCTCGTCCATTTGATTTGCTGTTAATAAAATGCTTTTCAGGCGCAAAGTTAGCAAAAACAAGCGACAAATGCAATTACAAGCAGCGTTTTCCGCAAGAACAATATTTACGTATTTGTACATATAAACAAAGCAATGTCACACCCCATGAGAACCGCCACATAACTACCTGAAACCCAAAGACCTTGCAAAAGGTGGCCTTTCATCTTGTAAAAGGCCACCTTTCAGGCGATGAAAGACGGCCTTTTGGAATGCGATTTGCCGTTAGTTGGAATTTGCGAGGAAACAGATGGCTACATCAATATCCTTCACCTGAAACTTACCTATTAATTATATTGATTTGTAGAAATGGCAAAAATAAATTGCATGATTGAAAATAAATTCGTTATTTTGTAAACAAAAACAAGCAAGGAGCTATGGACTCATTACATATAAAGAACTTCAAGAACCTGACAAACCTACGATTAGAAGGACTAAAAAAAGTAAACCTGATTGTAGGACGCAACAATGTGGGCAAATCATCACTTTTAGAGGCAATATCCATTTACCTGTCAAACGGAAGCGAAGACAGCCTGAAAAGCGTATTGTCTTGTCGCGGAGAATTGGTCAATATAAACACGTTGGACAACGATGCAGATGTCAACAAGATAATGATAACGCAATACTCCGCTTTGTTCAACGGCAGGAACACGTCATTCACTGAAGCAAATTTCTTTTCTATTGGAGAGAATGAAGACATCATTACAATTAGATTTGTACGAATTGGAGAAAAAGAAATTGCTGTACAAAATGACAGAAAATTTGGTAGAGATATTTTTATTTACACTGACGATGAAACGGATTTACCTAATTCTATTCAATATATTGGAGACGGATTAGCTGTATTCGATTCATTAAAAGCACAAAATGTAATACGGTTTGACTCACGTGGCATATCACGTGACGTAAATAAAAAATGTTATTTTGAATATGTATTGACACGCGACTTCATGTTACGCCACAACACTACGCTGTTTGACCGCATAGCCTTGTCCGACAAAGAGCAATACATATTGGAGGCGTTGCGTATTATCGAACCAGACATTGACAGACTGAACTTTCTCAATGAATCAACATACACAAACAACCGCATACCGTTTGTGACACTGAAAAGTACAGGCGAACGCCTTAGACTTACATCAATGGGCGACGGCATAAACCGCATTTTGACTATAATCCTGGCTTTGGTGAATTGTAAAGACGGTGTTTTCTTACTTGACGAATTTGAAACAGGACTGCATTATACCGTGCAGCAACAATTATGGCAGATGATATTCAGGCTTGCCGACATGCTCAATATACAGGTTTTCGCAACATCCCACAGCCGTGACTGCATTGACAGCTTTGTCTCGGCAAACAACAACGGCATGGGACAAATAATACGCTTGGACAAACGGGGAGACGACATCGTAACGGTAAACTATGATGACGAAAATGAAATGCAGTTTATAACAGAACACGATGTTGAAATCAGATAGCCATGAGTAAAATTAATGACAACCCCTTTGTCTTGCTTGTTGAAGGGAACAACGATTTCCATATCGTCTGTTCTTTGTGCCAATATTACAATGTAAAAGAGAATTTCCGCGTAAAACAATGTGATGGTATTGACGCGGCAATAAACACATTTGAGCTGTTTTTAAAGAATCCTTCGGCATACCGCAAAATAGGTATTGTTGTTGATGCCGACAACAACGCGGAAGGCAGATGGCAAAAATTATTGTCAATATTGGGAAATACAGGTAAATATGATTGCAACAACTTGGAACTGACATCATCCGGACTGACATTACAGCCTAAAGATGATTTTGACTCTACCGTAGGCATTTGGATAATGCCTGACAATACAAGCAAAGGCATGATTGAGGATTTTGCGCTGAACATGATTGAACCGTCAGACCCTTTGCTTGAAAAAGCGGAATCAATATTATGCGAACTGGAACAAGACGGATTGCAACGTTACAAAGACGCCCATCGCTCAAAAGCAAAAATACACACATACTTAGCTTGGCAGGACGAGCCGGGGAAGCCTATCGGACAAGCTATTACGGCACATATCTTAAATCCTGGGAACGAAACAGCCAAGGACTTCGTAGGATGGTTGGAACGGTTGTTTGGTTAGTTTTGTCCAACCAAAACATATAAAGACGAAACAAAACGACAACATAAAGGGGCGCAGAATATGTCTGCGCCCCTTTCTATTGCACTGCTTTTAAGTGTGTGCCAACCTAAATCAGAGCCACTATCTGTTCACTACGAAGTTGCGGATTTGGCATTCCGTACCTTTGGAAGCGGCGTTCTTGGACGCCGACATGCGCAGACGCAAGGTGTGGCGGCCGGGCTTCAGTTCGGTTTCGAGCATGTACGTCCATGGAATGTACAGCGACTGGCTCCACGGGGTGTATGTGTCAAGCCGCTTGTAAGGTGCGCCGTCAACGCTGTATTCAAGCGTTCCTGCCGACGGGCCGCACACGCAGAAGATGCCGACGGCACGTCCCTCAAACGTAAGCGTAAGGCTGCTGCCAGGACGTTTGGCCTCAAGCATGGGCACGTCGACAAAGCCCTTGCGCTTCTCGTACTTGTCATCGGGATGCCACTTGTCAACGACCGTCCAGCCTTTCGACAGGCGTGCCTGCGTGATTGGCAGGAACTCGCCCTTGGTATAGCTGTAAGGGTCGAGCAGTTGAGACGGTATGTCGTGCGGACGGCGCACGCTTTCAGCCGTAATGCCACGCTGCATGTCGTCAAGAAGGTTGGCTACCGCCGCCGCATATATAGCCTGTCCGGCTGGATGGGGATGTGCATAGCCGAACTCCTGCCACGTAAACTGGCCGTCGCGTATGCGTTCCGCTATTTCCTGCGCAAGATTTACGGTAGGTATGCGGTAATGGTTGGCTACGCGCTCGTAGTTCAATATTACGTCGGGCACTTGTCCGCCGTCATAGATTGGGAGGAATCCGTCTGTTGCGAAATGGGTTATTACAATATCCGTCATCGGGTTTGCCTCCAAGGCCCGGCGCACTTCGCCCTCTATGCCGCGCACCTGCTCCGTGGCGTTGAAGCCGTTTGTCATGTCGTTGGCCGAACCGTCAATGAAAAGGAGGTCTATTTCTCCCTTTGAAAGTACGTCGTTTTGCAGGCGGAACGCTCCGGGAGTGCTGCCTGTAGAGCTGATGCCGGCCTCAACAAAATCAAACTTAGTGAACGGGAAACGCTGCTGCAACTGCTCCTCGATAATGTCTTTCCAGCCTTCCATCTCCGTGATAGAGCCGCCGACGAACGCCACGCGGCCAGTGCGCTCGCGCTCAAACTTGATGAAAGAGTTGGCAATACTGCCGCGCACGGTATAGTGTTGGAACTTCCTATAGTCAGGCTGCTTGCGCATGATGAAGTCTACAATGGGCTCCGGCTGCTCCAAGCTGTGCGGATGATGCCCCACCCCGGGCTTTATTATCATCTCGACCGTGCCGCCCATAGCCATGTAACGCTTGCGCACTACGTACATATTCTCTTCAATGGGCACGCTCTCGTCGCTGTCGCCACACACGCTGAAGATGGGCACTCCAGCCTTTGCCAACGGCTCAAGCTGGTCTATGGGATTGCCGGTGAAGCGGTCGAGCGTGGCCTCCGTCAGCCCCCACTTGTCAAGCAAAGTCTGCCAAGAATTCTTGTGGAGCTTATTCAAGCATGTGAAAACGTCGCTCAACGGGGCGTCAAGGTAAAGGGCGGAAACCTTGTCGGGATTGCGTGACGCCCAGATAAACGAATAAAGTCCGCCACGGCTAAGCCCTTCCATCACCACCTTGGGCGACAGTCCGTATGTCTTTGTCATCGTCTGATAGAAGCGGTTGCCCATGTCGATAGACCAAGGATTGGCGTAATCGTCGGTCAAATCGAGATAGGCTACATGGAAACCTTTGTCGAGCAAGGCCATGTCGGCCCAAGCGAACGCGTCGAAAAACGCTGGCCGCCAAATCCAAGGATTGCCGGGTGCAGGTTTTGACGGCACTACCACCGTAGCATTGCGCCCACGGAAAGTAAAGTCGTAACGGTCGCCCGTGTGCCAACGACTCTTGAAACCGGGGAAAGCCTGCGGCTCATGCCGCTTCACCTTGCCAGTCAAGGCTGTGTAAACAGTCTCGGCTATGCGTGCGGCAGCTACCTTGTCAGGATGTATCTTGTCTGGGAAATGGGCGGCCATGCCGCTTGTCGCCGTGTGCAGGTCTATCACCTTAAGCCCCTCGCGGCGGGCCACATCCTTGATGGCAGGTATCACTCCGGCGGTAATCACGCTGTCATTGATGCCCCACTGTATGCCATACGCCTTGGCTGGCAGGCAAAGATAGATTTCAGGTTTCGACGCAAGTCCGCGCAACTCCTTTATAAGCCGGCGCATGTCCTTGCGGAAGTCCTTGCCGTATTTCCAGTTCTGTGGCTTAGAGTCGTTTGTTCCCAATTTCACAACAACGATGTCTGGCTCGAAAGCCAACGCCTCTCTGTACGCCCGCTCCTTCATGTAGGGATATTCGCCCTTCATCAACAGATGGCGCGCGCTGACACCGAAGTTGCGCACTTCATACCCCTTGCCCAACAACTGGCCGAGCACTGCCGGGTAGCTGTCACGCTCGCGGTTGTCTACACCCGAGCCGTAAGTGATGCTGTTGCCTATGCAGGCAACCTTGACTACATCTTGCTTTTCCTGTGCATATCCACGGATTGCACACGACAGGAAAAGCAGCAAGACACAAAAATAATGAAAACGTCTGATGTTCATGGTTTATAAGGTTTATTGGTTGATATGGTTTTTCAAAAATATAAGGAGGCAGAGGGTTGCCTCTACTTCTTTGTGAACTTCTTGATTGCGCTGTAAGCGTCGTAAAGTCCAAGCTCGCCGGCCTTGCTAAGGTCGGCAATGCCAACGTCAGCCTTGCCCATATTGATGTTGGCTATACCGCGGTTATAATACGCCTCGGCAAGCTTCGGGTCGAGTTTTACGGCCATACTGTAATCGGCAACCGCCTTGGCGTAGTCCTTGCCGGAAGCATAGAGATTGCCACGGTCGAAATACAGATAGGCATTGTCTGGACTTAGCTGTATGGCCTTGTCGAGGTCGGAAATGGCACCGGCCGTCTTAAGCCGCACGTCTTCGCCGCGTGAAGCGTCGTACTCGTTCATGCGGGCCTGGCAAACGGCACGTTGCCAGTAGGCCAAAGACGACGTGCTGTCTGTCTGTATGTAAGCTGTAAGGTCGCTTATGGCGTCGGCATAATTCTGCACCACGCTGTTTGCCACGGCACGCTGGAGAATAAGCCCTTTGTCTTCCTGCAAGTTGTGCGACTCGGCAATACGGGCGGACAGCGTGTCGATGACGGCGAAAACGTCATTGCTTTCCGGTTCTGACAGTTGCTTTGCGCCGCATCTCACATAGAGCCTGCGCAACGGTTTTTCGCTGAAATTAAACTTCTCGACCTCATTGTCGAATGCTTGGTACGCCTTGACTGCATTGTCATAAGGACTGAACGACAACAGGAACATTGGCTGGAACACAACTTCGATTTTGCGGTTTTGCACGCGTCCACGATAAACGGTCGAATATTCGTGCTGCACGGTGTTCTCATCTTCCACGACAAGCTGGTTGTATTTGTCGAAGTCTATCTCGCTCTTCTTGCGCACTTCTTCCTTCTTACGCTTGCTCCATCGTTGCTGACGGCCATAATGCTTGTCCATCTGCGCCTTGAATATACGGAACTCGTCAAGCTCCGCCTTTGATGTCATGCCGACCTTGCGGTAGCAACGCGCACGGTTGCTCAACCCCGCCCAAAAGTTGGGATACTGGTCAATGAGCTTTGTATAATCACGGATTGCGCCGTAAATGTCACCCGTCCGTTCAAGAAGTATTGCACGGTTGTATATGGCCATGACGTTGTCAGGCTCAAGGTTGATGATGTAATTGAAATCTTCGATTGCCCTGTTGTCGTCGCCCACCTGGACGCGCAGCTGCCCACGGTTGTAATGGGCGAGGAAGTTGTGTGGGTCAATCTCAATTGCCTTGTCATAATCGGCAAGCGCACCGTTGAGATTGTTAATATTATAGCGAGCCAAGGCACGGTTGACGTAATTCCCGGCAGTGTTGGGTTTCAAATGGATAGCCTTGGAAAGCTGGGCATCAGCGTCTTTCCATTTACGCTGCGACAGGCTTATCATAGCACGGAACGCCCACGCGTCGCCGTCATAAGGGTCAATCTCAAGGCTTTTGTCAAGGTATTTCGCACCCTCTACAGTGTCTTTCTGCTGCATGCAGACCTCGGCTTTCAGAGTAAACGCCTTGGCGTAGGTCTTCCACATGCCCATCATCGAGTCCAAATCCACATTTGCCGCATCGTAATCTTTCTTTTCCATCTTGCACAGCACGCGGTTGAACCACAGGTTCTTGTCATACGGATTGAACTCGATGGTCTTGTCGTAGTCGGCGATGGCCTCGTCATACTTCTGCTGCTTGATGCGGCACAAACCGCGAAGTTCGAACAAATTGGGAACATACGGGTTAAGCCTTATAGCCTCGGAGCAGTCTTTCTCCGCACCTACATAGTCGTCAAGGTAGAACTTTGCGACGGCACGCAGAAACCATGGCTCATAAAGATAAGGCTTGACCATGATGACTTGGTTGAAATACTGTATTGAAAGGACATAATCCTCATAATAAAGCGCACTGCGACCCACGTCTATAAGCCTGTCGGTACGGAATTGGGCCGACACACTCAATGACGCGAGCAAAAGCAACAAAGACAATAAAAACTTGCGCATATAATGAAAGAATGTCCTGAAACACAGATAAAAAACACGCGCCGAAGCCTGCACAGGCTCGACGCGGAAAAGCCTAACAGGGCTATTTACGGGCAATCTTGGTACGATAACTGCAATTGAAACGGCCTTGGAGTATCGCCTTGAGCTTGTTCTTGATAAGCTGGCGGCGAAGCGGAGACACGCGGTCAATGAAGAGTTTTGCGTCAAGATGGTCGAACTCATGTTGCATCACACGCGCCAAATAACCTTCAACCCACTCGTCGTGCTCTGTAAAGTCCTCGTCCATGTACTTAACACGGATACGCGTTGGACGCTTCACGCTTTCGTGTACGCCCGGCACGGACAGACAGCCCTCTTCGGAAGAGTCGACCTTGGTGTCGTCGTACTCAAGGATGTGCGGATTGATATATGCCTTGCGGAAGCCTTTATATTCAGGCAAATCTTCAGAAAGCACATCAAGGTCGATTACCGCAAGACGTATGTCAAGACCTATCTGTGGAGCAGCCAAGCCAACACCATCTGAAGCGGTAAGCGTCTCAAACATGTTTTCAATGAGTTCTTTCAGGCCAGGATAACTGCCGTCTATATCTTGCGAAACCTTGCGCAACACCGGCTGGCCATAAATATAAATAGGTAAAATCATCGTTTTCTTCTTGCAGACTCTAAATAACTTTGCAATATTATCGTTGCACTCACTTCGTCGACAAGCGCCTTGTCTTGTCTTTTCTTCTTATGCAGACCACCATCAATCATGGCCCTATGAGCCAAAACCGAAGTGAAACGCTCGTCATAAAACTCTATGGGGATGTCAGGAAATGCATTACGCCAACGGTTTACAAACTGCACAACACGCGCCATATTCTCACTCGGACTGCCATCCGCCTGCTTAGGCTCGCCTATGACTACACGCTCAACCTGCTCCTTGCCTACATAGTCGCGCAAAAAATCAAAAAGCGCAGACGTAGAAACCGTCACCAACCCACCTGCGATAATCTGCAAGGGGTCAGTGACAGCTATGCCTGTACGCTTCTTGCCGTAGTCAATCGACAATATACGCGCCACGTATTTACTTTTGGTTATACAACAACCATGCGTCAGGATACTGCGCACGAAGCTCGTTACGGCTGTTTACTGCATCAGCCTTAGTGTCATACGTAGCCGCTACGACACGATACATCTGGTTGGAAGGATTATATGCGACCTGCGCATCATATCCCTGGCTCTTCAATGTGCCCTGCAAGCCTTCTGCATTTGCCTGCATTGAGAATGAGCCGACAATCACACTAAAGCTCTTAAGCCCGGCACCGTTGACAACCGAAAGAGTCTCCTGCCTTACGGGAACATTGTCCGCATTGTCAACCACAACAGTCTCACTCGCCGGCTTTTCAACAACCGGAGCAACTACAGCAATTTCCTCACTGCCTTGGCTTTGCTCCGTAGCACGATTCTCCTCCTGAGCCTTCGCCTTCTCGTACATCTTACGGTAAGCACTTTCCGACGACTTACAGCCAGTAAACGCCAAAGCTACACACAAGCTGGCGCACATCACCATGTATTTCTTCATAATTTCCCTTGTTATTGTTTAGAAACCAAACTTATTTTCAACATTTATCGTGCGAAATTACACAAAAACAAGCAAAACCGCCGAAAAACCGCACATAAAGTTTGTTAAATCAAGGAAATACATTGTTTTTAACAAAAAAGTCAGACAAAAACATTGACATTTGAGAAATTATCACTATTTTTGCTATCAGTAAACCTCTTTACAGACAAGAGGGCATTGAATTGAACATAACTTATTTGTATAACAAAAAGGCATTAATTATGAAAGCATTAGGTTACATTGGCGCATTCTTAGGAGGCGCAATCGCAGGAGCAGCCTTAGGATTGCTTCTTGCTCCCGAAAAAGGAAAAGACACACGCGTAAAAATAACTGACGCAATCGACGACTTCTGCCAGAAGCACAATATCAAATTAAGCAGAAAGGAAATGAACGATTTGGCAGAAGACATTACAGATGCAACCGAGACGGAAAAAGCCTAAATCTCTTTTCGCACATGTTTTCAAGCGACAAAAACATTGAAACTATCGGCCAGCTGATACAGCTGGTAAAACACAGTATCGGGCTTCAGGGTGAATACCTGAAGCTCGATATTATGGAAAAAACCGTAAGGATTATCACAGCCTTACTGCTTTTTGCCATTCTAACACTGATTGTCATTGCAATCTTATTTTTCCTTTCAATGTCGGCAGCAATTGCCATGGGACAGGCCATCGGATATCCGGCATCATTCGGCATCATAGCCGCATTCTACATTGTAATTTTCATTTTGTTCCTCACCTTCAGAAAAAGCTGGATTGAGAGACCGTTAATCAGATTTATAACCAGCCTGTTAATGGAATAACCGTTCGATAAGGATTATGAGAAAAACAGAGACATACAACACATTACATGAGATAAGGTTGCGCAAAGAAACAATCTTGGCCGAAATCAGAATGGACAATCAGCAGATGAACATTCTATGGAAAGACTTGTTCCACAAACCAGAGCAAAAGAAAAAAGGGCTTACACTATCATCAATCATGACAATGGGAACCGGTGTGGCCGACGGTTTTCTACTTATATGGAAACTATATCGGAAATTAAAGAAGAAATAATACAATTTCGCGCTCAAAAAAAATCACAAGACACAACCATTATAAACGAAAAAAGGAGTACCGCTGTACTCCAACCTTGTTAACCTTAAATCTAATACTATGAAAAACACGGTGCAAAGGTACTGGTTTTTCAACAACCATCCAAATATTTGCACTGGTCTTACTTGTTATTTATCATTCATTAACTTAAAATAGACACTATTTTACATCTATTAAGACTAAAAGTCGATTATTTGTCCATCATAGGCAAGTTTAATATCTTCGGGTAGCATGCTATTAACTTCATCATGCAAGCCTATGTCGTGCCCCATATGTGTAAAAAAAGTATGTTCTGCACCTACCTTGCGTGCGAAAGCGACAGCCTGCCCTACCGTAAGATGTGAATGATGTTCGGGAGCGAAACGCAGAGCATTGACAACCAAGACCTTAACTCCTTTGAAGAAAGCCAGCTCACTATCGTCAATGGTTTTCATGTCGGTTATATACATCAAGTCGCCCAATCGATATCCAAGTATCGGGAGTTTGTCGTGCATGACCTGAATTGGCACGACATCAACACTTCCTATACGCAAGTGCTGATGCGGCATAACCACATTAAGCCTTATCTTAGGCACTCCTGGATATTTATGTTCACCGAAACAATATGGAATCGAATGGCGCAACCTTTCTGCTGTTTTGCCATCAGAATACAAATCGACACAGCCAAACGCACAAAACGGGCGCAAGTCGTCAATTCCTCCTACATGGTCATAATGCACATGGGTCAGCAGTACTGCATCGAGCTTGCCAAACTCAACGCCTAGCATCTGCTGCCTGAAATCGGGTCCGCAGTCTATCAGTATTCTCGTACCACCAGACTCTACAAGGGCTGAAGCACGCAGTCTCTTATCATGCACATCAGTACTTGAACACACCTTACAGGTACATCCTATCGTTGGAACTCCTACAGATGTGCCAGTACCAAGAAAAGTAAGCCTCATAGTCAAATGATATTCACCTCGGGAGTTATCTCGATTCCAAATTTGGCCTTGACATCGTCTCTTACTGCATTGCAAAGCCTCAACACATCTTCCCCACTTGCACCACCATGATTGACAAGAACCAAAGCCTGCCGCGGATGAACGCCCACATTGCCGAGCGACCGTCCTTTCCAGCCACACTGTTCAATCATCCATCCTGCCGGGATTTTCACGCGGCCTCCATCAGCATTATAATGCGGTATCTCTCCAAACCGCCACACCAGTTCTTCATACTTTTCCCGGCACACTATGGGGTTTGTAAAAAAGCTGCCGGCATTTCCTTCGACTGCCGGGTCTGGCAATTTTGCCTTTCGGATATCTATTATCACATTTCTCAACTGCGACACGGTCGGCGTACAAATGCCTTTCGCGTCAAGTTCCGCACGTATGTTCCCGTAATCCAAATGCGGCACGAACGTGTCAGACAGATTATAAGTAACATAAGTTATGACGTAACGGTTGTGCCATTCTCCCTTGAACTTGCTCCATCTGTAAGAATATCCGCAATCTTCATTTGAGAACTCGCAAACCTCACCGTTTGACATATCCACAACCTCTACTTTATATATCAAATCTTTCGCCTCAACGCCGTAAGCTCCAATGTTCTGCACCGCGCTTGCGCCCACTTCTCCAGGTATCAATGACAGGTTCTCCGCCCCGTACATACCGTTTTCAACGCAAAGCTTTACCACATCGTCCCAAACCTCTCCGCTTCCGCAACGCAAGAGAATGCTGCCGTCCATACGCATGGCATGACGCCCCTTAATTGCGGAATGTAGCACCGTACCGTCAAAGTCTTTTGTAAACAAGACGTTGCTGCCACCGCCCAAAATAAGCAAAGGGCCGTCGGCTTCGGTAAGAGACAACGCTATCCGCTGCAACTCTTCCACTGTGGAAAACTCAATATATCGGCGGCATTTCACGTCCATTCCGAACGTATTATGCCCTTTCAGGCTATAATCATGCAAGTCTTTCATACAAAACGAATTGACCTTCACTAAATCCACATATTACGGCAAGCCATCACTCCGAAAGGCTGGTCAGCTTCCATTCTCCGTCCATACGCTTGAACGTAAGCCGCATTTCCATGCCGTTGGCTATGCCGCGCATCACGAATATCTTTTGGCTGCCTTCGGAGTACTTCTGCCCATACATTATATTATAAATGTTTCCAGAAGGCAGCTCCGGCGCAAAAGCCGGCCATGTCTCAGGGGCAATCTCGCCCGTCATAGTGCTGAAATCGTCGTCAGGGTCTGGCCCTGTAAATACAACAGGATTGTTAAGGCTTTCCAACTGGAATTCCGGGTCGGTGGCAAAATGCTGATAAAACGCGAGAAACGAGGCGTTCGTGTTATGCACCATGTCGTTTGTACGTATCGAAGTCAGCATCCACCGTCCGCCTATCCTGTCAAACATGTATTTCTTTACCTTCTCCTCCACCAGGTTCACCTTCTCCACGACAACCTTGTTTATCGACGTATCCTTAACTACGTCCATCTGCTTTTCGCTGTCGAATATCAAGGTATAATATCCCTGCTCCATGAAGAAATACTCCATCGTCCATTGGCTTTTCTTCACATAAACGGTATTTTCGCCGTCGACAACCTTCAGCGGAAACTTTATCCTGGCATACTGCAACTTACTATTGGCGGCGAAATTGAAGATAAAGTCGTCAAAAAGCTCGTCGGCAGCCTTCGGCATCGGTTGCTCCGAGATTATTTCCTCCATAGTGTCGACTGCGGCAGTATCCACGGCCAGCACGGTGTCAACGGCTGTCGTGTCAGCCGCTTCCGGCTTCTTGTCGGAACAGCCTGTCGTCCACATCATCATCGACAGGCACATTGCAAAGAGCAATAAAAAACCCTTCCTCATAATTCCATACCATTTCAGCGCATGCAAGCATTGGCGCAGCAACTCTTGCAGCCAACGCACGGCGGCATCCGCACAAATGGCAAAATGCCGCACAGCCGTGCCATTCCAACACTTTCCACGCGCCTGTAACAGGCTTTCAAAATTTGCGCAAAAGTACAACTTTATTTTGGTTTATGGCATATATTCAAGCTAAAAATATTACCTTTGCATCAATATTTTAATAAGCATCAAAATTATCTTCAAAATGATACTCGACAAAATAGCGAAACTGCTTGAAGAAGTCAAAGGGCTTAACGCTTCAACGCCCGAAGAAATAGAAGCTTTAAGACTAAAATACCTTAGTAAAAAGGGCGAAATCAACACTCTTATGGCCGACTTCCGCAATGTTCCGGCGGAACAGAAAAAGGAAGTCGGAATAAAAATCAACGAACTCAAGCAAACCGCACTTGAACGCATCAACTCGCTGCGCGAACAATGCGAGACAGGCGAAAGCCTTGGCGACGACATCGACCTTACGCGCACGCCTTATCCTGTCAAGTTCGGCACACGCCATCCGCTCACAATAGTCAAGAACGAAATAATAGACATCTTCTCGCGCATGGGCTTCACCCTCGCCGACGGGCCCGAAGTGGAGGACGACCTGCACGTATTTACTAAGATGAACTTCGCAGCCGACCATCCGGCACGCGACATGCAGGACACGTTCTTCGTGGAAACCAACCCCGACGACGTAACCAAAAACATAATCCTGCGCAGCCACACAAGTTCCGTACAGGCACGCGTCATGGAAACGACACAGCCGCCAATCCGCGTCATCTGCCCTGGACGCGTTTACCGAAACGAGGCCATCACGGCGCGCGCGCACTGCTTCTTCCATCAAGTCGAAGGACTTTACATCGACAAGAACGTGTCGTTCACCGACCTGAAGCAGGTTCTCCTGACGTTCGCACGCGAACTGTTCGGCGCCGACACTAAAATCCGCCTGCGCCCAAGCTACTTCCCATTCACCGAGCCGAGCGCGGAAATGGACATATCGTGTCACATCTGCGGAGGCAAAGGCTGCGGTTTCTGCAAACACACGGGATGGGTGGAAATCCTCGGGTGCGGCATGGTCGACCCCAACGTGCTTGAGCTTTGCGGCATAGACAGCAAGGTTTACAGCGGTTACGCCTTCGGCCTCGGCGTCGAGCGCATCACCAACCTGAAATACCAGGTGTCCGACCTGCGTCTGTTCTCCGAGAACGATGTGCGCTTCCTGCACGAGTTCGACGCGGCAAACTGATTTTAAAGGTGAGAAAGTGAGAAGGTGAGAAGGTGAAAAGATATACAGGTGATAATTTCTCACCTTCTCACCCTCTCACCTTCTCACCCTCTCACCTTCTCACCTCCACCATGTCCGAGCGCCTTTTCACACGCAGTTACATATTCATCCTGGCGGCCAACTTCCTGCTATTCTTCGGTTTTTGGCTCCTCATACCCGTCCTGCCGTTCTATCTCCGCGAGACTTACAACTGCCCTGCGGCCATGCTCGGCGCAATCTTGAGCTGCTACACGGTGAGCGGACTGTGCGTGCGCCCGTTCTCCGGCTTCCTGATGGACAAGTTTCCGCGCAAGCCCATCTACATTTTCTGCTACTTCGTCTGTGCGTCAATCTTCCTCGGCTACATAGCCGCAGGCATGCTCGTATGGTTCATCGTGCTGCGCGCCCTGCACGGAATAGCCTTCAGCAGCGTCACCGTCGGCGGCAACACCCTCTGCGTCGACATCACCCCGAGCAGCCGCCGCGGCGAAGCTCTCGGCTATTACGGACTAACCAACAACATTGCCATGGCGCTCGGCCCTATGGCCGGCCTCTTCATGCACGGCCAGGTAAGCTACACTACCATATTCCTTACAGGCATGGGCTTCAGCGTAGCCGGCCTGCTGTGCGCAATATGCGTAAAAGCCCGTACGCCCGAATCCATCAAGGCAAGGCAAGCCGCCAAGCTCCTTACAGGCGTAGACGCAGCCGCGCCGCAGCGCAAGCTCTCGCTCGACAGGTTCATCCTTCTTAAAGGAATACCTGTCAGCATATCACTGCTGATGCTCTCCATACCTTACGGCGCGACGACAAACTTCGTCGCCATGTACGCCAACGAAATCCACCTCGACGTGCCCTCCGGCTTCTTCTTCACCCTGATGGCCGCCGGCATGGGAGCGTCGCGCCTGGTCGCAGGCAAGAAGGTAGACCAAGGCTACGTCACGCAGTGCATACACGTCGGCCTGTACCCCGTAGTGCTGGCGTTCTTCATGTTAAGCATGTGCCGCTTCGTCGCGCCATGCAGCATGTCAGCGGCCGAGGCAATGTTCTTCGCCGTGCCGCTGCTCCTCGGCGTAGGCTTCGGCGTCATCTTCCCGGCAATGAACACGCTCTACATCAACCTCGCGCCCAACAACCAGCGCGCCACGGCCACCAGCACCTACCTCACCGCCTGGGACGTAGGCATCGGCATCGGTATAGCCACGAGCGGCATCGTAGCCCATTACTTCACCTTCTACATGGTCTACCTCATCGGCTCGCTGCTCTGCCTCGTGTCGATGATATATTTCAACACAAAAGTGACGCCGCACTATAACCGGAACAAATTAAGGTGATTTGTTTTAGTTGACAAGCAGACGAGCAGACAAGAAACAAGCAGGCAAATATACCGAACACACCTCATCGTAAGATACGTCAGTTCGGCATAAGAAATATCGGCAATCATCTAACTTCAAGCTGTCGGCTGGTATCTGTCATTCCGCGCTTTGTTCCGCCGGATTTGCAATCCGGCGGTTCTTAATTGCGGATTTGCAATCCGCTCATATATATACATATTCTTATAAATGCACGGTTTAAGCGGATTACAAATCCTTATAGTAAATTTAGGCGGATTGCAAATCCGCCTAAACATATTACCGACAACTTGGGGAGAATAAAGGAAATAGACCAACACATTCGTGTCAAGCAGCAACCTCATTTCAGCACTGCCTTCATGTCAACAATGACGCCGCCTTTATCCCGTCCCTCGTTAGCCAAGAACCATTTGGCCGCCTTTGACAGTTTTTCGGGCGGAAGCGTCTTCAACTTGGCCAGGAAATCCTGCCATTCCTTTTGCTTTTCCTCTCTTGTCTTTTTAGCTTCCATATAATTATCTACTTAACGGTGTTCGGATTGAGCAAAACCATATACAGAACACATACGTTATTATCCTTTTGTTGCAAAAATAGCAAAAATCCGCAACTGAGGCAAACGTTATATAGAACTTTAACACATAAAAAACCACCACATTGCATTTTTCCAATAAAGGCAATCAAGCTCCCTCCCTTCGGGAGGGCTGGGGTGGGTGTCAGAGGGCCGGGGTGGGTGTCACCAATACGTCACCTTTTGCGATGCAAAAGGCCGTGAATTGCACGCTAAAAGGCCGTGTTTCGCAATGCGAAACACGGCCTTTTGCAAAACCATGCGGCAACCGGAGCCATGCAGCCGTCAAACCTACGGATAATGAGGGGACAAAAAAGAGGGGCGCAGACGCGCCCCTCCTGTTACTATGCAGCACTGACAGATTACTTGTTTACTACTACTTTCCTTGTCGTGCCGTCAGACATCTTGATGATGTTAACGCCCTTCGTAGGAGCTGACAGCTTCGTGCCGTCCAATGCGTAGCGTGCAACCTCTACGGCGTTCTCGTCTGATACAACAGCATTGCTGATGCCTGTAGATGTCTCGCCAAGTTTCACCATGTTTGCATTAGAAACCCAAATATCATTAGCTGCACTATCTATGTATGCACCTTGCGAAGAAGAAACAAATTTAACTTCTTTGCCTATAAACGCGATAACATTCATGTTTTTAGCGTTCCATTCGTCAGGAAGAGTCATTTCATATTCATTGCTATAAGTTGTGTTGCTTGTCCAATTGATAGTTTCGCCAAAACCATAATTACCGCCAATAATCTGACGGAGCACATGGTCGTGGGGATAATCTGTATAAGCATCAGCATACTCTGAGCCTTCAGGATAGTAATATTGGACACCTTTCAAACCATCTTCTGTCAGATAAATTGTCAATGCACCGTCTGCAAGCAGTTTCTTTACATCTTGTGCACCTTCACCTGACACCTTTATCTTCAAGTTCCTTGTCTCTTCATTATATTCCGTAGCAATATCAACCGAAGCAAACGCCGGCACATTGGCATTTACCTGGTCTATCATGTTACTGTACATCGAAACATAAGAATTCACGTATTGAGGGGTAATACCTATGCTTATTGCATTTGATGAATACGGATTTAAATCTGCGTCGAATATAAGCGCACGGTTAAATGAAGCACTCGGGAATACTGATACTTCCAAGTTCACGAGATTATCGCCAGTTATGGTTGTGTACTCATCAGATACACCTCCATAATCCGTATGCACTGAAACCCACGCCAAATCGTTACGTTTAGCCGTTAATGCGTCCAGGAAATCATAGCCATAGGGACAGTTAGGACAACCTGCGGAAGTAAACTGTTCCACAAGAGTTTTCTGCTTTTCTACCACATCCTCCTCGTCAAACACATTGAAACTTGCAGTAAACATGTCGTCGTCTACATTTTCGGTAGGAACTTTACCGTTAATGTCTGCAACTTTCACGGTTAATGTGTGTTCTTCATCCTTGCTCAAACTTTCAGGTATATTAACCCTATAAGTGAATTGTTGTACATCATTGTTGATTAAAACAACAGGTGTATTAGCTTTATCAATACTGCTTCCGTCAATTTGGAAATCCAAAGTATATGAAGAAGGCAAGTTGTTTCCTGCATTGTTCAAATTAAGAACAACATCTAACGTTTTGCCCCTTTGTGCAATCGTCCTGTCAATTCCACCTGTCAGTACCAAATCATCATCACTGTAAGAACCGCCTTTTACAACAAGCTGAATGCACAAGTTGACATTGGTATAAACACTATACAAACCAAATCCTTGACCATAATTTCCATACATATAAATGCCGCCAACTGAAGAAGTCTCATTAAGGTCAGCATCAACTAAAAAGTTATGTTCGTCTCCGGCAGTCTCTATCACAAAGTCATAAGTTATGAAAAGACTTTCACCTTCGTTCAACGTTACGGGCGTATCGAATGTCACATCATTCCAACCTGCTACAGTTGTAGAAATAGTACCTGTCGTTACAGGGGTTGTACTGATACGTCCCTCTGCACTTATTGTGTACACAGAAATTGTCGAACTACCTATCGGTGCATAAAGTTGCACACGAGCTTTAGTCAACTGCCCACCAACAGCCTTACCTATCACATCAGAAAAGATTGGAGTACCAATTTCGCATTTTTGAGCCGGACAAGAAACACTACCATAATATTTAGAAATTTCATCAGATGTAAAGTATCCGATGATTCGTTCATCAGCGTCAAGGCCAATTCTTGTTGCAGTCCTATTCATTGCTTTCGCAGACGGTTTTACCATACCTGCATCAGGTGTCTGCATTAATTTGTACTTTGTGTCCCTTCCGTCCAAAGCACCTTTTGTGGCGAGCTTTTGCGCATTGACACCCACGATAGCCACCATAAGCGCCAAGATTGTAAGTAAAGTTTTTTTCATAATTGTAAGTTTTTAGTGTTTAACAACTATTTTGGCAGTCTTGCCATTTACATATTTTACAATATTGATGCCGCTTTGAGGTTCTGCCAAACGGCAGCCATCAAGCGTATAATATCCAACAATTTTATTTTCTTTATCAACATTTACGCCGTCAATACCTGCGGAAGTTTCATCATATACAAAGTTTACAGTTACCTCCGGGCCGTAAGCCTTAAACCTGTAAACCTTGATTATCTCACCATATTTTTCCTCTTCCTCAATAGTCATAACCTTCAATTTGAAGGTAACTTTACATTGTCCGTAAGCAGTTGGAGTCCAGTGTGCAATAAAAGGTTTTACCACATTGGCATCAACCTCTCCATTAGGACTTTCATAAGAGCCAGGTCTGTCTTGAGGAATACAATTACCGGGGAAACAGCAACTAAACGAACCATTGTCCAACCTTGAAATCTTGTATTCTACACCGACTCCTGTCGGCTCTGATGCATTGTTTTTTACAGACAAGCCTGTGTTTACTTCATAATAAGAAAGCATAGGGTCGCCACCGTCTACGTATTCAAGCTTTCCGTTAATCGTAGCACCGTCCTCTACAACATTGCCGCTTTCATCAACGAATTGCAACGTATTGTCTGTTTGCGCGCTTGCCGTACTACCGACAAATACAGCTGTAATAAACAAAAGTAAAGTCTTTTTCATATCTAATTATGTTTTTATTTTATATGGTTTAAGTTTCATTCTGCCGTCCCTGTACCACCTTCAGTAGCTCCGTCTTCTTGCGTTGGAATGACCGAAGCACGAACAGCCTGCTGCACGCCATCATCGTTATACACAAACGCTACTACCCACATGTTTTCCGCAACCCAGCCATCATCGAGCTTGTATGAGAATGTACGCGTCTCCACTCCACCAGTAATAAGAGTAATGGGGTCGCCCATACGGTCGTTGACAGTCTCGCGGAACACATGATTGTGTACATAATTCTGATTTACAGAACCATCGGGCATGTACTGAACACTTACGACACCATCCTCGACAAGCCAAACCTGGAGATTTCCTTCAACAGCAGTCAAGCCTTCGGCATCAACCGTTATGTCTACAGTCCGTGAACTTTCATCGTAGTCACAAACGGCTTTCAACTGCAATAACGGGTCTTGTGAAATCCTGTTTTCTACGTATGTAGCCCATGTATTCGGGTTCTCACTTATAACCTGGCGGTCAATCATAGCCGCGGGTTGCAGTGGTTCGCCCCGTTGCTCATAATACCAGTTGGCAGTCTCGTTATATAAAGGGAATGGTGTTCCATTAGGTGCTTTGCCCAAATCACCGCAATATAACCCTACTGCTATTACCGTATCGGCAGTATGTGCAGCCTGCATGGCCTCTATTGCCGCAGCAGCATTTGGGCAGTTCGAGCAACGCTGGGCTGTAAAGTCCTCTATTAAGACGCATTTCTTAACATCCGCAGGCTTTACATAGATAAACCTGTCGTCCTCGGAAATGTCGTTGCAGGCGGCTATGGAGAAAGCCGAGGCGAGGAGGAATGAGGTGTATATAAGTTTGTGAAGTTTCATTTTGCTTAGAAGTTATAGTTATACGAGAGGGTGAAGCCACGGCTTGACGGCACACGGCGGCACACTCCGCCTGCGCAGTTCCAGCCTTCGCGCGTGCGGCCATAGCCCAGCTGCAGGCGGTGCGAATTGTAGTTGAAGGTGACGTAGCCCTGGTAGTAGTGGGTGTTGGTCTCGCCGCTGTTGTACATGTCGGCGATGGTGAACATCCAGTGCGGACGCAGCGACAGTTCGAGCAGGCCGTAGAGCCAGCCCCCTTTGTCCTCGTCGGTGTCGAGATATTGCAGTTCTGCGCGCAGCGTCGTCTTGCGGCTGAGGCGGAACTTGGCGTCGGCTATGTAAATGTCAGAATGCACCATGCCGCCGTGTCCCTCGACGATGGACTGGTTGTAAAACTGGTTCATGTACATAAGGTTGAGGAGGAACGAACGCGACAGCCTCTTCTCCACCTGTATGTTGAGGTCTTGGTAATACGTTTCCTTGCCCCATTTGAAGAAGGACGAGCTGTAGCCGTCGGTGCCGTTGAACGAGTTGTTATAGGGGTTCTTGGCCTTGTCCTTGCGGTCTATTGAGTGAACGTGCGAGAAGTTTACCTTGACGTTCATGCCGTACTTGCCGCCGAGGGCGGTGTTGCGCTTGAAGCGGTAGCCCAGTTCGGCCTGATAGGCCCACTCGCCGTTGGGCTGCGTGGCATACGGGTACATGGCTGCGAGGGCGTATGTCTGGTCCATGGTGAAGGCCGGCAGGTGGTTGATGGCCGAGGCTATGGCGCTGGTCTCGCTCCTGCGGCTGCGGAACACCATTGCGTCGCTGCGCTTGGCTTGCAGCAGTAGGCTGAAGCCGCTGCGCGAATAGGTGGCCGACAGCATGGCTACGTTGCCCTTGCGGTAGATGTAAGGATAGTCCTTGTCGAAGGTTGGGTCTTGCCCCTTCCATGCGTATTCGGCAAGTATGTTGAAGCCGCCCTTCTGCAGGCTGGCACGCACGTCGAAGGCGTTGACCGACGAAGGGAAGTTAAGCTTGTGCGACGTGCCTACTATCATCTCCTGCTCCGGCTCGTACTTGTTTACCCACGACGCGCCGAGCGTAAGGTATGTGCCTTTCGACGACAGCCCCTTGAACCACTGGTCAACGTTCAGCTCCACGTCGGCGCCGCTCACCCAGCCCTTGTTCAAGTCCCAGAAGCGGCGCTGCTTGCCGGCCAAGACCTTGGCCGTGACGCCCTTGACGGGGCGCACCACGAGGCGGCCGCCGAGCAGGGAGTTGTCAATGCCGAGCGTGCGCTCCTCGTAAGTGCGGAGGATGAAGCCCGAACCAAACTGCTCGTAGAAGTTGCCGAGCGTCAAGTCCCACGACTTGAAGCGTGCCTTAACCCAGATGTTGGGCACGCCCCAGCCCTTAAAACCGTCCTCGTCGTAAAACGTGGGCAGCGGATGCTTGACGAACTCGAAGCGCGCTCCGGCGTCGATGTGCTCGCTGGTGAGCGTCACGTCGGCGTAAGTGTTGGTCAAGGCCCACTCGTCGTAGCCCTTGGCGTTTATTTCATTGTCCTTCTCGGGTATGATGATGTCGCTCTGTATGCTGCCGCTTACCGACACCTTCTTCTGTCCGTCGTCCTGCGCGGCGGCGCAAAGCGCGATGCCCGATGCGGCCAGCAGGCCGAACAACCGTATTGATACTGAAGACATTTCGTGTTATACCTTATTAATATATACAACCATCGTGCGCCGCGGCGTCACTCGGCTATAAGTTCCCTAACCTTCTCTATCAGCTCCTCTTCCGCCCCGTCAACGTAGCCGTTGTGGCGGTAGACTATGTTGCCCTTGCCGTCAACTATGACGGTATAGGGTATGGCGTTGCCGCCGAGGGCGCGCTTGAAGTCGCCGTTGGGGTCGAGCAGCACCTCGTAAGTCCATCCGTGGCTGTCTACGAGCGGCTTCACCTTGTTTACGTTCTGCGCCTGGTCTATAGAAACGGCGATGAGCTTCACGCCGGTCTCCTCCTGCCAGTCCTCGTACACCTCGCTGATGGCCGACAGGGCGCGGTTGCAAGGCTTGCACCAGGTGGCGAAAAAGTCGATGATGAAGGGCTTGCCTCCGTTTGAGAGGGTGTCGGTGTTGACGGTCTTGCCGTTAATGTCTTTCAATGTTACCGACGGCACTTGCGCCTTGACGGCCGTAGCCGCAAGCAGTGCTAACATGAGTACGGGTATAAGTTTTTTCATTAGATGGGTATTTTCGTTGACAACGGCAAAATTAGGTATTAGTTTTTTTTAACCAAATTTTATTTTAATTATTTCAAGTTCTGGCATTATTTTTTCAATTTACAAGCTAGCAGACAATCAAAACGCAGCGTCGCGTGGCGGTTTTCCGGCTCATCCACAATTTTGTGGGATGAAATACAAGGTCTATTAATGAAAGCATTTGTTCCGCAGAATTTGCAATCCGGCGGTTTCTAATTGCGGATTTGCAATCCGCACATACCCAAACATTTATCTAATGGCAGTGTGGTTTGAGCGGATTGCAAATCCTTATAGTACTTTTTGGCGGACTTGCAAATCCGCCAAAACACATTACCGACAGCATGACTTGCAGCAGGGTTTCATACATCAATAGGCAAAGTAGTACGTGGCAATCAAGCTCCCTCCCTTGGGGAGGGTTGGGGTGGGTATCCAATATGCCGTCTTTCGCAATGCAAAAGGCCACCTTTCGCATCCTGAAAGGCCATCTTTTGCAAGCTAAAAGACGGCCTTTTACAACGCATTGGATATCAGGCAGTTGCGAAGGCGGCCAACAGACATGCCGCAAACGGCGGAAAGGCGGCAGGCTGAGGCGGCCCTACGAATGACGCGAAGCAGGCGCACAGGGCCGCAACACTCCAGTGGGAAACAGCAGGATGAACATTGAATAAAAGGAAAATAAAAGCGAGCAAATGTTAAATAATAGATTTTTGTGGCCAAAAATTTGCATTTTACAGTGTAAAACGTTATATTTGCGACATCTTATTTATGATTTCGAAGGTTTTAACGAAATCGCCAGAGGTTGACTGCATCCTGCGTCAACCTCTTTTTATTTTAAGCGAGCCCAATGCGTCCGTTCGTCAGGAGTCAAAGCGGTTTACGCACATTTCCACCGTTATTATTTGGCCGTTTGGATGGATTTGCATACTTTTGCCACAACAACATACACCTTACACCATGAAAAGACTACTGATAACAGCCGCCATGCTGGCCGCCGCCATCGCCTTTGGCTCGTGTGAGAAAGCTGAAATAGAGAAGGAGAAAGAGCCTGCCGGACAGACAGACGACCCCAGCGGAGGCTGGCTCGAGGAAGTGGGAGGCGAAGAGGACGACGGATTCGAGACGGGCAGCGTGGTCGACGTGGCGACATTCCGCAACAACGACATAGGCCGCCAGGTATGGGTGAAGGGCTACATCGTGGGCGCGGCGACAGGCGCAAACAACAGGGTAAGGTATGAGTTGGAACCTCCGTTCACATACGACACGGCCATACTGCTGGCCGACGACCCGGCGGAGACCAGCGTCGACAGGATGATTTCAGTACGCCTGGTGCAAGGCGAACGCCGCGAGCTGCTCAACCTGGCCGACCATCCCGAGAACAGGGGCAAACGCATAGCCGTGTTCGGACTGCGTGAGACGTACCTCAAGATGCCCGGAATACAAGACATCGACGCATACAAATTCCCTTTAGACTAAGCCGCCGCAGGCCATGCAAAACGCACGGGGCGCGTACAAAATGTCAAAAACACGTGAGTTCGGTATAAGAAAACATCCTTTGTAGGGACATAATTCATTATGTCCG
>OGGJ01000366.1_pt1 | contig 47772 bp, 45 predicted proteins | sample 1571071 | NCBI WGS metagenome assembly OGGJ01 (sample SAMEA2581954, study PRJEB24529) | metagenome | biome: Human gut stool | place: China | collected 2011
TCAGAATCTTCTCGGCAAACATTTTCTTGAAAATAATCATTCTTCTAATTCTCCCAATATATCAAATATCGCTTTTTTAATTTCAGGAATATCTATCATCTCATAAGTAACTTCATTTATCTCACCATTACTTAAAACAAGCACATCTTTAGCAATCCTTTTTGCCATTGCAAATATACCTGTTGTAACAATTACAATATGACCTTCCGCTTCCTCATTAAGAACACGAAGAAACATATCTATATATTCATCACTGCAATAATCAAAAGGTTCGTCAAACATAATAACATATGGTTTCTGAACAAGATATGCCGCAAGCTGGATTCTTTTCTTTTCTTCAAATGTATATTCACATATCATTCTGCTGCGGATTTTTTCATCAAGACCAACGCGTTCAAGATAATACTCAGGCTCTCTTGCCTGTTTCTGAAGTTCACAAAGATAATGTATAAATTCATTACCTGATATATACATAGGAAGAATACTCTGTTTTGAAGCAAGAAATATATCCTCTTTTTCTTTTGTGACAATAGTTCCGTCATCTATAGACAAATCACCGCATATACACTCAAGCAATGTGGTTCTTCCTGCACCTGCACCGCCAAGAAGAGAATATACTTTTCCCTCTTCAAATGTATATGTGACATCCGTAAGGACTTCTTTTTTGTCATACGACTTTTTTACATGCTCAAGCTGTAACATAACATTCTCCATTTGTTTTTTATCGTTCTTATTATTATATTACATTGATATATAATTTGTAAAGTTTCAGCTTTTGATTGCATAAAAACGGCATCAATGATATAATGAAATATCTTTGTTTTCAGAAAGGTTATTTTATTATGGGTTATAAAGAAAATAAAAAATATCTCAAACGTTGCCTTTATGGTCTGTATGTATTCATATATCTGCCATGTTTTTTTACGCTTGAGCATTTTATTCAGCCGGATATGCCCGGAATTCATATTTTAAATACACCACTCGACGATAAAATCCCATTTTGTGAATATTTTATAATTCCATATATTTTATGGTTTTTCTATGTTGTAGGCTCCTGTATTTTTATGATTTATAAAGCATCCGATAAAGAATTTGTACAATTTGCCCTATCTCTTATAATAGGAATGAGCCTTGCACTTACGATATGCATGATTTATCCAAATGGATTAACACTCCGCCCTTCATATATTCCTGATAATATATGTGGTAAAATCGTAAAAGGACTTTACAAAACAGATACATCCACTAATGTATTTCCGAGTATTCATGTATACAATTCGCTTGCTGTACACATTGCACTTGCAAAATGCGAAGCACTTAAAAATAAACCGGCAGTCAGATATGCATCTCTTGTTCTTTGCATTTTAATCTGCATGTCAACTATATTCTTAAAGCAGCACTCTGTCATAGATGTTATCGGCGGATTTGCTTTAATGGCTGTTATGTATGTATTTATTTATGTTATAGACTATAAAAAAATAATAAAAAGATAAATAGCTGTGGCTTTAACGACGACCGTTAAGCCACAGCATTTTTATATAAATCTTTAAGAACACTTTTTACTATGTATTATCCTTCAACCCATAACACTGGCACAACATATCTGTCATTTTTTGCTTATCTGTTCCTCTTATGCCCAAGGACTTTAAATCCACTGTTTCATCTGTTATTTCAGACAAGAATTTTTTCATATCATCTGCTATTTCCGGACTAAGAACCTGCCTTGTATTGGCTGTGATTAACTGTGCTAATCGGAACACATCGTTTTTATGTTTCTTTATATTTTTGCTGTCAACCTGCTCTCCATTCAACTTGCGTTCTTTTAAATCCAGCCACGCTTTCGCCTTAAATGGTATCAGGCAAGTCGGACTTAATACCGGAATGCCATCAACCATCATTTGTCCGGTTTTTAGCAATTCATAATACGCTTCGTTTAGAAGGATTGCCGACAAGCTGGAGATTTCATCGTCTATCGGAAGCGGTGTGAGAACTGCATCATCTTCTAATATAATAAAATCCGGATTTCTGGAAAATATTTCTATCATATATGGATATTCTTTGCTTTTCGGAGATGTGAAACGATAAAACTGTGCATTTCCGGTACTTTTATTCAAATGCTCATATCCTGCTTCCTTGACATACTCCCAAAACTGCCTGCCGAACTCCGCTGTTATGGATTCAACAATCAGTACAATATCTACATCTTTTGTAGCTCGAAACGGTAATTCTTCGTTTTCCATAATCAAATCACACGCCGTCCCACCAATGATGACATATTGATTTTCAAAACCCCGAAATCTTTCCTTAAATTTTGTAAATCCGCTGACCATTACTCCTTCAACCTTCTTTCCTGCAATTCATCTACTGCTTCTTCAATTCTTTCATCGTTTGTATCTCCAAAAGATAAAACAATGGAAATATCATCAGCACTGTTATCCTCTGAAAATTGTTTCGGGCTGTATGCCCATAATTCAAGTCTGACCTGCTTATCCGGATCTATTAATTCATCAGTCAGTAGGGTTTTATCATAATCTTTCTCACTAATAGCATAGGTAACAACTCGGCTTGGATTTAACATTGTTTTTTCAGAAAGTGCCGTTTCCCCTGCAAAGACCATATTTTCTGTAACTTGCGTCTTATCTATATATCCTGTTTTTCGAACAGGAGTCGTCAAATATACTTTTGCTTTTTCAAATAATTCATCTCGCTTATATTTTGACTCAATAAACTTGTTGACACCTTCTTTTGCTACAAGAAACAAATCCGTCGTTTCCAACTGCTTTACTGCTCTGGTCAAGGTCATTGCTGTAAATGGAAGCACTTTTCCGGCTTCTGAAATATACAATCGTTTTTTCTTACTATACAGATAAAGCAAAAACAACTGCAGCGTAGAGTAAACAAACTTACCTGTCAGCTTGGGCGGTTCTTTCTCATCTGTAAGCATTGTCCCAATGAAAGGAAGAAATATCTGCTTATTAGTAATAAACGGTATATTATTTTCTATAAGGCTTTTTCTCCGATAATTTGATACCGTTGTAAGTTCAAATACGACTGGCACATTATCAATTTGCTGTATTTTTACAATTTCTTTTTTCAATGCCGGAAGTGTGGCAAGTTCTTCTGTCGGAGTAAGCATTATACAGCGTCTGTTTCCAATATATGCTGTGTGAAAATCATAACTTCCTGCAATATAAACAGGCAAAGAATCCTTATGATTCCATGCTTCATATTTTATAGAAATCCCGAATACGCTTGTACGCATATTTCCCATTCTCCTTTTAACTCAATTTCTTTCATTTTAACTTTGGCAATGTTAAAAGTCAAGTTTTTGAGTTATTTTGAGTTTATGCATCTGTTGAATCATACAATTCGTACAACTGGATTATTTCGGGATAGTTACATGTACATGGGTTGGAGCTCCACCCTATATACTTTGACTTAATAACAGTTATCAACCACCATCACATTTCTTTTCTCATATGATTTATATATGCTTCTATACCGGTAGCTTTTTTTAAATTGTATTTTTCATTTACTTTAGAAAAATAACTTGAAATAATCTCTTCATCCATCAGATTTCTACTTGCATCATCCTCTGACAACCCCTTTCTTGCAGCAATCCACGGCTCCTCAAGATGCGTCAGGTCTTTCAAAAACCAGGCATTATATATTCCAAATGTATTCATTACATAATCAACAATTTGCTTTTCTTTGTCGGTAAGTAAACCATTTACATATTCATCAGATAAATCCACCTCTATTTCCCGCTTTCCAAAATCTCTATATTTTTCATAAACAGATGGAAATACCGGACCAAATTTCCATGCCTCGCAAGGCTCCAAAATTATAGAATCACCAACAACTATTTTACTTACCACCTTTACATAATATAAAATTTTTTGTAATAAAAGATTAGTAATTTCCCTTCCAGAATTTATAACATATAATGCAATTCTTTCAGCGGAGTTATTATATTTCTTTTCTGCTTCACATATCTCAATTGCTCTTATTACCTTATTGACAGCCACTGTTGAAACTTCATCTTTATTTGCTTCAACATATTCTTTCATTATCTTCTCATCTTTTAATACTGAGAATAAAATATCTGAATATTTTGCCGATGGCAATTGACCATCTATATATCTTGTTATCGTAAGCTCTCCAAATCCCAACAATTTTGACAATGGTCTTTTTTCAACATTATACTTTTCGAGTATCTTTTTTATATCAGAAATAGTTATTAAATTCTTTTTTTTGCGAAATTCTTCTTCAATAATTTCTTCATTTCTGTCGTCTAATCCGGGAACAAAAATTTCAGTCTTACACTCGTCGCATACGCCATAGAACTCTTCATATTCAATTTCAATATCCTTAATTATTGTTATTGCATGGCGTTTAAAAATATGGTATGAAACTCTTTTACGACATTTACCGCATAAAAGTTCTTTTTTTTCCGCATTCATTATTTTTCTCCTTATATTGATTCTGCTATTTATTATTCTAACTTTTATCTATTTTTAAATATATTAATCCATGAAGCTGCTTAAACATTCAGCTTCATAGACTATATAACTATTATCTTATTTAATTTTACTTTACAATCTGCTTTATCAGTTCACTCTTCGTCTTCATGAAATGAAATAATATACATTGGTTCTTCACCATTTGGCCATGTGATTTTTATATAAATACAAACATTAACACAACTAGAATCTTCTTAATATCTAAGCATCAAATCTTCTCTGATTTTAAATATGTGAACTATATCATCTTGATGAATTTCGTTTTTACTCGACTCACTCTTAATATAATGCTTTTCTGTAATATCCAGAAGTATTTCTTTCATCTTAGCATCATTCACTCTATATTTTCTTCTAAGTGCAATATTTTTATCACGCTCTCCATCAAAAGTATAATCAATACCAAGTTCTCCTTCAGATACTACTTCATGAAGTTTCTGAGCAATTATATTGCCCATGTTTAACATGTATAGTCTCTCTCCTTTCCTTAATTTTCCTATAATTTTTATTTCTACAGTCATAATCTGCTGTAATCACAAAACTTAAATCTTTATCTATTCATATTATATATATGATACACTTTTTTGTCAAGTGTATCATATATTAAAATAATATAAACATAATTTTTATTAACATACTGAATAATCTGTACCCAAATGAGCCACGATTCCGGTTTGCCATGTGTAACAGTTAATTCTGTTGATGCCGGAGCTTCTTTAGTTACAGGAAGTTCCACAAATGTAGCTACCTGTCTTTCAAGTGTATCAATACATGTTTCTTTGAGCTTTCTCTGCCAGTAGTAATACTTGTCTTTTGATATGTTGTTTATCTCAAGCCATTGAAGTATCTTCATGCCGCTTTAGCGGCATTCCTTTATTATAGCTGCCCACTTTTTAAGATTGTGCTGTGTTTCCAGCTCCCTAGCGTTCAATAATTATAACCTCCTGAAAAATTTGTGATAATTGTACAATTTGTTAAAATCGTACAACTTGTGCAACTGGATTATTATGGTTATATCAAATTTTTCGGATTATTTACAGGTACATGGGTTTATGCGTTTACTCTAATCTTTATATAAAAAACAGCCATAACACATCCAGAGCATACTGCTCTTTCTTGTGTTATGGCTGCCATAAATAGGACGTTTATATATATAATACCATCAAATGATGATATCTTATACCAAAGCAATTAATATTATGTGACCTTACAATACCATTTTATTTATACTCTTGTAACAATAATTTCAGCATTACCAGTTATGTAAATATTCTTTTGTCCTGCTGTAATAAAGAAGCTGTCACCTGCTTTAAACTGATTTAAACTTTCACTGTTCAAATCATTCGTTTTATTATATTCAATATTAGAATTCACATCAATTTTCCCTACACCTGATATTACAATTACAGATACAAACGACGTATTATCTACACTGATATTACAATCTCCGTTTATACTATACTTAAAACATTCAAAATATTTACAGCTTACCAATATATAATAATCTAGATTTTCATCTAAAACAGTGCCGTTAATATTAAACGGAACATACTTTTTTGTATCAACAACATCAAGTGCTTTATCAACATGTAATTCTCTCTTATTTCCAAACTTATCTTTTCTGTCATAATCATACATTCTATATGTACAATTAGAATTCTGTTGAATTTCACATATAAGAATTCCGGACCAATGGCATGTATTGTACCTGCTTTTACGAATACACAATCTCCTTTCTTAACCTCTACTTTGTTAAGAATTTCTGTAATTGTATTATTCTGTATACGCTCTCGAATCTCATCCTTAGAGGCATCCCTTGAAAGTCCACAATATAGATATGCTCCTGGTTCACAATCCACAACATACCACATCTCATTCTTACCAAATTCATTTTCAACCTCAAGGGCATAATCATCATCAGGATGAATCTGAATAGAAAGGGCCTGTCTTGCATCTATAAATTTTATTAAAATAGGAAATCTGTCAAATGATCCACATTTCCACCCCAAAGACTCTGTGCCGATCTTTTCAATAAATTCTCCGAAATACATACCTTTATAAATGCCATCTGCAATAACAGATTGTCCGTCAGGATGAGCTGATAACTCCCAACTTTCACCTATCACATCATAATCACATTGCTTACCAAATATGGTTCTTAACTTTGTTCCACCCCACAAATTATCTTTGTAAGCAGGTTCAAGCCTTACAATATCGGGTATATCAAGATGAACAATATCAGATTCAACTCTCATAAAATCACTTTCAGACAAAATATCACCAATGCCCGTCTCAATAATAACAACATTTGAATCACTATTATTTGCCACTTTGTGAGCTACTCCTACTGGAACACTTACCGTATCATGTGCACAATACTCCCTAGTCTCATTTCCAATTGTTATAACAGCTCTTCCCTCTGCTATAGTCCAGCTCTCAATTCTATGTTCATGTTTGTGAAGCTTCATTCCCATCTTAGGATACACAGTCACTCTTTTGACCTTGTAATGTTCTGTTGATGCCAGAACCTAAGGCATTGCAATCGGTGCAGTAGATATCACCTGTATAGCCCTTTTCACAGCAAGTGGCGTCTTTTGCATTACGCACTTCGGTGTGCTTGTGATTGCCTGCATCAATATCACCATACTGTGCCTTGCAGATCTCACAAACAGCCTTGCTTACGCAAGTGGCTTCTCCACCGGAATGATGTGCTTTATCAATAATATTGCCGCAACCGACTGTCTGACACTCTTTCCAGTGATTGGTTTCATCCGTTGTCCAAACGGAAGCAGGGTTGTGAGCGTTTTTCGCAATGACCGTTCCTTTTTCTATCTCATGATTGCAGGTAGAGCAATAAATATCGCCGGTATAGCCTTCTGCGTAGCAGCTGGCTTCCATTTGGTTTTTCTTATATGTGCTACCGATATGATTTGTATAATTGAATTCGCCGTTTTCAAAGGTTTCGTTTGATTTTACACCGCAAACAGAGCAGCTCTTGTTATACACTGCCTTGCTGCCACAGGTGGCGGCAGATACAAGACATTTCCCGTCAACTGTTTCGGTAAAAATATGGTTGCCAAGCTCGCCGTATTCCTGCCCGCATCCATCACAAACCGCTTTTTTCTGACAGGTCGCATTTCCGCCGGAATGCGCGTGCTCCTTGACTGTCAGTGCGGCAGAAACGGCACTTGCATGGTAGTTGTCGGTTTCCTTGTAGCACACATAGTAGGTGCCTGGGACAACCTCGGTGCTGCTATCCGAGCAGTCCTTCCAACCAGTGGTCGCGGTGGCGGAGGTGTTATACTCCATAGCCTTGACCTTGTTGTAGGTGCCTGCCGTGGTGCCGTTGATCTTTCCCTTACCTCCGACACTGCCGGCGGGACTTACCGTGAGATCCGCCGGGGCTTCCAGCGTAGCCTTGCCGATAGTATATTCCACGCCGGCGGTGACACCACTGTAAGTGATGGATGCCATATACTTACCTGCTCCGGCAGGCAGGATATTAGTAGATTCAAACTGTCCGCTCGTCGCGTTGTACTTGCTGTAACTAATGGACATATCGACATTTTCGAATATCCCTGTCCCTCTCACATCTGCGGTTTTATCACTTCCGTCATAGGTGGCGTCCGATGCAGTGATAGTGTATGTACCGCCGACAAAATCTTGTCCGTTGTTATCCTCACAATTTTTGCAGGTGGCGGTGATGGTATCACCGCTTGCGGTGTATGTCCAGCTATGCGTATGCACTTTGACCAGCTTTAGTTCCTTGACGCCCAACGCGGCCTTATATCCGCCAACATCGGAAATGAAGTAATCGGAGGGTTCTTTGCCGTCCATCATTCTGCTCCAGCCGGAGGTGAACTCACTGTTGCCGAAGTCGCTGGCAAGCGTCACGCCGAGCTTCGCACTGTCTGCCAGTGCACCGTCGACGGTGATGGTTATTCCATTATTCAGATAGAGATTTTCAACATATCCGTCAGTGTATTTGCCGTTTTCGTTCTTTGTTCCAAACCTCATGTTGCCTGTTATTTGGATATTTCCGGAAACAGTGATTTCTTTGGCACTACCACTCATATATATACCGCCACCGGTCATATAGAAGTAGCTGCTTTTGTATGCACATACGCCGCCGCCGAAATTCAATGTGGCGGTGTTGCCGCAGATAGCACCGCCGGACATAGCGAAATTGGTATTTTCGTTCATATGCACGCCACCGCCACTGCTTCTGGCGGTGATGCTGCTGCCCATGAACATATAGAGTTGGCCGTCTTTGCTCCCATACACACCGCCGCCGTCTTGGGTTGCCTCGTTGTTTGTAATGCTTGCGGTGCCGCTCATCTTGAATGTGCTGTAATTTTGTCCGACATACACGCCGCCGCCGGTTATTTGAGAACTGTCACCACCGACGGTGTTGTTGCCCGCGATATTGCCGCCGTACATGTAGAAGTTGGTCACGTTGCTGTTGCTGCTGCTGAAGCCAACCACTTTTACGCCTCTGCCGATTAGGTTTGGGGCATGGGTGATTTTGCCGAACGCAGCGTCGGTCTTACCGCCCTTGCAGTCGGTCAGGGTGAAGGTAGAGCCTTTAATTACAATGATCACATCACCGTCTTTGGTGCACGTGATGCTGTGGCCGTTGAGGCAGAGGGTGCCTTTGCCTTGGATTCTGATGTATCCATTCAGTGTTAGGTCGGTGGACAGGTAATATGTGCCGTCCGAAAGTATATAAAAACCGGTCGTCGCTGTCCGCTCCGAGCCGTCGATATACAATTTGCCGCCTTCCTGCTTAATCTCCTTGGCAAAGGTTGTCATTCTGCTTTCATCAATGTGACCGCTACGGTTGCAGGTGCTGCCCCCGCAGAGGTAGTGGGTATGCTGCTTAACTGTAACCTCTCTTCCAGACGGCTCAGTTTCAGCCCGCACCATGACAGGAACTGACCCAAACACCATGCACAAGCATAGCAACACACTTAAAAATCTTTTCTTCATAGTGTGTCCTCCTTATTTTATTGAACTTGTATTATTCTTCTTTCCATGATATATTTTATTATGAATCGTACCTTAGGGGACAAGTCAATAACTTTTACAGAAATTTGGTGAAATAATGATGAAAAAACACGATAACAGCCTATTTCAAATCGGAGAAGTCACAAAAATACTCGGCGTTACCCGCAAGGCACTGCTTGTATACGAGAATATGGGACTTCTGACACCGGCGGTAAAGGACGAAAGCAACGGCTTTCGCTATTATTCGGCCGACAACATGACGCAGATCCGCTCGATACGCTCGTTACAGGCACTCGGGCTTTCGCGTAAGGAGGTCGCGGCGTATTACTACGACACAGAAAATATGGACAGGCTTTTGCAGCGGCTTTACGAGTTGCGGACAATGCTGGACAGGAATATTCAGATGCTTCAGGTGTGCTCGTCGAAGCAAGGCGATTTCACGGTGCATAAAACCGTTCTGCCGCGACAGGTGTGCTTTTGTCGGGAATATCAGTGTAAAGATGTTGCCGAAGCGGCAATTAAACTGAGGGACACATACATTGCCGCTGCCAGAACTGGAAAAATGTCCATGACTGCACGTATGTTCACCATGCGAATGACTGATAACCCCGATATTCTTGATTTAATGTGCTGTATTCCGGTGGAAGAGAGCTTTGATGGGGCAGAGCGCATGGAATTTGACGAAACGCCCGCCTCATGCATCTACTATCGCGGACCGTATGAAGGAACAGGCGAAGCTATGAGAGCACTTATGAAATATATACAGGAAAGCGGCATTGAAGCCGCAGGACGGTTACGCTCCGTTTATTTAGAGGGGCCACCCAACCGAGGCGATAACAGTGCCGATTATATTACTCAAATCGCCGTGCTGACCAGGACGGCTGTGAAAGTCTGAGTGCCGGCTGACAATGACATAATAACAATCATATATGAATATACAACAAACAACCCCGATGGGTGTCAGGCTATGTTTATGCAATGAGGTGGTTCAACTATTGATGATTGATTTGGTCCACTTCTTTCAGCCACATAAGTTCTATTTGTGCGGCCAAATTGGTCTGTAACTCATGCTCTAATAAATTATTAAAATTTACAGATTTGGCACCTGGCTGCATAGATATTTGCAGCCAGATGTCAGCGTATTTAATCTTATTCTCAGTAATTTTTAAAATTACATTGTTCCTGTTAACCGGATTATTAATCAATGTCTTTATTGATGATAATATATCCTGTTCCAATCCAGATAACATCCTCTTATTCTTAAGATACTCAAGCATCATTTCTAAAGTAAAGTCCTTCAAATCCATAATATTTCTCCAAATTGTATGATGGATTTATTATACTACTATTGGAATGTCGATTGCTGTCGAAATAGCGTTGAATATCTATTATTGATATACGAATATTTTCGTCAAAATCTCATATACTATAGCTGACCGTACTTAAACGAAACACTATTGTAGTTTGGCTTAATCTACTTTAGTGAAAAGCCCTAGGTACGGTCTTTATCACTTAATCTCTTTTTCGCCATATTCATTTGAATATCTTTTCTGGTCGATCCAGCAAAAAATTGATCCATTAAGGACTGAGCTTCTCCATGCAAATCCATATTACTATTTCTCAAAAAATAATCTCGAACTGTAAATCTTATTATTGATTTAGAAAGATTATTTTCCAATTTCTTATCTAATTTTCTTTCCTTTCGTAAGATTGATATTTCACTATATAAATTATTAGTAAACTCATCAAAATTTTCGCCTATATCCTTTAATATCGTATATAGAAATTGATTTGGACAACGATATATCAATTCAACAAGTCTATCTTGTTGATCAGCTTTCATATTTTGACAAAAAGCCGGCAATGTCTTAGACAATATTTCCAAATAATTAAATGATAGCATTACCTGATTCTCAATCTTTTTCAAATCTTCTTCAGTGTAGTCATATTCATTTACCAATTCAATCAAGTCTGCCAACTTAGCATTTTCCTCTTGTTTGGCTATCTCATTTTCTCTTTGCTTTCTTTCCTCCTTGTCTGGTAAATAATCTTTTATTGGTAGTTTTGTATTAAGAATATATTCCACATTTTTCCTGTCAAACGAAAGTTCTTCCTGACTTTCAAAATGCTTTTGTGCTCCCTCGATAATAATATTTACAAATTTAGAATTATTTGTAATTAAAGCCAGAAATAAAACAATATCGCTATTAATGCTAAAGCACAAATTCCTTAATAATTCATCTAAATTATCTTTTATATCCTCATCCTGATAATATTTTTGATTTAATGCTTGTGCTACAAAATACGCAATAATTGTATGATCTCTAAATCTATATTCATTATTGTTCTCTATCAATATTTTTGCACTAAGAACTGCATTCAAGAAAGACTTAATGTTTACAATTTGTCGATATTCTTTCTTGTATACCTCAGCTATTTGGCTAATCTCTTCAATACTAACACTAGTTTTCTTTCTGAAATGCATATTGTACGCAAGTTCTCTTAACACATTTATCATATGTGTTGGGTCAACATCACCCGAATTGGCAATTATCTGATTTCTAATACTGCTTTCATATACCACATTAAATACATTCATACAAGCTGTAAATTTAAAATTGATATCTGTTTCATATTGCTTTACAAAGCTTATAATGAATTCTGGATCTAAATTAAAATATTTCACTTGCACTATTTAAATGCTTGTTTGCCCCTTAATCAAATTTACAGCACAACCCAATGTCCTGACCTGTTGCTTCCTTCTCTTTTTAACCTACCTTCATCCTTTAACAGTTTGACATAATATTTAATCTGACTATCTGTTAACTGCAATGTTTCTCCAATATCTCTGATTTTTATATTAGTATTTTGATATAACAACTTCATTATTTCTTCCTTTATTCCATGCTCTTGATCAGATTTGTCTGATATATTGGTTTGATTAGTCTGATTGGATTGGTTTAATTGGTCTGATGGGTTGTTCCTGCGATAAATAGATACTCGGAATCCATCACCAAATTCTTCAAACTTAGGCTCTTTTAATCCATATTCTGCACATTTATTTCTGATACGTGGAATACCAGTTCCCCATGCTTCAACAATACGCATATAGTGAAACGCTTCTGCTATTGCCTCATTTCTGCAGGTTGATTTTCCTTCTAAAGCCGTCGTTATATCAAGACCACCATAAAGTGTCCCTGGGGATAACACTTCTATTCTATCGTCATAGATACTTACTTGAGTGCATGAACGGTCCAAGTAACTTCTATGAAGAACAGCATTTGCAATCATTTCCCTTATAGCTTTTCTAGGTAATTCTAGCTTATCCTCTCGATAAACACCATGGATTTCAGCTCCCATATTGATATGCCTAAGTACAAATTGATATGCTTCTTCCACCTGTTTATAAATTGGTCTGTCAAATTCTTTACGATCTATAAACATATCTCTTGTTGTTCCCTTAAAAAGAGCACATTGTATCTTAGCAGCCTTATTCTTATTATCTGTGAGTAAATCAAACGCATGCGTAGGATAAAACTTCTTTCCAACTTTGCATAACACTCCAAAATCCTCTAATTTTTCTAATGTCAATTCCTTAACAGCTTCTCTTTCATCTTCTGCCTCGCATGCCTCTATTGCAACACTCTTCATTGATTTGCATAGTTCTTTTGCCTTTATCTCGTCGAACTCAACTCCTATATCCTGCATAGAATCATAAGATATATTCTGGCCTTCAAGTTCTAATTCTTTTAATTTTCTGTCATCTGCAGGTCGGCTTGTACCATTAATTCTTCTCCATCTTCAAGAAATATCCTAAGATATTTTTCCTGATTGAGTGCATAAGTGACAGCCTGTTTCAGTTTAGCTGTTCCAGCTTTTCTTTCGTTTGATTTAAGATACGCAAATAAAGCATCAACCAGTGGCTTTATTACCACCTGACGCTGTTTGAGTCTGTCTTCTGGCTTAAGCTCCTTCAGCTTATCTTCCTCTCGATAGACTGCCTGTATCTGTTTTATTGTCAGATATGAAAGGCTTTCTTTCTGGGCTGCCTTTGGAACAGCCTTTAATGCCTCATCAAACTTTCTCCTGCAGTGTACCCACATAAAGCTCTTGGAACCGGCTGGCCTGCCGTCTTTATTTACAAGCACAGGAGTCTCATCTGCCTGGATTACATGAAATCCATAAAGCTTCATATGAAGATAATCATACATTACCCAAAGATATTCATCTACAAGACGTATCATCCAGTTAACCATGTTCTGGCGTGTTATGGCAAGTCCATACCTCTCAAACTCTTTTTCAAGCCTGTATAAAGGAACAGCATTTACATAATTGCCATTCATAACTGCAGCTGCTAGTAATGGTGTTACAGAACTTGATGGCAGTAATCCCTTTGGATGTGATGCACGCTTCATATGTCCGTCTTCCTTGTCTGCATATACACCTATATGGTGCTCATCAACTGTTATCTTAACCGGTGCATTCAGAAGAATATGATTGAGATACTCCTGTTTCTTCATATAATTACACAGCACATTGTGGCTAATGTTCCAATGCAGGCTGCTTCCAAGCTCAGTTGTGATTGATTGTATTACACTATTTTCGTTCATTAGTTGCCCCCTCTTGAACCCCTCTTAACTCAGTTAACTCCTAAACAGTAAAGTATTCTTAATATGTATTTGTTCACACAGTTTCAATACTTTTTCTTGATTCAATTCTTTTATCTTCTCTTTGAACAAATCAACAATGTAATTCGGATATTCGCGATCTTCCCTGTATCTTCCATCTGCATTTATAACATCCTCTACGAACTCTGCTAATGCTTTCGTTTTAAATCCCGCATCATTTAACCTGAACTGATTAATATGATGTTCTATATAATCTATGTCCTCATCCGTGTAAGAATATTTTTCACTTGGAATAAACTGTGCATTATACACATCGTATTGTATCCTGTATTCCTGATCTGAGTTTTCTCCTATTACTCCAAATGGCTGCAAAATAATTCTCGATTTTTTACAGTATTCCTTTTTTAACTTCTTATAGCTTTCGCATTCCTCTGTACATTGTTTTCCGTCACACTGTACTTCCGATGAAAATTCCTTTTTCGCCTCTTTTAATTCTTCCAACCTTTTCTTTTCTCCTACACGTTTTAAAGACATATTGCAATTCGGACATGCTATTGCCATGTTTGGTATACATTCTGTCAAATGTTCCTCATCAAGCATTTTCTCTATACTGTGTTCTAAATGCCCTATATTGACACGGTCATTTCTTAATAATGAATAACAATACATACAGTGATTCTTGCTGGTTTTTCTTAAAAGGGCTTCTAAATTTTCTCCCGGCTTATTCTTATAACCATAGTCCACTCCATGATCATATTGAGGATAAAAACTTGGAATATCCAGTAACCAGTTTTCTTCTATCAAACTTGCCACTCCTCTATCTGCTTAACAATCAACTTTTGTGCTTTTGTTAGTTCCTGCTCTTTTATTTCTAGTAATTCTGCTTCATCTTCTGAATTCCAAATTCCCGACATTTTATTATTTAAAAGTCTTCTTAGTATATCATCTCGCTTTTTTTTATCATTTTTTTCTTTTTCTTCAAAAAAAACACTAAAAATATCATACACTTGCGATATACTTGAAAAATCTCCTGCATCTAATATTTCGAAATTTTCTCCGTATAATAAAATCAAATTCATATCTTCCGCATTTGCAATCAAATCCGCCGAATGTGTTGTAACAATAAAATTCAATTGTGGAAATTTCTCTTTCAAAAAACCAAATATTCTCCCACTATTTTTTACTGATAAAAACTCATCTACTTCATCAATAACAATCGTTCCCTTCGATTTTGTATCAAAAAAATACAATGTTTCCATAAAAATGCGAATCAATGCCTGATAACCATTGGATAAATCAATACCTATATCATCAATATATGCATTCCAGCCCACTTCTCCCTGACATATCATAAATGAAATCTGAAGGAACTCATTCATCAATGCTTCAACCTGTGAACTGTAATTCATATACAAATCTTCTATTGCTGTGGGAACTCCGCCATAATAAAACGTGTCTTTGTGGTTAAATGTATCTTCTTCTAAACGCTGTTTATTAATCTCTTTTGAGTAATTTACATTCTGAATAGAATCCGGCGTAATCTGCTCTATATCAAAATATCGATTTACCGCATCTATAAAATAAAACTTTTCATCCTTATCATTTTGTATTAATTGTCTTAATACATCTGACTTACCACTGGAATTATCCCCTATTATAATCGTATCTTTATATTCCAAATCACCTTCGGCAATGCTTTCACTTACTCTATCCAACATCGTCTGATAAGATTTCATATATCCGCTTCCACCTCTTATTCATATTAGTTATCGAAACAGTTCCGCCTTGCTGCGTTTCTTTAATTATTCTATCAGTTTCAATCTTATTGCAAATTCTATCTGTAAATTTTTCTGACCATACCTCCGTCTTGTCCCAGACGACGAATAAACCTTCTAATAAAAATGTCTTTGAGAAATATTTTTTTGAAATGTCCAGCAAATCAATAAACATACTTAAACTTCTTTGATACCTTTTAATCTCTTCTTTATTAAAGCCATATGCCTCTTCTGCAAAGTGATCAATTAATTTATTAACGGAATTTTTATAATCATTTACCTTAAAATTCATACCGTCATATTCTACATATTTTTTCATAGCACAAAAACGATATAAAAATTCTATATCCTTACATTCCTCATCAATTCTGCCATATAATTCTCTCCACTTTTCGTTCTCCTTATTCAGAGAATTAATCATTCGGCTAAATCTACATGGATAAATTCCATTCCGCAATTCCTGATTTGACAACCTCGTGCCGCCATTATTTAAATTGGTAAATATTTTATGTAGCGTAACATCTCTTTTTTCAGCTTCTGATATCTTAATTTCAATTACCGATATAGTTCTATAATCAATCTTTCTTTTAAGTGCTACCGGCAGTGTTTCATAGCTAATGTCGTATTTTTCCTCATTTAAGGTCATAAAAAATTTTGTCGGCACGATATTGTGATACTTTTCTTCTAATACTTCTTCAAAGTTTTTTGCATTATCTACATCCAAATCACTGTAATCAAACACTGAATCTTTCGGACTTTTGAAGAATTTTCCTCTAAAATAAAAATAAAGGCTCATCACTCTTTGCTGTCCATCCAAAATTTCTAACTGTCCCATTTCATTTCGAAATGTATAAATAGGGGGAATCGGCAAATCACGGATCAGAGAAGTCGCCAATTCTTCAACCTGCTCTTTACTCCAACGATACTTTCTCTGATATTCCGGAATCACAAAAAGATTATCATGCACTCCTTCTACTAATGCCTTAAATCCCATATCTGTTTTATACTGTTGAATACTAATTTGGTTATATATCTCTAACAAAGATTCTGCCATGTCCATTCTTCTTACCTTTCCGCAAAATATATCTTCATTATACTATGCTAACACTTCTTTCTCAATCATATTTCTTTCCATTCCAACAACATCCATTCCAACAACATATGGTCACTCCTCTTCAGATTAACTTTACAAGTATTGCATGATTGCTTCATAGCTACGTCCGCTCTGTGCTATAACAACAAATAGCTTTTTGGACGAAGTGCATCCCTCTTATCCAACAAATCTTTTAATGTTACCGCTGCAGCATCATATCTTAATTTAGTAATAACATTAGCAATTCAAATATTAGACCTATCATACACAGGGCAAATAAATTATATAATTCTGTTTCCCTCTATTTCATCTTTTTCTGCATTTGAAGTTCTCTGTATTCTCACCTACAAAAATTTATTTATTCCACTCTAACATAATAATTCCTCTACACCGATATTTATACAACATATACCTGTTCTATTGCAATCTTCAAATCAACATACCATTGACTCCTAAATTTTTATTTACCCCCGCACAGTTGATATGTAAACGTTGGAGCGTTTACTTTCATTACGCTATTCCTTCTTTCTTTTAGTTCAAATGACTCAGAACATCATCATAGTTATCATAGAAAAATTCTTTTTTATTTTCCGAGATAAGAATTTGTCCTAAAACCGCACTTTGTCTATCTGCCAATTCACCCATCATATGACCATCGATATCAACATAATCATCATCCGTCCTCGAAAGATATTCGTCTTTCAAATAGTTAAGGTCATAAAACGGTACGCCATATTCACCACACAGTTCTGCAAAATATTCATGAGCATCGTCCATGTTCTCATTTTGCAATCTATACGGCGGTAACGCGGACTGCACACATACAAGTTCAATATCATTATCTTTGCAATATTCAACTATTTTCTTGAAAGCATCTATATTTTCCTGTTTTATATTTTCTTTGGAAAAATCGAATTTCGGCTGCTCAATACATGATTTTTTCAGTCCGTAGCAAAAGCCTCTGCCTAAATACTTATATCGGTCTGTGGTGCCGAGTATGACCGAGGTATATGTATTCTGCATAAAAGATTCTTCCCCTGTAATATATTCCCTGCTAAATTTGCATTCAATATTCTTCGGTATCTTTTTAATATTATCCTTGCAGAAATTATAGTCAGCAATGGTGTCGTTGTAATTATCTTTAACCAATATATCTTCTACATAAGTGAGCCATCTGTTTCCGGTCAATCTAAACAACAAATTCGTATCTGCACCAAAGATTCCTGTATGATCGTCATCCCAATAAGATGGGTCAATATCCATAATAACCCGTTTGTATTGTTTGTCTATATTGCTTTCTTCCAGAATATAGCTCAAATTAAAAACTGGCATTCCACGCCTCGACAGGTTAAAAACCTCACTTCCCATCGCATCGGACAATATAAATGGATTATACCCCATCTCTCCATGTGACTCACCAATGATAATCGTATCGTACTCCGTATTTTGGGCTTCCTTCATCAAAATCTTAAGAGCTGACGGTTGCGCCAACATCAAGTTCATTATGACAAAGCCCAATACATTTATTATGACAAAACCAGCAATTTTCTTAAAAGTTCGCATACATGAAACCTCCTGCCGAAGCAACTCTTCCAAAGCAAGTTATCATTTGGATAACAATCGTCCAGAATACAACCTGCACCCAATAGTTTTTCGTTTCAATAATCTGCCGAACCTCAAGATTTTTTTCATGGAGAACATCGACAAACAAAAGTGCAAGACAGCCTGCAAAAAATACCACCACATCTGTGACCGATAACGCAATAATAGACAAGTCTGTTTTTCCAAACGCAAACAAATGGACAAATAATTCACCAGCTGCACCTGCAGTATAAGTACAATCGAATATCCACCCAATTGTGACAATGACCAAAGTACGAATCAGGCTAAACACTTTCCAATAATATGCCTGACTGTTGATATGCAGCTTGTTTTTCCACACCGCATAATCATCCACCAAGATTGCACTGACTGCCAGAATAACACCATTATACGCGCCCCACGCCAGATAGTTTGTACCCAAGCCATGCCAGATGCCAACCAATGCAAACACCAAAAGATCTGCGATTGCCATAGCAACACGGGTAGCTCTTTTTCTTGATGTGATTTTTTTCAACTTCTTCTTCAGGGCACTCATCCATCTAGCCATTGAAACCGGATAGAAAATATAGTCTTTCATCCATGTTCCAAGAGAAATATGCCATCTTCTTCAGAACTCGCCAAGCGATAATGAAAAATACGGCTGTCTAAAGTTTTCCTTCAATCCAATTCCAAAGCATTCTGACACGCCTCGGATCACATCAATGCCGCCGCTAAAATCGCAATATAACTGAATTCCGTAAAATACAAGGCCAATCCATGCAGTCAAACCATATGGCGTTACCCCTTCATGAAATATCGCATTTACGTACACACCGATACGATCCGCAATCAGCATCTTTTTGAAGAAGCCCCACAACATTAATTGGACACCGTACTTGATATTTTTCCAGTCTAGTTTATGTTCCTTAAAAAGTTCTGGAGCAAGTTCGTTATATTTGCTGATTGGTCCCTGTACAAGCTGTGGAAAATAGCAGGTAAACAATAGCACTTTCCAATAGTCTTTCTCTGCATCCATCCGTTTCCAATACACATCCAGAAGGTATGAAATAACCTGAAGTGTATAATAGGACATACCAATCGGGAGCAGATATTTTTTGATAATACTTTGGATTGTCATTTCGTTACCAAAAATCATGAGATTTCCCTGCGTAAAAATAGACAAACCAGATAAGTATTTCAAAAAGATTAAGATAAACAAACATGCTCCCATGGCTGCTATTAAAACTTTCTTTTTTCTGTCGTCATCTACTTCTTCAATTTTCTTTGCCGCAAGATATACAATCACGCTCGTTAACACCACGAAAAACAGACCAACCATGCTTGCAGCATATACAAATGCAAAACTAAGCACAATTAGCCATTTCCATCGGTATTTTTGAGGAATACTATAAAATAGCGTTAGCCCCACCCCTAAAAATAAGATAAATCCAAGAGATGTGATGTTCATTTTCTTTTTCCTCCTACTAGTACTTTCTTTATTGGACACACATTAATACACTGATAGCAGCGAACACACTTTTTTTCATCTATCTGAGGATATTCAAATCATTCTCCATCTTCTCTCATAGAGATTTCCTTATATTTGATAGTTCTTTGATTATATTTTTCATTTTTCTTTTCACTTTGCTTTTAAATGGCAGGTTTATCGGAGTAGACACATATTTCTTTTCTAATTCCTCAAAGCTCAGCTTTTGCATATCATCAAAAAATGTATCCCTTTGAGAAGGTTTATAATATCCTCATTTAATATTTTATATAATATGTAGTGGTTACTATTAATTCCATACTAATCCACAACTGGATTTCCTACACACGCGTGACTATAACCTCTGCAATTCCTGTTATGTAAATATTTTTTTGGCCAGCAGTGATAAAAAAGCTCTCTCCAGCTTTAAAATTTTTCTTTTCTTCTGTTTCCGAAATGTTAATTTCACCACTTCCCGATATCACAACTATAGATATGAATGAAGTCTGGTCAACACCAATATTGCATTCACCATCAATATCATATTTAAAACATTCAAAATACTTGCAGCTTACCAGTGTATGACAATTCTGAACCTCCGTTGAATCAAGACTGCCACTGTTAAATGGTTCATATTTTCTGGTATCAACAACATCCAATGCCTTATCAACATGCAGTTCTCTTTTATTTCCAAATTTATCCTTTCTGTCATAATCATACATTCTGTATGTGCAGTTTGAATTCTGCTGAATCTCACAAATCAGGATACCTGCTCCAATAGCATGAATAGTACCAGCTTTTACAAATACACAATCGCCCTTTTTAACCTCAACCTTATTAAGTATATCCGTTATTGTATTATCCTGTATACGCTGTCTTATCTCTTCCTTTGTAGCATTCCTTGATAAACCACAATACAGATATGACCCTGGTTCACAGTCTATCACATACCACATTTCATTCTTACCAAATTCATTTTCAACCTCAAGGGCATAATCATCATCAGGATGAATCTGAATAGAAAGGGCCTGTCTTGCATCTATAAATTTTATTAAAATAGGAAATCTGTCAAATGATCCACATTTCCACCCCAAAGACTCTGTGCCGATCTTTTCAATAAATTCTCCGAAATACATACCTTTATAAATGCCATCTGCAATAACAGATTGTCCGTCAGGATGAGCTGATAACTCCCAACTTTCACCTATCACATCATAATCACATTGCTTACCAAATATGGTTCTTAACTTTGTTCCACCCCACAAATTATCTTTGTAAGCAGGTTCAAGCCTTACAATATCGGGTATATCAAGATGAACAATATCAGATTCAACTCTCATAAAATCACTTTCAGACAAAATATCACCAATGCCCGTCTCAATAATAACAACATTTGAATCACTATTATTTGCCACTTTGTGAGCTACTCCTACTGGAACACTTACCGTATCATGTGCACAATACTCCCTAGTCTCATTTCCAATTGTTATAACAGCTCTTCCCTCTGCTATAGTCCAGCTCTCAATTCTATGTTCATGTTTGTGAAGCTTCATTCCCATCTTAGGATACACAGTCACTCTTTTGACCTTGTAATGTTCTGTTGATGCCAGAACCTCATGAGTGCCCCACTCTCTGAATGATACTCTGGAAGTTTCAAAATAAGGCTTGTATTCATCATTTTTCAATGAAATAATATTCTTGATATCTGATATATCATCCTTAGCTGATATATATGTTGCATCATCTGTATTTACAACTGCAACTCCTCTAATGTTATTAGCCACAATCAAATGCTTTTGTGCTGTATTAATCAATATCGAATCATCACAATTATTTTCAACAACATTGTTACTACGCAAAAGGTAGCTGATAGAATCCAAATCACAAATATTATCAATATCCTTATATGTAAATTGTGCCGGAATCTTATCTACATTTTCTGCCTGCATAAGGAAATCCATCTGAATACTCTTGACTGGAAACTGCTTCATAACTAAATCCGAAACATGTATAGCCCTCTTAACAGTTCTTAACCGGCGTTTTATATTTTTTCTCATATGAAAATCAAAATCCGTGTAAATATTTTCAACAGTTTCGTTAAAAGTTCCTGCCATACATATATATATGCCTATATGGTCATTATCACCAACAATATTAGCAATAACAGATTTTTTAGCTATTTCTTTTGCCTTTATAATAGTATCCTTATAATCACCCATCCCAATAACAAGGTCAGATACTGTAACCATCATCAATTCAGACGGATTCACAAATAGACTCGCAAGAGAAACTGCTGCGAATGTTCCCCTGCTCTCACTTTCATAAATTATCCTGTATCTTAATCCTTGAAATACTTTCAGCTGGGTTTCCAAGATTTCAGAATAAATCTCATTGGTAACAATAATAAATTCCTCTGCAAATGGCAGATTTCTTACGATTGTATCCTGTAAAAGAGACCTTCCTTCACGGATATTTATAAATTGCTTTGGATATTTTTTTCGTGATAACGGCCATAAAGTGTTACCTTTACCGCCTGCTAATATTACACATTTCATGAAAAAGGTGCTCCTTGTTTCTCAGATATTTCAATTATTTATCAATTAATATTTAGATTCTAACCAACAACTAAACTTCTTAACAAATTTATTATTTCTCCATATCTGCTCAAATATCTTTTTTCTAGGCCATTCTAATATTGCCACAATTAGACATATGGTTGCAAAAACAACCAATGGCCAAAATAAATTATGATATATTGACCATATCTGTCCTTTGTATACATATTTCCATAATATAGGATAAAATGAAGGCACTTGATGAAATATATAAACAGGAAATACTACTTTCGCTATTTTAATTATTACCTTATTGTGCCTTACAGGCAAATTTAATACAAAAATAAAAATAAATAATGCTATCATAAAATTGGGTATTGTTTTTATATCATTTAAATATTGTTCAGCAATCCTTCCTAATGTTGATAAAATTATATTATTATAAATTTTCGCTAAATATGAAAATGTTGTTAAAATCGTATAGCCTATTACCCCCCATGCCAATATAGCATATTTGTTAAAATTAAATAATACTTTATATTTTTTTTGTATAAGATATAATTAAATAAACCACAATAAACCACATTGAGTCACAAATATACGCACTTTGTAAATCTGGTAGCGTCGCAATAAAAGATACAAAAATAAAGCAAAGAATCACAAGTAAACCAAAACTTTTTTTATTAAGACTCTTCTCTATTTGATTCAATATCGGTACAAATAATATTAGTGTAATATAAGCTGAAGCAAACCACAACCCTCTACCCCAAAAAGGCAATAAACTCCTCATAACACTTTTTAACGCTATTTCATTTCTGAAAAAAATTAATGAAAAAATTGTAAGTGGATATGTATAATAAATAACTTGTCCATATACTTGCGATATTTTTACTCCCACACTAATATTTGTATCACACATAAAATAAACACTTATTATCAAAAATATATTAGTTGATATTCATGCACCCGAACCCATAAAATAAAGTATATAATCATTCAAACACAAATTCCAATTATAAATAACGTTTTGCATTGTAAAATGCCCTATTACTATCATAAACATTGAACAGATTCGTAACAATTCAATATTTGAATTCCTTTGTTCTTTTATCGCCATATTTATATTTTGTCTTTCATAAATATATGATTTATATTGTTATTTTTTAAAATTCAATCCAGGATTATATTCTGTATCATTATATATGTATTCTGCAAAATCAAAATCAATCTTATTATCAATATCAGTTGCCTCAATTTCGTCAATAATATAAATATTAGGTCTATCTCCTACAACATTTTTATTTTCTATCATTTTATTTTTTGAAATTATATTAATTGCAAAATTTAACGCAGCTATATCCGGCAAATCCTGACTTCTTGGCTGATTTTTTAAATCATAATTGATTGGTTTGTTATCTTTAAATAAAAATTCCTTAATTAAATGAGCCGAATTTAAAGAATCATATTTATCTATATTTTTTTTATATTCATTTATGGCATTAATTATTGTTTTATCTTGTAATAACGGATTCGTAACATTAATATAAGCAATAACATCTGTATCAATTTGTTCTGCCATATATTTATAAACATCACTCATTGATACTTGATTGGATGCATAATACTCATCCCTTTTAATAGCCTCACATCCCATTTTTTTTGCAACTTCTAACATTTTATCATCATTTGAATTTACCACAATCCCATCAATATTAGGAATTCTTTTTAATTGATTCAATTTTATTTCTAACAAACTACTTCCTGCAAAAGGTCGGATATTTTTATTAACAACTCTTTGTGAACCACTTCTTACTGCAACTAAAGCTTTAATTTTCATTTTTTTTCTCCTCTTAAAATATAAAATTATTTAATTTTATTAATTAACTCTTTAGACCAAGCTTTTCCTATTACCTGCTGAAAATTTAATTTATCATTATTAGTACTAAACTGTTCCTTTAACTTATTATCCCATTGCATTCCTTTATCTATTTTTTCATTATATTTCGAAGAAAAATCTTTAATATTCATACCATATTCTTTTACTAATTTATAACACATATCTTTTGGGTGAAATATGTCTCTATTACATGTCTGCATATTATAATAAAAATAAATCATAGGTTGTAACGAATATGGCAAACACACTTGGGAACCATTTAACTCAGCACATGATGTTATAATCTTATTATCATTTCCATCTACAAATGACCTTAATTTTTCTTTAAAAAGAATTTTTCTATAATTATCTGCATTAACATTTTTATAATCAATCATAAGATAATTATCATTTTCTTCTTTCATAGCAAAATAACATGCTGAATTCAAAAAATAATTAATTAATTCCGAACAATTCTGTGCTGGTATATATTTCTTTTTATATCTTAAATAAAAAATACATTTAACAAAATTATCTATTATCTTTTTTGTTATTTTTTTATTTTTACAAATAGATTTTACATAAATATCACTAATTAAAAGTCTTTGACATACACCTTGTAATCCTCTTTTAAAATTTTTAATTTTAAAAAAATTAAGTGTAAACAATTCTGTTGGTCCTAAATTATACAATGAATCATTATTTTGTCCGCACATAACCATATAGTCTAATGGATTTTCTGTTTTATTTAATGTATTAAATAAATTATACACAGCTCCTGAAGTTTTGTGTGCTTCAAATGGCATTATATAAAAAAGTCCAGTTTTATTTAAATACTCCTCATAATTATCAAATTTCATTTTTATGATATTATGTTTTATATTTCTTTTATTCGCTATTTTTCTACTTCTTTCGACATCTGCCAAATTAGTATCCATCTGATTGGGTTCACAATACTCGTACGTAACCAATTCTATTTTTTTCCCTAATGCTTGAGCAACACACAATAGAAGATTTGAATCCACTCCACCTGAATGCATAATATATGTTTTTTTATCCTTACACAGTAAATCTATTTCTTGTAATATTAATTCTTTATAACTCTGATAATTACATTCTATATTAACTTTAAATATATCAAGTAAATCAACTCTTTTCCCATTTCCATAATATATTAACCCTGGTGATAATTTTTTTAAACCGTCTATATATGTATTTTCTCCACGATTATATCCATGTGATAAATAATATTCGTATGATTTTAAATCTAATCTTATATCATTAATATGCTGTTTTAATATAAATTCATAAACATCACTAAAATAATAAATGTTATTTTCACATTCATACTTATATATTCGTTCAATTGCAGACAAATCTGTTGAAGCATACTGAAACACACCATTTTTAATAGAAACAATCCCATAACTTCCTACTAATTTTGATATATATTCTTCTGATAATTCTGTTTTTTCAGCCATTTTAATAAAATCATTATTATCAAATTTATGTAACCTTAAATCACAATCAACTTTTCCAACTAGATTTATTTTACATAAATATGTTATGTTGTTATTTTCAATCTTCTTATACTCACCACATTCTGTATACAAAACATTATAATTTTTATCAACCTTTATTATCATTGTGTCTTTACCTTTCTATAAATCATTATACACGATATCACACCTATTATCAGCAATAAAACATATCTTATAATAAAATCTTCACTTAACATATATTTAATCATTAGCATAAAGCAATCACAAAAACACCCATTACTAATGTTCTAACAGACACCACATCTATTTTGTATCTAATCTTATAAATTATATAATGTGCAATAGATAAAACTAAATATGAAATAATAGTCGCAATTGCAGCTCCCATATAGCCATACTCAGGAATAAGACAAAAATTTATAATAATATTTACTACTGCAGCCAATATTGTTCCAATTGAAGAAAACACTGTATCTTTATAATAAAATTGTACATTAACAAAAAACAAATATATAAAATTAATATATACAACATATATTAATAAAAACAAGACATCTATTCCATCCCAATAATCTTTAGAAACAAATATTTTTACAACTTCTGGAATAACCAGACTAACACATACACATATTATAGAAAAAAAAGTTGTATACATTTTTGTCATATTCTTCACTGTCTTATAATCTTTATTTGCCATTTTGGGATATAACCATGCTATCCAAACCATGTCAAATGAATTTAATAATACATTTAAAATAGAAGAAAGATTATACATACAACTATAAATTCCTGTAGCTGCTGCACCTGTAATATTATTTAACATAATGCGATCAAATTGAATAAGCAATATTTTAGATAACATATGTGGAATTAATGGTATTCCTATTTTTAATGCATACTTCCAATATTCCAGCTCATAAATCTTTTTATTTTTTCTCACCATGTATGCAACAATAATTATTCCAATTAAAATTAAAGGAATGCTCTCACCAATAATTCTTCCCCAATATTTTTGTGTTTTAAAAACATACTTTATAAAAACAATAGATAAACTAATGTTCAAAAAAGTATTACAGAATGCAGTAGCAATATACTTTTTATATTTTAATTCTATAATCCATTTCGCACTTATTATGTCAATTAATGTAGATGCTGAACTTGTAATTAATAATATATTATTAAATAATAAATTATTATTTTTTAAAAAAAGTAAGCTTACAACATTTAAAACTAATACAGACACAATTAAAAAAATAAAATCAAGTGATAAAATACTTGTCACAAATTCATTGTACGAATTACAGTAATCAATTTTAGCATTTTTAATACATCCAGAAAGCCCTAATCCTACTACAACAGACATAATAGACTGATATGCTATATAAGTATTATAATACCCGAAATCCTCGGGACTAAGTAATCTTGTAAAAATTGGCAGTGACAAAAAAACTATTCCTTTAATCAGCATATTACCAATTGTATACCAGATGCCACTTGATAAAAATTTTGATTTTAATAATTTTTTCAGCATATAATACCTCTTGTTATTTCACATAATATCGTCTTGACAAAACAATTTTATAAATTTAATTTCCAAATAATATTTTATTTATATTTTTATATCTAGCAATAAAAACACTAATTAATAATGATACCGTTAATGATAAGATAAAAGAAATGACTCCATCTATATATACATTTTTAAAAATGTTAACAAAAAAATAATCATGCAACAAATAAATCTGCATAGTATACTTACCAATAGTAGAAAAATACCTTTTGACTATATTCAATTTTTTATATTTTAAAATACTATTAACCAGTGAAAAACTAAACATAATCCCAAGAATCGCTACTATGTAATGATTATAAAATAACAAAGTTCCTTTTATAAATTTATTATTAATATTTATATAAGGTGCATACAAATCATATTGTTTATATGAATAAAAAAGCATAGACACTGGATACAAAACCAGACTCCATTTTATCCACCCCTCAAATATTTTTAATCTATTTCTATTAATTTGGGTATAATATCCAATCATATAAAAAGGAAAAAACATAATAAAATTTTTTATAACAAGATTATCTCCGCAAAATAACATTAATATAACACTTATAATATATACTGTTACACTAGTCATCATAATGTTTTTAATTGAAACATATGATATATATATAACAATAAAGCACAAATAAGCATTTATTAAATACCAATATAATGGTTTAATAAACATACATTCAAATATATTTCTATCAGGTCTGGTTATTGCCCACTTTAAAAGTGTCCATAATATATATGGAACCATCAATCTTATAGTTTTCTTCTTTAACCATAAATTATTTATATCAGATGATTTCTTTAAAGAATCCAACCAACCATTAATAAAAATAAATAAAGGCATATGAAAAGAATAACATACTTTAAAAATTAAGTTATTATAATATATTTTTGTGCCATAAATGTATCCAATAACATGTCCCAATACCACCATGCATATAGCAATTCCTTTTAGTATGTCTATTCTTTCATCTCGTTTCACTTTTTCTGCTCCTTATATAATATTTTTATCCAGTAAATTCAATTAAATGTTTTATCAAAAAAATTCTTATGCATTTCTAACGCATTTTCAGTGTAGTAAACAGACCGAATATTTTCATATTCTTCTAAACATTCATTCCAATTACCCAATATATATTCCACTGAGGCTTGCAATTCCTCAATACTACGAAACTCATACAACTTATTTGTAATTAATGGATATGATATATCTGTTTTATATAAAAAGACAAATGATTTTAAAATCATTAGGTCAACCGAAGCACCTGTTGTATGTCCCAAAGAGAAATCAACTAAATCAGCATACTCTTTCATTGTAGCAGTTCTATCAACACATCCGGCACAATTAAAAGATTTAATATATCTATCATATTTTTCTTTTATATCAAATGGATGTATTTTTATATAATATTTTTGATTTAGCTTAATTGCTAATTTTTCTGCAATATCCAACAATCTTTTATTATACTCTTCTGAATAAGTATATGCAGGAGTATCTAACACTACCCCAAACATTCCTACCTTTTTTTTATTCTCTAGTTTAGATTGAAAATCATATAAATATTTAGTTGAACCAGCAACAACTATTCTTTTATCCTCATATCCAGCATTTATAAACTGTTGTTTTGTGAACTCATTCCATACAAGAATATAATCTGCTGTAAAATTTGCAATATTTAAATAATCATCATATGGTTCATTTCTATACAACCATTGTCCATGCTGCAACTCAACCGTCAACCCTCCTTGTTTTTTCATAAGCTGTACAAACATATTTGATACAACATCACAATCCTGAAAAACCAACATATTCTTTTTATTTTCTAGTAATTTTCCTATATGAATCATATTATATAAATCATCCACTAGGCACATCATAGAACTAAGATACAATCTTTGATATCTAATTGGAAGAAATGAAAATTCTTTATAATATTTTTTTACAACTTTCAAATGTTTAAAAACTTTGATGATATTGATTTTTTTTGTTTTTTTTAAAACAATTTTATTATAATCATTTATCAAAGTACATGCATTATCAAATATCATTAAATGATCTTCTCTTGTTTTGTTAAAATCATTAACAATAATTACTATATTATCACTTTTGTTATTTTTGTCATCTGTCATTATGTATTGTTCAAAAAAAATATTGTATATTATTCTTATATAAATACTTGATTTTTTTGATTTAATCATTTTCCATATTCTGTCTGATAAAACTTTTCCAAGTTCAATATCATAAAAATTATCAACCAAATTAATATTATTTTTATATATATTATATAATTCAATTATATCATTTGACATATTTCTGTATCCTCCCCTAAATATATTCGTTAGTATAAACCAAAAAAGTATTATATTTTTAAAATTTAATCATATACTTTCATATATCATTTCTTATTTTAATATTAATTATGCTATATACTGTGCTTAAAATAGCTATATGTATCCATAAATACGGTCTTAAAATATTCTGATTCATCTGAAGAATAATAAATTCCATAACTAGAGCTATAATATATGCTTTAACAATTTCATTACTATTTGGGTCAATTTTTGCTTTTATTTTTTTATATTTTTCATATATGAGAATATACAAATATCTTAACCAGAATATAAATCCAAATATACCTAATGCAGATAACATTTCAACAAAAACAGACATCCCGGCTCCTCTTGATATTGATAAATAACCGTTATTATAACAAATCTCTGCATCTACTCCACCTAAACTACAACCAACTATGGGATTTTTCTTAAATACTTCAAATGTATTTCTTAATCCTTTAAGTCTATCGCTGCTAGAATGACTGGATGTTCCTGCAATACCTAATCCTTGGAAATATCTTATAACTTTTGTATTTCCTCTTGATAATTGATATATACACCACATAACAAAAAAGCAAATAGCAACCGGAGCTAAAATAAGAAAAAATCTCCATATTGAAATTTTCTTATTTCCCGTTTTCAGCAACAATTTAAAACTTCTGAATAAAATATATCCAGCCATCATAACAATTCCCATTCTTGACGTTGAAAGTATCATTGCTACTGTTATTATTGTTGTATATAATACAAGCTTTTTTTTATTAAAAATAGAAAAATTTGATTTTTCTAATAAATACATACAAATAGTCCATCCCATCAGCAAATACGTTGCATAATATGATGGTTCATATGAAAAACCATTACATCTATGCATATTATTTTTTTGCGTAACAAAAAAATAAATGTTTGAAAATTGCAATACCCATTGTATTAATCCAATGCAAGCCATAATTACAAAACATGTGATATATTTATATGTAATACTTTCTAGCGACTCACTTTTAGAAAAATAATACACAAATATCAATATTTCCAATGCATCAAATACGAACCAAATTTCATATCCAATTGCATCAAGTAAGTTTCTAGAATTAAACATAAAAATGGCATTAAGAATTACACATAAAGCAAGCCAAAAATAACCAACCGGTATTGATACAACTCCATTTCTAAAAACAGCAATCATAAAACACATCATAACTATAATAATCATTATTTGTGATATTCTAACAGTAAAACCAGCAACGTCGAATACCAAAAAAATATCAAAAGAGGATGTTAATACACTTAACCATATCAATACATTTATAAAATTTTTTAAACTTAATTTAACTGACATTTTTACCTCATTTAACTAAATCATATAATACTTTTCTCATCATCTCAGAATCAAACATATCATTATTTTTTTTAACTTGATTATACCCTTTATTTACTAATTGATTATTCGCTTTAGATACTAATAATTCTTTATTAATTGCATCTGTTATTTCTTCAACTGATAACGGATTAAAAAAATGAGCAGCGTCTCCTAATACCTCTGGCATAGATGATGTGTTAGATGCAATAACCGGAGTACCACATGCCATGGCTTCCAATGGTGGCAAACCATATCCTTCATATAATGATGGAAACACAAATAAATCGGACAAATTATAAAAATCAATAAGTTCATCATCTGTTACCGCACCAGTATGTATAATATTATCTTTCAGATTTAATTTCTTTTCCAATTCATCTAAATTATAATTTTTAAATGCTTTCCCCACTAATAAAAGTCTTGTATCATTCAGACCATCTATTTTAGAATAAGCCTCAATCAATCTTTTTAAATTTTTATGTGGTTTCAAATTTCCTACATACATAATTATTTTTTTATCTTTAGGAATACCATATTTTTTATATAAATATTCTATTGTTTTGCTGTCTTTTTTCTCAAACCTAGGGGATATTCTTTCATAGAACACTATAATCTTATCTGGATTTACATTTTTATAATATTTCAAAATATCACGTTTTGTTGATTCCGATACAGTTATTATCATTTTTGATTTTCTTATTGCAATTCCAATCATAACACGAGCATAAATATATGCAAGTTTATTTGGTAGAAATTCCGGATAAATCAAATGAATCAAATCATGAATTGTAACAATCATAGTTCCTCTGTAAAAAATAGGTACATTATAATGTGGAACATGTAAAATATCTGTTTTGATTTTTTGTAAACTTTTATATGGAAAATTTAATTGTTCCTTAATACCATATATTTTTGAATCATATTCAATAATATTAATATTGGGTGAAACCTCCTGAATTTCTGATGCTTTTCCTAATGCATCCGTATACAAATCTTCTTTTATATTATTTTTTATATAAGTTCCAATGCCAGACATATTAATCATTCGTGCATCTACTACAATTCTTCTTTCCTTTTTCATAATTTCTCCCTATTTATCAAAACATATAATCATCTCTCAGTGCAATATTTTTATACATTTAATAGTAACTTTTTAATATTGTTCTCGTATTTTTCCGTTATAAAATTGTCCATCACTCTTTTCTTTGCATTTTCACCATATAATTTGCTCAAATGTTTATCATTTGTTAATTTTATAATGGCTTGTGCAAATTCTTTGCTATTACAATTCTCACATTCTATTCCAGTAACACCATCTAAGCTAACATAATTAACACCACTTCCCGGTATCGTAAATGTTATAGTTGGTTTTCCATAATACATTGCTTCAGCTAATGCTACTCCAAAGGCTTCATTTTTTGTAATTGATGGAAAACAAAAAATATCACATGCTAATAATAATGCTTTCAATTCCTCATCATTGACTTTACCAGTAAAACATATTTTAGAATCTCCCGTTGCTTCTTTATGTAATCTATCAGTAAGTTCTCCTGTTCCAGCTATATATATTTTATAATCATCCGTTAATAATTTACTGGCATTTATCAAATATTCAAAGCCTTTATATTTTGTATGTCGACCAACTGCTAGGCATATAGTTTTATTAATATTTTCTTTCTTTATTTCTTCCGCTCTTGCTTGTATTTCAGGTGTAATTTTCATTCTTTCTGTATTAATACAATTAGGTACTACATAACATTTTTCTTTTATACTTTTAAGCCAATCACTCCCATCTATATAATTAGGTGATGTAACTATAATTTTCGATGACAATTTTAATATTTTTTTATTTTGAGCCAAAAAAAGCTTACCCATAATTTTTTGTTTTACTATATCACAATGCCAATATGTAATTAGCTTAATATTATTTTTTTTAACTAGTGGCAATAACAATGATGCAACAAATGGATTTGGATAATGAAAAACAACTATATCTGGCTTAAACTCATTAAAAAGCTTAGATAATTGTTTTTTATATGTATATGACAATGGTTGAGACGCTACTTTCTTACAACAACCACATTTATACACTTTCACACCATCCACTATAATATTCTCATCTTTTTTATCTTCATTAAATGCGATTACTCTTTGTTCATAGTCATCTTTTAGAGCATTTACACAATCTCTAGCTATTTGTTCAATACCTCCTGAAAAAGGATAATAATATTTGGAAATGTGCAATATTTTCTTCATTTTAATTACTCCAATTAATTAACAGATCAACATCAATTCTACATCGACCCATCTTTCTTAAATACAACAGCAAAAGTCTTCACCAAAATCTTAATATCCAGCCCGATACTCCACTTCTCGATATACTGTGTGTCGAGTTTTATGATTTCCTCGAAATCGGTGATTTTGCTGCGGCCGCTGACCTGCCACATGCCGGTTATGCCGGGTTTGGTGGCGAGGCGGGCACGGTGGTGAAGGTCGTACTTTTCAACTTCATCCTCCGTTGGGGGACGTGTGCCGACAAGTGACATGTCACCTTTAAGCACATTAAAAAACTGCGGGAATTCATCGAGTGATGTAACACGGATGAAGTGACCGATGCCTGTCTTTTTGGTACCGTCGGCAAGGATTTTGTTGCCGATGATTCGCGGATCAAAGTCCATCTTGAACATCATGCCGTCTTTTACGCGGTTTTGTGCCATAAGTTCTTTTTTGCGTTCCTCAGCATCCATGTACATGCTGCGGAATTTGTAGATTTTAAATCGTTTGCCATTCTGTCCTACTCTTGTCTGTGAGAAAAAGATAGGACCCGGTGAGCTTATGTATATAACAGGTGCTATAAATATAAAGATGATTCCGGTTAAGATACATCCGACTATACCGCCTGCAATATCCATTGTTCGCTTGGCAAATGCCTGCTTGTTTGTCGCATAGTTCATGCTTGATGTAAGAACCGTGTAATTACCGAGTCTTTCAACTGCATGTCTGTTTCCTGCAACATTTTCGATATTATAAAGATTAAAATGAACAACAACGCCCATTTCAACGAGGTCGTCAACGAGTTCATGCGGATATTCCATTCTTGATTCCATGTTGATAAATACTTCATCTACCCAGTTCTTTAATATGTATTTACTGACATTCTGCATATTGGCAACAACTTTTACGCCGCCTATTGTTCTGCCTGTCATATCAGAATCGGAAATTACAAGTCCGCTTATATTGAACATGTCATAATTTTCTGCACGCACGTTCTTTATAACATCCTCGGCTGATGCCCTTGTTGTCACTATTAAAAGAGAACGCTTGCCGCCCTCTGCCATTTTCTTTTTAAGGTGGTTTTTCCACAAGACTCTTGTTATATAAGAAAGTTCAAGATAAAAAGCTCCCATCAGATATAATACAACACGTGAAAATTCACCGCTCTTTATTGTAAACAAATACATACTTGATATTAATTCAATAAATATCATCTGCTTTAATACTGATATGAATTCGTTGTAATATCCTCTCCTTAGGACACCCTTGTACTGTTCGAGCATAAAGATAACTATCAAATCGGCAATTTCTATCATCAATGCCATATTTCTGTATAACTCAACTTCATAAAGGTTCGTCAATCCATGACGGAAAAAGTATGCCAGCACATATGAAAACTGGACACATAATAAATCAATTATTATAAAATCGAAATGTTTGAACCATCCATTTGACTTTTTCCTATACATTCGTTATCCCTCATACTTTCTGTTGGAGCAATACTGCATTTTGTATTTTCCCCCCCACCTTATTTTTCGTAAATATTATAACTTTATCTTTGGTAGGCTTATTTTTATATATGTGATGAACATATAACCCTTACGGATTATATGTTCATCACATTAATTGTCTTCATTGCTGTAATTGCCATAGTATTTGCCGTAATATTTACCATAATACTTGCCATAGTATTTGCCATAATAGCTGTTGCTTGAAAAATTAACTTTGTTAAGTACACAGCCTAGTATTTTGCAGCCTGCAAGTTCAAGCTGTTCTTTTGACTTTCTTGCATATCTGTAACTTATATCGCCACATCCGATTACAAGGATACCTCCGTCACAGAACTTAGATACTACTGCTGCATCAATGACACTTCCGATAGGAGGTGTATCAACGATTACTATATCAAACATCTTTCTTGATGCTTCTATCATATTCTTAAATCTGTCATTACCGAGAAGTTCACTTGGGTTTGGTGGCACCGGACCTGCAAATATCATGTAGAAATTATCTACATCACTTACACACAGTGCATTCTCAAATGTTGTCTTTCCTGAAAGATAATGTGTAAGTCCATACTTTACTTTACCTTTCTTACCTCTTGATTTCATAACTGATTTTCTGAGATCGGCATCTATAAGAAGTGTTTTCATTCCATTCTGTGCAAATGACTGTGCAAGTTCAAATGAAACTGTACTCTTACCTTCATTAGGTGTTGTACTGGTAAGAAATATTACCTTTGTATCCTCACCGGAAAATTCTATGTTAGTTCTTAATGTCTTAAATGCTTCTTTGCTTCTATAATCAAGTATTGTCTGCTTTATTGTAAATTCCTGCATTGTTTAATCCCTTTCAACTTTTGCTCAATCATCAATAAGTTCTATTCCATCATCAAGATATTTCTTTGCTGCTTCGGATGTCTTAACTTTTCTTGATGTTGAAGAATTGTTAAGTTCAACTTTCTGCTTTGTCTGATTCTTTGAATTAGAAGCATTTACTCTCTGGTTATTTGGCTTTGCTGCCGATGATGATGCCTGTCCTGATGTACGTCTGCCTGAAGGTGCTTTTACAGTTTCTACACCGATTTCTTCCTCAGTTCTGGCACTTCTTCTCTCACTTCCTCTTCTGTCACCTTTCTTAGAAAGCTCTTCTCCTGTATTAAGAGGTATCAGGGCAAGTGTGCTAAGTCCAAGATATTTTTCAATATCTTCTGATGACTTGATTGTATCATCAAGAAGATAACATATAACAATAATTATCGCACTAAGCACAATACCGATTGCTGCCGCAAGTGCTGTGTACTTTGTAATAGATGGTGCGGCAGGTGATAAAGGAAGATTAGCCTCATCAACAACATTGACAGCTTCTATATCCATAACCGACTTGATGTGGTTTGCCGATACTGTTCTTATAGCATTAGCTATTGTCTGTGCTGCCTGTGGACTTTCATCACGCACTGTTATAGAAATAATACGCGTATCTGTTGTATTGGCAACTGTAACACGGCTAAGAAGCGTTCCATATGATTCATTAAGTCCGCACTGCTTTATAACTGTCTCTAATACATAACGGCTCTTTACGAGTTCTGTGTAGTCCTTTGTAAGCTGTGAAGCAAGCTGTGTATCACTTAATGTAAGATTATCATTATTCTGTCTGTTAAGTATGTAAATCTTTGTTGTCGAATCATACTTTGGTGTAATGATAAAACTGCTTACGATAAATCCTATGATGCCGCATGCAATACCACATAAAAGGATGAGCCAAAGTCTGTGAAGTAACAGACCGAATATTTCTCCTAAGTCAATTTCGATTTCATCAGTATTTTCTTTGTTCTGCTGATTCATTTTCTGTATTTCTCCTCATTTCTTAAATATATAAATAATCGCATTTCAATGTGCTGCTTACTGTATAATTCTTTCCATTGCATTGCCATATAATATGGAGTCAACATATTTATCATCATATTTTCTGTATAGAATATTGCTACATTCACGTATATTGGGAACGCGGCTGCCTTCACATCTGTGTGCATCTGTTCCTATATAATCAACGAGCTGCTCTTTTAGCAGGCTGTGAACAAACTTTTTAACATTCTTTCCGCCACCGCCTGTAACACTCGAAGCATTAATCTGTATATCCGCTCCCATATTGCGGATTGTTCTTACATTTTCAATGTTGGAAGCCATGCATTCATATCTCTCAACATGTGCAACTATCGGAACACATCCCGTACTCAGCACATCATCTACCGCATTGCGGATATAACTGAATCTGTCGGTTGGAAGAAATTCTGTAAGAACGTAATCTCCATAATTCATTCTGCAAAAGCTCTTATTTTCAAGATACTCATCAAATTCATTAAAAAATAAAACTTCATTTCCCTGATAAATAACTATCGGGATGTTATTTTTACTGGCTTCTGCCTGAACCGCATCTATAAGTTCGTCAACTTGTCCGGGTGTCGCATTATTATGTTCAAGCTTGTAGTGAGGTGTTGCAATAACATGTGTTATTCCCTCATCTGCAGCAATACGAAGCATCTTCAATGTCTCCTCCATGCTTCTTGAACCATCATCAATCCCCGGAAGAATATGACAGTGCACATCAACTATGTACTCTGCCTGCTTAGTTTTTCTACTAAATATCATATCTATCCTTCTACCATTGTATTCATACACTTAAAATGTACTTAAAAACACAATATTACAAAACATAATGCACCACCTAGTAGTTTATCATCTGTATTTTTGTTAGTCAACATATTGTATGTTTTTTTGTCGAAACAGAAAACTTCCAAAAATCATATAATTTCCGGAAGTTTTATAATATAATTATTTAATTTATATAAGATTAAATGCTTTGGCTCTTCTTTCCTCAAGCAGCACGCTGATATCAGTATCCATGCAGATGGATTTGCCAGCTATCTCAACGGGTGCGTATGCCTCGCTCTGGTTTAAGCATATATAAAATGCCTGCCTTAATTCTACGCTTTCTGGCTGGATTAATTCGCCATTTATTATCTTATAGCCCTGACTTAGCATCATCTTTCTGATGATTTCTTCGTTATCATAAGTTTCATTATGGCAAGGCATGCTGCACTGGAACAGTCCATAGTCTCCCTGTGTATAGAATAATCTGTGCTTGTCAAATCCAGCTTTCTGGAAACAGTGGTCAACATTCGTTGTAAGCACAAAGTAATCCTTGTCTTTGACTAAGTTATATATTTGATTGTAGACTGGTTTCGGTACATCTGTGTATCTATTAATATAGATGTACCGGCTCCAGTATGCCCAGTGTTCTTCCAATGTCTTATATGGATAGAAGCCGCCTGAATACATATCCGTGAAGACTTTCTTTTTTCTGTTGATGATTGTGCCGTTGCCGCAGAAAATATGATGCTTGCCGCAGACTCTTACGGTGTAGGTTCCTGCTACATTGGTCAGGGCTGGACTGCATTTGCAGACCCATATGGTCAGGAGATATTAAAGCAATGGAATATCCGGACTGATTACTACGCTGTTATGCAGCTATTACTCAGATATCCCAAAGAATGGGACACTCATTCTTCTCCAAAGCCAAGAAAGAATGACCAGATTATAAGAATTTAACCTACGATGACATACTTATAATATACCCAATATATAAATATTTTACCCAGGCAAAACCGCATTGGTCGCGTCCAGGTAAATTCATTACCTTAATTTGTCATTATTACCTGACTTTATCACCGTAAATATTCCACACAATAAAATAACAACCCCTAATATACATATTATCGTAGGAGGAAGATTTCCTATTCTTCCTGCCACAAAAACTGCTGTTGGGCCATCACTTTGATTAATCACAAATGACCATGAACGTGTCATAAACAAATGAACCGCATATAATACAGTACACACCCCTATAATACATCCAATTCCCCCAATTATGATTCGTCTTAGAGCCTTCTTTCTTTGAATTTTTGCAATTTCTATACTAGCAATAATTTCATTATCATTATTTTCTCTCATATTCTTAGAACACTGCATCATTTCTGTCAAGGAAACGCCCAATGCATCTGCAAGCGGTTCCAATGTATTAATATCTGGATATCCAAGTCCTCTTTCCCATCGGCTCACTGCCTTATCTGTTACATTAAGTCTTTTCGCTAACTCCGCTTGTGTAATCTGATTCTCTTTTCTTGTTTTTGCAATAAATTCCCCAAGTTCTTTTGCTTCCATTGTAATGCTTCTCCTTTTTTGTGATATTAACAATATAATATTTTTAAATCAGATTGTATACCGATATATACTTTACTTGGTCAGATGTGCTCTCTACGATTCGTTTACTTGAAAATCCGTCTTGCAAAATATCAGATAACTTACGCACGTTAGCAATATAAATCTAATATTCATATAAATCATCAATTGCGGTGCACATATCAGTAATACTACTATTGTCCATCTTTATTCTAATAATAGGATAATATCTTCCAAAGCCATCCGCATTATTTTCAAAGATATCTAAAAGTAATATTGCAGCTTACTACATCATCTCATACATTTTAATGTGGTGATATCTCCCTGCCAGATGTACATTCTTTCATCCGATGAAACCGGCTTTGGCATCCTGACATTCATAAGTGAACGAAGGAGATTCTCCTGCCCCTCTTTGTCAGACGGCATCTTCTGCCTGAATATTTTTCTGTCTTCTTTTAACAGGTATTTAATCAAGTATTCTCTTCTCTCACTCTGTGTCATATAAGCCTTCTGTACTGCTTTTAAGCGTCTGATGTGAAAAATATTTTTCACAATTTACCCTTTCTTTTTGCACTGTTTTGGACATATATTGTAACCGCTCCAATCACCAGCCCTTTTATTGTGTTAAATGGTAATGCATTATACAGCACAATGCCAAGCTTTGAATGTATAAATGATATAATATTTAATTAGAATTCACAAGGTGGGTTACCTGAGAAATCAGCAATAACGCCATGTGGATTCTCGAGATAAAATACCTCGAAGATTGGGTTATCAGCTGTCTGATACTGTCCCTTAACGATAGGATTGTTCATGCACCCTTCCTTAACACTCATGTTATTTTCAAATACTGCCTTGCCGTGAAGACGGATCCATGCATATTCCGGAGAAGAAACAGATACTTCAATTTCTGGATTCTTCAGCATATCCTTATAAACATCCTTTGTATTATTAGTGCAGAACCAGAGTTTTCCGTCCTGCTCGAAGCAGAACATGAATGGACGGCACTTTGCCTTTCCATCACGGCCAACTGTTGCTAAATACTGAACTGGGTTCTTCTGTAAAAATTCTACTACTTTCTGCATGAAATAGTACCTCCTGAAAATTTATTTATTGTAACATCAGTCGTTACATCTTACAATCGTAATATACTATCCTTTCGATGTAATGTCAATAGTTACATCAAAATTTTTACAAAAAATTTTCATTCAAAAAGGACAGCCCCTCACGGACTGCCCTTAACATGATTATTTTATTTTTCTATACACATAGTGACATCCTTCTTTACATCTGCCAGTGTCATCTGTGCAAGCTTATCTTCCATTGCCTTCTGAACCTGTAACAGCCTGTCATCAAGCACACGGTGAATATTCTTTCCAACAGGACATTGCTGGTTAGGATTCTCATGAAAATGAAACAGCTGCTCATCCGGTGCACATTCCACAGCCTTATATATATCCAGAAATGTTATCTCGTCAAGCGGTCTTGTTATTGTTACACCACCTGTACCTCCTATAACCCGTCTGTATCTAGTTCAACTATCATCTTTCCAATCTTTTTTTCTTTTAAAAGATAGCACATATAAATGGGAAGATATGTTATATTACCATCTGTTTCGACATTTTCGACTGAAAACACATATGCTTTATTAAGGTGATAATCCGTTACATTCATAAAATTATCCAGTGCTTTATGTGACTTATATGCTTTCCCTGATTTAACCTCTATAGGAATTACTTTACCACTCATTTCTATTGCAAAATCCATCTCTCCGATATTCTTCTTTTTGCAGAAATACGGTTCGAAACCATTAGCTGTCAGTTGCTGGGCAACTGCATTTTCAAAATGTGCACCATTATTTACTTCTGCATTCTTATTGATTAGTTCTATCTTGGTTTCTGCTGGATATGCACTGGTAAGAAGTCCAATATCACTTGAAAAAAGCCTGAATACATTACTGCTTTTACTTGTCATAAGCGGAATAACAGGTGCATCAACATTATAAACCGGCAAAACTACTCCTGCGTCTTTCAGCCACAAAAAACTGTTTTCATACCTGTCAAATTTCAATTCCTTATCTAACATAGTGAAAATGAATCTTTTATTCTGCTTATTTAATTCAGCTGGGATGATATCGTATATAGATTTCAGTTTTAGCTTTTTATCTTCCTGCTCATATTGTGAAAAATCTTCTTTATAAAGCGTTGTTATATCCCGTTGTATCTTATCCACCTCGCGAATATCCTTTGTTGCAATGTAAGTCTTTACAGCATCTGGCATTCCACCGACTATAAGATATACGAAGAACATTGATAAAAGCTTCTGATGTATAAATTCATCCACCGGACTGTTTGTTTCATATTTTTCTTTTAGCATATCAAGAGTAGCGGCAGATACATTATTTGCTACCATAAATTCCTCAAAATCCATTGGATACATTCTTAAAATTGTTAAATATCCTACAGGTGCTGATGCTATTCCTTTAAGTTCTATTCCCAACAATGAGCCGCTCATTGCATACTTAAAACTCCCCTCATCTACAAGGAATTTTATTTTAGTTACTATTTCAGGACATTTCTGAATTTCATCAAAAAAAACAACTGTCTTATGTGGCTTACAGTTTTCTGGCATAATAAGTTTTAATTTTAGCAGAAAATCCTCTGCACTCATCTCTGCATTCAAATACTCAATCATATCTGGCTGGTCAATAAAATTCACTTCGAACTTAGTGTAGCCACTCTTTTTAATTTCTTCTCTTATAAGCCAGGTTTTACCTATCTGTCTTGCACCAGTGACTAATAATGCCTTGTTGGAATTATTAATCCAATCTGCTATAAATGCTGAATCTTTTCTATACATAATACATACCTCCTAATATACAATACACCATTTGCCCCGTTTTTTCAATTGTATATTGGATATTTTGCCCCGTTTTTTGTGATTATATTTGAATATTTCGCCCCGTTTTTTGTGATTATATTTTGATATTCTGCACCGCTTTTAAAGTTTCCAGATTAGTTATCAATGCATAGATTACTCTTCCATATATCCGCTATAACAGCTTCCCGTTCATCCACACTAATGATATTACGGAAACTTCTTTAAGTGCAAAACCAAGCCAGTCCTGTGCTTCTTCTTCCGTCCATTGCATATAATACACCATAGATGAAAATAGTATATCTACCCAGTCACTGCAATTAAATAGTTACATCAAAATTTTTACAAAAAATTTTCATTCAAAAAGGACAGCCTCTCACGGACTGCCCTTAACATGATTATTTTATTTTTCTATACACATAGTGACATCCTTCTTTACATCTGCCAGTGTCATCTGTGCAAGCTTATCTTCCATTGCCTTCTGAACCTGTAACAGCCTGTCATCAAGCACACGGTGAATATTCTTTCCAACAGGACATTGCTGGTTAGGATTCTCATGAAAATGAAACAGCTGCTCATCCGGTGCACATTCCACAGCCTTATATATATCCAGAAATGTTATCTCGTCAAGCGGTCTTGTTATTGTTACACCACCTGTACCTCTTGAGACTTCAATAAGCCCCGCCGCTTTTAACTGCTGCAGCAGCTTTCTTATGATAACAGGATTCGTTCCTATGCTAGCCGCCATGAAATCACTTGTCATCTTCTGGTCTGAAAATGTATCTATACAGGCAAACATATGAATTGCCATTGTAAATCTGCTTGAAATCTGCATTATCTCATGCCTCCATAATTCTTTCTACATCAGAATGATAACAAAGAAATATTGTAATTGCAACGGTTACAGTCGTTCGTAGGAAAAATTAAAGCCACAGCCCTTTTGTCCACTATAGCAGGAATTCTCTAAAAAATATTTATTTTCTCATTTATCATTCATCAAAGATGCTTACGATTTCGCCATCAAGGATTCTGTTCATATTCTTAACTGCACAGAAGTTACCACACATTGAACATGTATCTTCCTTTTCCGGCTTCGCTGATTCTCTGTATCTTCTTGCCTTCTCAGGGTCAATAGCAACGTCAAACATCGCCTCCCAGTCAAGCTTCTTTCTTGCAAGGCTCATCTTGTAATCCCATTCATCCGCACCGGGAACACCCTTTGCTATATCAGCTGCATGTGCAGCAATTCTTGATGCAATAATTCCTTCCTTAACATCTTCAAGGTCTGGAAGACGAAGGTGTTCTGCAGGCGTTACATAGCAGAGGAATGATGCACCATAAGTTGCAGCAATTGCACCACCGATTGCTGCTGTTATATGATCATATCCCGGAGCTACATCTGTAACGAGAGGTCCCAATACATAGAAAGGAGCTCCCTTGCAGATTGTCTGCTGGATTTCCATATTTGCCTTAATCTGGTTAAGCGGCATATGTCCCGGACCTTCGACCATTACCTGTACATCTTTTTCCCATGCTCTCTTTGTGAGTTCACCAAGTGTTACAAGTTCCTCAATCTGTGATATGTCAGAAGCATCTGCTATACATCCCGGACGGCACGCATCACCTAAGCTCATTGTGACATCATACTTTCTGCAGATATCAAGAATCCAGTCATAATGTTCATAGAACGGATTTTCATTTCCTGTCATTTCCATCCATGCAAATATTATAGAACCGCCTCTTGAAACAATATTTGTAAGACGTTTTGCATCCTTAAATCTTTTTGCTGTAGCCTTATTGATTCCGCAGTGGATTGTCATAAAGTCCACGCCATCTTTTGCATGCATCTCAACGATGTCAAGCCATTCCTGTGTTGTAATATCCTTTAATGCTTTGTGATAATATACAACAGCATCATAGATAGGAACTGTTCCTATTATTGCAGGACATTCAGATGTAAGCTTTCTTCTAAACTTCTGTGTGTCGCCAAATGAGCTGAGATCCATAATTGCTTCCGCTCCCATAGCAACTGCATTATTAACTTTTTCAAGCTCCATATTCAAATCAACGCAATCTCTTGATGTTCCAAGATTTACATTGATTTTTGTACGGAGCTTTGAACCTATACCGTTAGGGCTTAAGCACTTATGATTCTTGTTTGCAGGAATTATAACCTGACCTTTAGCCATAAGTGACATAAGCTCCTTAACGTCAATATTTTCTTTTTCGGCAACTACTTTCATTTCTTCTGTTACAATGCCCTGACGTGCTGCGTCCATCTGTGTTGTGTAACTCATGCTTTAATCTCCTTTATTGTTAAATTCGAGATACTCATAATACCGCAACGCAGTAAACAAAAACATTGCAGGAAATGTACTAAATAATCGCAAAAATCATTTATACAAATCCATATAATAAGTTTCCTACGACGGCATTATCCGTATCAGGTTTTCGGGTCGGAATCATGTTCCCTCTCAGCTGTCGAACTTTAGCTCCCCGTTTTATTTTTTGTTTTATATAGAAATCTTTAAAGATTACCTAACTAAAAATTCTTGAATACGTCTGTCTGTGCTTTTAATTCACCGACTGTATTCCTGCTTTCTGACATCTCTTTATCTATGCTGTTCATCTGCTCAACAAGCTGAGATGTACTTACCGCTGACGACGTTACAGCATTAGCACTCTGCTCTACACCGCTTGAAATTCCTTCAATTGACTCAACTGTATTTTTCATAAGCTCTTTAAGTTTTTCTGTCTTTTCTGCGAATTCCTGCATTGTCTCGCTTATGTAACATGCATCTTCATTATATTGTGCACCTGCTTGTACGAATGAATCGTAATCTGCAAATATCGTCTCTTCTATGTAATTGATAATTTTATTAGAATTATCAATAAGCTGGTATACAGCACTTGTTACATGCTCATTTATTGCCTGAATGTTATTAGCTGTATCCCTGCTTGAATCTGCAAGCTGTCTTATCTCATCAGCTACAACTGCAAAGCCTTTACCGGCTTCACCGGCTCTTGCAGCCTCGATTGAAGCATTAAGTGCCAAAAGATTAGTCTGGCTTGAAATATTAAGGATTTCGCCTGTAAGTTCATTTACACGCTCAACACTCTTGCTGTCTTCAATTGCTTTTTTAAGTGTTCCTACAATATTGCCAACCATCTCATCAGTTGTACGTTTATTTTCATCAGCTGACTTTGCAAGCGAATCCGCACGTTCACGCATATCCTGTGAATAATTGTTAATCTGTTCCGTCTTATCAGCTATATCAACAACATTCTTTCCAACTGACTCTGTATTATCGTTCACTGTCTGTATTGTCGCCGCAATTTCCTGCATTGTTGCAGAAAGCTCTTCCATAGCAGATGATACATCCTGTGCATTATCATTAGATACTGTAACATTCTCACCTACAGAATTAATCATATTATCAAGATTCTTAGAACCTTCTACAATCTTTCCGATTGTATTCTGGAGTATATCAAGGAACTGGTTGATTCCCTGTGCTAGCTGTCCAATTTCATCTGATGACTTAACATTAACTCTCTTAGTAAGATCGCCATTATTGTCATTGATAAGTGTGCTTATTTCTTTAAGCTCTTTATTAGTTTTTACTATTGGATTTACAACTTTTCTTGTACTTACCAAGAATGCCACAATGAGTGCACCAATTGCAACTACAAGACAGGCACCGCCCGTAGTCTTTGCAAATGCCGATAACGCATGCATCTGTCTCATTGCATGATCCGCTGCCTCAACTTCACTATTGGTCATATTATCAAGTGCTGATTCAAGACTGTTACATACATCAACAAGATTATTATTGGCTAGTTTTGACGCATTGACTGTCTGATTAGTATCTACATATTTCTCAAGTACCGCAAACTGTGATAAAAACTGGGAATAATAATTCTTATATGATGAATATGCAGTCTCTTCATTTTCATCAAGCGTCTGCTCATAATCTTTCATATATCCGTCTATCTCTGACTTTAAACTTTCTATATTATCTTTAACACTCTTTTTGGCTGCATCTCCTTCAGCAACTATGTAGCTGTATGCTGATCTTGTAAGCTTCTGTGTACTCTCTGACAGATAACCTACATTTTCAATGGTTACAAGATAATTATTTGCTATATCATTGCCTTTTTTACTGATGCTGTCTGCATTCATAATACTAAGAATACTTGTTGCAACAGCTATAACCGCAAGCAGAAGAACCGGTATCATAATTTTATTTTTTACTGAATTCATAATCTATGTCCCTTTCTTTCACATTTTTAGTTAATAATATAACAATTTATTTTTTTTCACAACCAAAAAATTGCTTTCTGGTACTTATTTTACAGATGAAGTACTCTTTCTTTGATTTCCTGGGTACGCCCCTGATTCCAGAACTGTGTTCCGATATAGCCGCATGTTCTTCTTGCAACATTTAGTTTATCGTGATCTCTGTTACCACAGTTTGGACAATACCACTCTAGGTCGTCATCTAAAAGAATTTCTCCTTCATAACCACATTCCTGACAGTAATCAGACTTAGTGTTTAATTCTGCATACATGATATTATCATAAATAAACTTAATAACTTCCATAACAGCATCTAAGTTGTTTGTTAAGTTAGGTGTTTCAATATAACTTATAGCACCACCTGGTGAAAGTTCTTGAAACTCACTTTCAAGTTTCAATTTAGTAAATGCATCAATTTCTTCAAATACAGGTACATGATATGAGTTTGTAATATAATCTCTATCAGTAATTCCTTTAATTTTACCAAAACGTTCTCTTAAACACTTAGCAAACTTATAAGTAGTAGATTCAATTGGGGTGCCATAAACACTATAATCAATGTCTTCTTCATCTTTCCATTTGTTACAAGCAGCATTTAATCTTCTCATTACTTCAAGACCAAACTCTTTACCCTTACCACCATCAGTATGAGAGTGACCAGTCATATATTTAACACATTCATAAAGTCCTGCATATCCAAGTGATATAGTTGAATACCCATGATGTAATAACTCATGGATGCTTTCTCCTTTGCCTAATCTTGCAAGTGCTCCATGTTGCCATAAAATAGGTGCAACATCGGAAGTTACTTTAGATAATCTCTTATGTCTTGCTTGAAGCGCTCTATGACATAACTCTAGTCTTTCATCCATAATCTTCCAGAATAAATCCATATCCTTATCAGATGATAATGCGGCATCAACTAAGTTAATTGTAACAACTCCTTGATTAAACCTACCATAGTACTTTGGTTTCCCATTAGAATCAACATAAGGAGTTAAGAATGATCTACATCCCATGCAAGGGAAACACTGTCCGTTTCCATTTTTATCAACTTTTAATTTCTTCATTATTTTTTCTGATATGTAATCCGGAACCATACGTTTAGCCGTGCATTTAGCAGCAAGTTCTGTTAAGTAATAATACTTGCTATCTTCATGTATGTTATCTTCTTCAAGTACATATAAAAGTTTAGGAAATGCAGGAGTTATGTAAACGCCCTTTTCGTTTTTCATACCCATTGTTCTTTGTTTTAATATTTCTTCAATTATCATGGCAAGTTCTTCTTTATACTCGTCTGTTTCA
>OGGJ01000383.1_pt1 | contig 46361 bp, 40 predicted proteins | sample 1571071 | NCBI WGS metagenome assembly OGGJ01 (sample SAMEA2581954, study PRJEB24529) | metagenome | biome: Human gut stool | place: China | collected 2011
CACGGTTCCGGTTGGCTGTCGCAAGAGTTGTCTTGGCTATCGGTTCACGACCTAAACCAAGATGATATTGCTTGGCCCTATGCGCCTCGAAAGCAACGATTAAGTCTCGCAGGCTCTCACGGTTACTCAGTTGTCCAAACATCATCGCGAGCATCTGATTCCAGCAAGTGAAATGTTTCACATATCGGTTGCCATCATACTTGCGAACATAGTTGTTGAACTGAGTCCTGTTCAGAAAAGCGGTTAATTGAGAGAATACGTATTTGTCTTGGAACATAGCAGCCATTTGTATTAGACTGCAAAGTTGCAAAATCAAGTCCGTTTCATTTCAAAAAACTGTGTAATTGACTATATTTCAATAATTTCAAAGAACTATTTATCCACTTTTACGGGACAGTAGTGAAATTGCTTTTTGAATGATGACAGAGACACATGACACAATTCTGCCAACTCTTTAATACTCTTTGCCTTACGGTAGTTACTCCACACTTTGTTTCTAAAATGATAGTCGCTTCCCAACATTGGATAAAAGAAGGTGGCCAGTTCCAGTTTCGAATAGTAAAAACGCATGAGCCAGAACAGTTCCTTCATCTTAATCTCATGAAAATGAATACAGTTGGCTCCACTATCCAGGTATTCGGTAAGCAGCTCCAGATACATATAAAGCTGTTTCCGGATATCCATCGGCAGCATCTCATACTTAATCTGGTCTCTCATCGGCAGGAAGCGCGAAAAGTTCATATTCTCACAGTTGTCCACTGTGTTTTCAAACAAGGCAATAATGATGTCGGATTCCTCATGAAACTCTAATTCACACCAGCTATAACGCTGGATAAAAGTCATATCGCCCGAGTTTAACATAGATTTTCTCTCTCCTGTCCTCAGTGCGATCTTGCCTTTCAGGAGAAATAGGATACAGTCTTTCTTGCTTTCATCCGCATAGCTCTTTCCCGCGTCTACTCGATAATGGATGAAACCTTCCTGTATCGCATTCGAATAATTAGAGCATGCCTTATGCTCATCCAGGTAAAATAGGTTCATAACACATTAAATAAAACATTAGTTTTTTGTTAAAAAATCAAGGTAGTATTGCTTAAAATCGTTTTTATAATCCAGGACAAATTAAACAAAAATACTCCAAGGTATAAGCTCCCTATTACACCTCATATCATCACGATTCTATTAAAAAGGAGCCCTGGTTTAGTTAAGGGGTTTTTTAGTGTAGAATAACAGATACATCACAACGGGATACAGATCTACCTGCTGGCGGCAAAGATAGTAAAAAATAATAAGTCAATTTTCTTTTTTAGTTTTTTTCGGTTTTATTCTGCCTTTTAAAAATACAAAAGGGGAGTCCTTCCGGACTCCCTTTTTCAGAAACTATCATTCAATTCTAAAAGCGTTATTTGCCGATTTCCATCAGCCATTTTCCATCTTTCTTTACCATGGGCTGTTTTTCCAAATCTTTGCTACCGTCTTTATAAACCACTTCATAAGTTACAATGGCCAAAGAATCTTCCACAATGACACTGTCGCCCACGACATTATATTCTTCTACATTTCCATTTTTCTCGGCTTTTTCTCCAATGAGGGCCGCAAACTGCTCCTTCTGTTCCTGAGTCGGTTGCTTCTTGAAATTCATGCCATCCACAAAGGCCACATAGTCCTTGTTCTGCATGGCATCCAGATAATCCTGCAAGGCATCTCCGGCCCCGCTTCCACTACAGGCAGTCAGCAACAGTCCGCCCAATAATGCATACAAATTTTTCTTTCCCATAGGCTGTTCGTTTTAAGGGTTATTATGTTTTTGATTTTGCGGCACCAGTCTGTTGCTGACCCATAAATCTTCCGGAAACAGATAGCTTGATGTCTTTCCGGGAATCACCAGCTGATGTCTTCTCTCTTCTGCCAGATCTATTCCATGTTTGCGGTACAGATACCACACCAGCTCCGTACAATAGAAACTGGTTGTATCCCACAAATCATAGTCATGGTCAAAACTAACACCCTTTTCATATTTTCCGTATGCCGCCAGCGCCACCCGCGCCGCCACACTATCGGAACAGTCTACTCTTCGCCATGCTCCCCGACAGGCTCTCTGCGGTGCAAAGAAACTGTCCAGAGGCTCGCACTTGATGCGGTCTGTCTCTCCCGGCGGTGCTTCGTTGGGCACCGCGTGCACCACCATCCACCGTCCGTTCTTTTTCAGAGTCAGTCCCACATGCGAAAAGTCTCCTCCGCCCACGGTCGTCACCACCCGGCTGGCTCCTTCCAGTCCCATTCGGAACAGCAAGTCACCGTCTCGCCACAAAGTTGTGTCCACCCGTACCGGCTCTCCTGCCTGCGGTCTTTCTCCTTCGCACCCGAAAAAAAGACCAAGCAGGATAACGGCTGGCAATTTAATAAAAAAACTTATACGCACCATTCTTTTTGTATTCTTTTTTAAGAAAAAGAGTTATTTCTTCTTTTCGGGCAATGGAAATTCTAAAGAAAAGACTCCCTCGGTACGTCCCCAGGCATCTCCATCGGGACCAAAGCCGCTTCGGATACCCCGGTTGCCGGACTCTGAGCGGTCTTCGACATCTCCTCCGCTCTGATTGAAATCATAATAGAGCAAAGGAAGATGCTTACCTTCATGACTTTCTTTCCAGGCCTGATCCAACGGACGGTTGGCCACCTCCTGCAGCACGGCATCATCCAGAGCCTCGCCCCAGCAACGCAGTTCGTCTATAACGCCGCTCATCGGATGTTCCTTTCCGCCCAGATACATCGGCTTTTCTCCACCGATGGTCTGCACGGCCTGCTGCTGACTGTGTACCACTGCCCCGTCTCTCAGAAAGTCCACCTTGCCGCGACAGAAACGCACGGCATAATGATGCCACTCTCCACAACGCAAGGCACCGGCCGGTGTGCGGTAAACCACGGTATCCACCTTCAGCACCAGAGCCCCGTTTTTCTGGGCGGTGAGTGACCAGCTTCCTTCTTGCCCCATACCGGCCATCCGGTCGGCCTGAGCCGGATACATCCACCACTCCAGCGTCATTTCCTCCTGTCCTTTTGACCAAGGAGCTTTCTGAGTCTGCACTGCCGCCTCCGCCTGAGTAAAGTTCAGACCGTTCTTGCTGTCAGCTCCGCATACCACCAGAGTCTGCTTCTTCACCAGTGAATCCGTACCCATTTCATTGCGCACGGTCAGCGCCACGTCATAGACACCCGGTTTCTCCGGAGTGATCACGGCATGTCTGCCTCCCACCTGATAAGTGGTGAGTCTGCTCTTCACGCTCCAGTGCCAGTCTGTCGGACGATACTTGCTCCGGTCGCTCAGTTCTACCCGCTGTCCGCACACCACAACCCGGCGTGACAGATCAAACTCCGGCAGCGGCTTCACGTTCTTCACCATCCAGCGCATCCGTTTCACGGCTCTGCGCCCGCTCACCGGATCCTTTACCCGCAATTTCACGGCATAGCTACCCGGCCGTTCGTAAAGTGCCCGTAAGGCATGCAGATCGGTTGCTCCCGTTTCTGCCCCTCTCACGGTCCACTGATAGCCACAGCCCGGAAGCACTGTCTCGGGCAGGAAAGTCACCGGTTCACCGACCTTAAGTTCCGGCAGCGATGCACGGAAACGGGCCGATATCTCCGGCTGTTCCACCTCTACCAGTCTCTTGTCCTCATGAATCTTTCCTTCCCGGTCGCGTGCCTGCAACGCCAGTTCATAACGGCCCTTCCGGTTCAGGAAGAACACCGGCGCACTGCCTTCCTTGGTGGTTTTGTTTCCTTTCGGGTCTGTCACACACCAGGATATAGTCTCCATACCCGCCGATACCCATGCTTTCGGCTGGAAAGGTTGTCCGGCAGTAACCGTTGTATCTTTTCCGGCTATACGGGCCCATTCCGTCCGTGTTCCGGTCTGCATCAGCGACTGGGGCAGAGCCATTTCCTTCACCCCTTCGGCATGCACCAGTTCGGCGGCAAAACACCCGGTACGGTCGTTCCAGAAACTCTTTTTACCTTCCTGGTACACCGATCCGTTATAACAGGCCAACAGCTCCTCGGGGCGTCCCATCTCGGCAAACGTGTCGTGCATCATTTCCCGGATTTCCTCCTCGCTGCGTGCCGTTTTCCAGAAACGCAGCTCAGCCAGCTCCGCGTCCCAGGCACCATCTCCGCTTCCGTTAAGCGGAAAATCACCGAAGCCTCCGATACCTTTTCGTCCCCGGGCCCGCATGCCTCCTTCGGGTTTGCCGTTCACATATACCGTCAGCGAGTCTTCGCGCACCACAAAAGCCAGATGATACCACTGTCCCGGCACGATGGTGCCTTTGCGTGTATTCATCCGGTTGTCTCCATCCCATCCGGCCGTAATGGCGCCGTCATCATTGGCATGAATCAGCCAGCGGCCCCATCCGGGTCCCATTCCCTGATTCCAGCTTTTCCAGGAATAAGGCTTTATCCAGAATTCAATGGTTGCCTCAGGATAGTTGGTGGCAAACACTCCGGGTACTACCAGTCCGGCAGAATCCAGCCGGAGCGCCCGGCACTCCTGCTTCTGTTCGGGCATACATTTCCACGCATTGGCTCCAGCCGATGCCACCGTCTTTCCGTTTCTCCGGTACAGGGCCTGCACCCGATAAGTCTTTCCGTATTCCGTTTTCTCATAGCTCCGTGCTGCGGCCGGAAGCGTATCTGCTTTTCCTTCCGTTCCGTCGCTCACGGCATATCCCGCCAGTTCATACACCGAGCGCTGCGGTGCCTCCCAACAGAAGCCTGTCGCTCCGCCGTTTCCGCGCACGTTCACCGGGTCGAAGAACGGCTCACCATCTACCCGGGCCGTGAGCACCGTCTTTACTCCTCCGCTCACCACCGGATAGCGCAGTCCCACATACATCGGGGTTTCCACGCCCAGCGTGTCCCATTCATAATCTATCACCGAGGCATGATAGATTGCCCCCTGACCGATTGCCTCCTTTTTCGTTTCGATAATCAGGAAATATTTCAGCGGCCGTCGGGTGTCCATCCCTTTGGTCAGGTCGGTCAGGTCATATCCCAGCTCCATCGGCTCGTCGTGCATCTTGCCGTCGGCCCATTTTCCCAGCATCGGGGTGGGCGCGTCCATTCCGAAGGTAGCCTTCTTGTTCGTCCGTCCGTCTCCGGCAAACTTGAAGTGTTCCAGTTCCACCGTGCGTTCGGGTTCACGGGCATCCGCACGGGCAGCCACCCCCACCGACAGTTTGATTTCGCTTCGTCGTGAATACTCCATGCGCAACTTCAGGGTCCGTTTGGGACGGTAATCCTTGCGCACATGATAGAATTCCGGTTTCCAGGCACCGCCCTCACGCTGCCGCACCGGGAACGAATATTTGTACGGGCAATAGATAAAGCCTTTATTGGCCCATCCGTCGCCCCAGGAATTTACGATAATCCAGGCACCGCATTCGTCCTTGTCCTTCTCGCCATATACCTTATTACTGTCCAGATCGAACACGATACGGTCGTCATAGCCCACGATGGTCAGCGCATGGTCCACTCCGTCGCCCCAGCGGGTCACATACTTCATGCCCGTCACGCCGGCCTTCTTGTTGGTTCCCTGCGGGTCGTCGGCAATGGTTCCCTGCTTGCAGGCACTGGCCACTCCAATGCCGCAGATACCTCCGGCTCCGAAATCCTTGTCTCCGTTGTGGTTCCACAGCCAGTTTTTCACCAGTTCGCGTCCTTCCTCCGTATCCAGTCCGTAAGGAGAAAACGAGTTGTGCGAGATGCGGTTGAACATAGCGGCATACCATTGGTCATACCCCTGCATCCAACCGAATTCCGCACTGCTGCAATCCTGGTTTCCAAACACCTGCGAATAAGTGGTACCACCATAGACCTGTGCGTTGGGCACTCCGTTGGCCATAGCCATACCCTCCTTTCCGGAGTTGCTGTTAGTCAGCAGCCAGGTAAAATGAGTCGGATAGATATTCTCCGCTTTCCGGGCATCTGCCTTCCGGTAGGCATCAATTTCATAAGTAAACATATACCCGATGCGCGAGGCCGAACCGCACGAGCCTCCGTGCTGGTTGAACACCGGCGGAAAATAAGGTGTCTCCGCATTATTGACATGATCCGGGCGTTTTTCATGTTTTTCAGGCGCCCCCGGTTGCGCCGCTGCTTCCTGGACACATCCGCAGCAGCAGAGTGCCAGTAGTGTTTTCATAAAGAAGCTCATAGTTATCGTAAAAGATTGTTTTTCCCCGCAAAAATAAGCAAAGGCGCTTAAAAAGAGGGGAAATAAACAAACATTCACATCCGTTTCAGAAAAGCTACTCTTCTATTTCCGGAAGGTGCGCGGGGCCACTCCGGTCATTTTGTGAAAGAGTTTCGAGAACTGGGACAGATTCGGTATCCCCACCGCCTCAGCCACTTCCTTGATGCTCAGATCCGAAAGCAGAAGCAGGGTTTGCGCCCGCTCGATGCGCTTCATCTGCACAAAACGGTTGGGGGGCATTCCGTTCACATTTTTAAACAGTCGTGTAAAATGATCGGGACTGACGCACATCACCTCGGCCAGTTCGCGCACCGTGATCGGATGGTCCAGATGACTGTTGATGTAATGGAACACCTTGCTCATCCCCACATGCTGCTCAAAGCTTTGCACGGCAAAAGGTTCTTCCTGCTCCACAAAGCGGGCAAACAGTTGCAGCAGGATGCCCTTGCTCTCCAGATCCGCCCGGAGCTCCCTCAGGCTTTTCCCGTGGGTTGCCTCAAACAGATCGGCCCGGTTATCATACGATTTCGGGTCCGGATTGACAATCTGACAGTCGGGGTTCAGCTCCAGGAAACGCTTCATCAGACACTCGTCCAGCTTTCCCGCCCGGGTCTGATAACGGAGCCGGAAACAGTCAAACAGACTCTTTTCTCCGATAAACTGATCCAGAAAACAGATATAGTAGTGACTCATATAGTCATCGCACTGATAGGCATGATACGTGAACTTGGGAATCAGAAACAGGTCTCCTTCCTGCAAGTGGAATTTCTCCCCGTTCATATACACCCAGGCCTCTCCGCGCTCCACCAGATACAGTCTCGAAAACGGACTGATCACATCCTTATAACACCACTCTTTCCCCGCCTCATAATATCCCGCATAAATCATCTGCAGCGAAAAGGTGTTCTGAAAATCGGCATATCTCATACTTCTCTTTTTTTCGGCATTTGCCGCAAATATAACTCCTTCCCCGACAAAAATATCGTTTTTTGCAAAGTTTTGCATCGCATTTTTCCTTTTCTTTCTGCCGTTTTCCTTCTATTTTTGCAAAAACAACCAAAATCTGATTCTACACATGAAAAATTATTCTCTCCTGTTGGCCCTGTCGCTGCTGCTCGCCACCGGTACAGCCCGTGCGGCCCGGCCCGACGTGGTTCCCACTCCGGGACAAAAGGCCATGATCGACCGTAAATACGGTATGTTCCTTCATTTTGGTATGAACACTTATCTGAATGCCGAGTGGAGCGACGGTTCTGCTGCGGCTTCGGTCTATGCTCCCCCGGCTGATATTGCCGAGAAGGCGGCCCAATGGGTGCGCCATGCCAAACGTGCCGGCATGCGCTCCATCGTGCTCACCACCAAGCATCACGACGGTTTCTGCCTGTGGGACAGCAAATACACCGATTATGATGTGGCCAACCCTCAGGTGCGCCATAAGGCCGATATCGTGCGGGCCGTGTCCGACGCCTGCAAGAAGGAAGGCATCGCCTTTTCCATCTACTACTCGCTGTGGGACCGCCACGAACCGCTTTACCGGGATCCGGACCCGCGCAAATATATCGAATTCATGAAAAAGCAGCTCGGCGAACTGATGACCCAATACGGACCCGTGGCCGAACTGTGGTTCGACGGTGCCTGGGACCGCAAGGTGGACCAGTGGTATCTGCCCGAGGTCTATGATTTCGTCAAGAAACTGCAACCGCAGTGCCAGATTTCCACCAACTGGACCATCGGCAAGCGCCCGGTTGACATGAAAGCCGGCGACCCGATTGTGTACTTCCCTTCCGACTTCCGTCTATGGGACCCGTTCCTGCCGGTTCAGGACGACCCGAAGATCTATACCTATCAGGGGCAGGAATATTATCTGCCCTATGAGTGTACCCAGACCATATCCGTGCTGGGCAACTGGTTCTCTCATCCCGAGGACACCACCGTGCGCGAGCTGGAGGAACTGGAAGAAATCTTCCACGGCTCCACCGCCAACGACAACTGTCTGCTCCTGAATATTCCGCCGGACACCAACGGCGAACAGAACCCGCTGGCTATCCGGCGCATTGAGGAGTTGGCGTCTCTGCTCGGCATCCAAAACGGCGGCGACTTCCCCAAGAAGCCGAAAACCCCGTCGTCGCTGACCCGCAACGCCACAGCCACGGCCACCGGCATCCATAAGGACGATGCCCTGCACAACGGTCCACTCTATGCCGTAGACAGCGACGTGTCTACCGCCTGGACCGGCGACAGCCTTTCCGTACTCCAGATCCGTCTGGCCCGGAAAGTAGCCTTCAAGCAGCTCTTCCTCATCATCGGCAAGGGCAGCATCGGCGAGTATGCTTTGGAGTATCTCGACGGAAAAACCTGGAAAACCCTGCATCAGGACCGGATTGACCCGGCCACCCAGCCCCAGAGTTTCATGGGCTATGGCTTTATCGACCTGAAGTTCGACCGCAAGATCCGGGCACGCGACCTCCGTCTGCGCGTCCTGCAGTCCAACGGCCGCCCTTCGGTCTATTCACTGCGTCTCCGCTAATCCGTACTCCAGTTATTTCATTACCTGTCATTCATGAAAAAAATACTTTTCCTGATCATATTCCATATCGGCAGTTTACTCACTCAGGCTGCCACACGCGATACGGCAGAGGCCTACGGGCTTCTGCGCCGTATCGCTCCTTCTTTATCCTCCAAGGTCCGTTTCGAGCTTATGGAACACGAAAAGAAGGATGTCTTCGAACTTTATTCCGAAGGCCCTCGGATTGTCATCCGGGGAAACTCAGCCAATTCCATGGCCGTAGGACTCAACCATTATCTGAAATATTTCTGCAAGACATCCGTGTCCTGGTTTGCCCACGACCCGACCGAACTGCCTGATACCTTTCCTGCCGTCGCCGGGAAGATACGCATTGAAGCACGCACTCCGAAGCGTTTCTTCCTGAACTATTGCACCTTTGGCTATACCATGGCCTGGTGGCAGTGGAAGGAATGGGAGCATTTCATCGACTGGATGGCGCTCAACGGCATCAACATGCCGCTGGCCATCACCGGTCAGGAGTCGGTATGGCTCAAGGTGTGGACCCGTCTGGGTCTCGATGAACAGGAGATCCGGAACTATTTCACCGGACCGGCACATCTGCCCTGGCACCGCATGACCAACTTCGACTCCTGGCAGGGCAATCTTCCGGATTCCTGGCTCCAGCATCAGGAAGCGCTTCAGAAAAAGATTGTGGCCCGCGAGCGTGCCCTGAACATGACTCCCGTCCTGCCGGCCTTTGCCGGTCATGTGCCCCCGCAGATCCGTAAGGTCTATCCTCAGGCCAAAATCAACCGGATGAGTTCGTGGGGCGGTTTTGCCGACCGCTACCGCAGCTACTTCCTCGATCCGCTCGACCCGCTGTTTGCCCGCATCCAGAAACTATTTCTCGAAGAGCAGACCCGTCTTTACGGCACAGACCACATCTACGGAGCCGACCCGTTCAACGAGATCGAGTCGCCCAGCTGGGAACCGGAATATCTGGCCACCGTGTCGCGCACCATTTACCAGACCATCACCCAGTACGATCCCGAAGCCAGCTGGCTCCAGATGACCTGGCTGTTCTATTTCGACCGGGGCCACTGGACCAACCCGCGCATCAACGCCTTTGTTAATGCCGTTCCACGCAACAAGATGATCCTGCTCGACTATTTTGCCGAGAACACCGAGGTGTGGCGCTATACCGACTCTTATTTCGGTCAGCCCTTCCTGTGGTGCTATCTGGGCAATTTCGGCGGCAACACCATGTTGGCCGGCAACCTGAAGGAAACCGGCCGCCGCATCGAAGAGGTGATCCGTCATGGCGGCCCGAATTTCTGGGGCCTCGGCTCCACCCTCGAATCGTTCGATGTGAACCCCTTCCTCTATGAATATGTCTTCGAAAAGGCATGGAACCATCAGCGCACCGACCAGGAATGGATTCAGGCCTGGGCCGACCGCCGTATCGGAAGCGCCGTACCCGGCCAGCGGAAAGCCTGGCTCGAATTGCTCGACCAGGTCTATACCGCCACAGCCCGCCTGGGACAGGGCACCCTGACCAACGCCCGTCCGTCGCTCACCGGCCACGGCAACTGGACCACCAATCCGCAGATTGAATACGACAACCGGGTGCTCTTCCGCATCTGGGAGGATATGTTGCAGGCCCGTCGCCTCACCGACCGGAACACTTACCTGTTCGATGTCATCAATCTGGGCCGTCAGGTGCTGGGCAACTACTTCGGCGAGCTGCGCGACAGTCTCACAGCCTGCTACCGCCGTCAGGACCTGCACGGAGCGGAGCACTATGCCGCCCGAATGGATCAGGTGCTCACCGACATGGAAACCCTGTTGTCTGCCCACCTCACCTTTTCCTTCGGCAAATGGCTGGCCGATGCCTCGGCTTTCGGCACCACCCCCGAGGAGCAGCGTTATTACCGCACCAATGCGCGTACCCTGCTCACCACCTGGGGCGAGAAGGGACAGAGCCTCAACGACTATGCCAACCGCTCCTGGGCAGGACTCACCCGGGATTATTATCACCGCCGCTGGCGCATGTTCACGGATGCCGTGCTCGATGCCCTGCGCCGGAAACAACCGTTCGACGAACAGGCTTTCCGTCAGCGCATGATCGACTTTGAAGAGAAATTCACGCTAACAGATGCCGGCTTTACCGCCACTGCGTCAGGCAAAGGCACGGCCATGGTCTGGCGTATTCTGAAAAAATACCGCAAGGAGCTGGGCACGCGACCTCCGTCTGCGCGTTCTGCAGTCCAACGGCCGCCCTTCGGTCTATTCGCTGCGTCTCCGCTAAATCCGTCCTGCAACAGTCATTTCCGGTCAAACGGAACCGTTCAGGAAATCTGTCTTTTCAAGAAAAACAGGAAATGTTGATTAAAATCAATATTTTATTGCCAACCCACAGCTTGGAATCACCTTGAAGACATATTTTTTGTTTCTTTGAAAAAAACAAGAGACTATGATCACAAAACACTTCTTATGGATGATGATGTCCTTCTGCCTCTCTGTGACATCCGCCTTGGCTCTGCCTGACCAACAACCCAAACATACTGACCGGATAAACCATACGGAGGTTCCGGGCAGCACGCAGTCTTTCGACCGCGACTGGCGCTTTGCCCGCTTCGGCCTGCAGCCCGACGGCAGCACGCTGCCCGAACCGTCTCCCGCTCCTTCCGACTCCGCCTACGACGACAGCCGCTGGCGCGCGTTGGACCTGCCGCACGACTGGGGCATCGAAGGCCCCTTCCGCAAGGATCTCGACGGTCTGACCGGCAAACTGCCCTGGCGCGGCATCGGCTGGTACCGCAAGCAGTTCCCGCTGCCGGCCTCTCAAAAGGGACAGCGGGCCTATCTGGATTTCGACGGAGCGATGGCCCACGCCGAAGTGTGGGTCAACGGCCACAAGGCCGGTGGCCATCCCTATGGCTATACCTCTTTCCGGGTAGACCTCACCCCCTTTGTGCACTGGGGCGGCAATAATGTCGTGGCCGTCCGCCTGAACACCGAAACCTGGGGCTCCCGCTGGTATCCCGGCGCGGGCATCTACCGCCATGTGCGTCTGCTCACCCGTCCGCAGCAGCACATCGCCCAGTGGGGTGTCTTTGTCACCACCCCGAGCATCACGGAACAGGCGGCCCAGGTCTGTGTGGACATCGATTTCGAAAATCACGAAAAAGATGCTTCCACCCTTTCTTATCAGGTCGCCGTCCATTCCCGCCGCGACGACGGCACTCCGGGCCGGTGTCTTGCCCAAAGCGACTGCAAGAGTATTTCTCTGCCGGGCGAATCCACCCGCAAGGGACAGGCCGTGCTGCGCATCGCCCGTCCGCATCTCTGGAACCTTAATGATCCTCACCTTTATATGGCGGTTGTATCCGTGTTCTGCGGCAACCGTCTTGTTGACCACTATGAAACGCCGTTCGGCGTCCGCAGCATCGCCTTCACCCACGACCGTGGTTTCCTGCTTAACGGAAAACACGTGCCGTTGCGGGGCGTATGCATGCACCACGATCTGGGGGCTTTAGGGACTGCTGTAAACACCAGCGCCCTAAAGCGCCAGCTCCAGATTCTGAAAAGCTTCGGATGCAATGCCATCCGTACCTCACACAACACCCCGGCGCCCGAGCTGCTGGATCTGGCCGACCAGATGGGCATGCTCATCATGGACGAGGCCTTCGACTGCTGGACCGTGGGCAAGAAGTCCGGCGACTATGCCACCCTGTTCCGCGAGTGGCACGAAAAGGACCTGCAGGCCCTGGTATGCCGCGACCGCAACCACCCGTCCGTCATCCTGTGGAGCACCGGCAATGAAGTCGACGAACAGTACCACCCCGAGAGCGGCATGACCCGCCATCTCACCGAGGTGGTCCACCGCTATGATACCACCCGCCCCGTAACCTTCGGCGCGTCCTGGCCTTCCAAATCGGCCCTGAACGGCACCGAGCTGCAAGTGGATGTCCACGGCATGAACTATCCTTCGGGCGGCTTCGGAGGACCGGATTTCTACGGTACCTTCCTCAACAAGCCGGGCCACGAGCATCTGGCCGGCTTTGCCAGCGAGAGCAGCTCCACCCTGAGCTCCCGCGGTGTCTATTTCCCGGACCGTTTCCAATGCTCGTCCTACGACCTGCAGGAACCCGGCTGGGGCAGCCTGCCCGACCAGGAATTTGCCGCCCTAGACAAATACCCGGCCATCTGCGGCGAGTTCGTGTGGACCGGCTTCGACTATCTGGGCGAGCCCATCCCCTTCAACAGCGACCAGACCATCCTGCTGAACTACAGCCAGCTGTCGGCCGAAGAGATCCGACAGAAGGAAAAGGAACTGGCCGAGATGGAGAAAAACCGCCCCACCTCGCGCAGCAGCTATTTCGGCATTGTCGATATGGCCGGATTCCCCAAAGACCGCTATTATCTCTATCAGGCCCACTGGATGCCCGAAAAACCGATGGCCCATATCCTGCCGCACTGGAATTTCCCCGACCGCATCGGACAGGTCACTCCCGTCTTTATCTACACCTCGGGCGATGAAGCCGAACTCTTCCTCAACGGACGCTCTCTGGGCCGCAAGAAGAAGGCTCCCTTCACCTACCGCCTCCGCTGGGACGATGTGGTTTACGAACCGGGCACTCTGCGCGCCGTCACCTATAAGAACGGCAAGCGCTGGGCCACCGACGAGGTGAGCACCACCGGTCCGGCCTATGCCCTGCAGGTGGAGTCCGACAAACGGAAACTCACCGCCGACGGTCAGGAACTAGCCTTTGTCACCGTGCGTGTCACCGACCGTCAAGGCCGCACCGTGCCCGATGCCAATCTGCCGGTCAGCTGTGAGATTCTCGGCGGCGACGGACAGATTGTGGCCACCGACAACGGTGATCCAACCTGCCACATCACCTTCTCGTCCCTCGAGCGGCCCACTTTCAACGGTCTGCTTCTGGCCATCATCCGGGCTCACGAAGGCGGCAAGGCTCCGGTCACCCTGCGCGTCAGCTCCCCCGGTCTGCAACCCGCCACACTGAAAATCCGCCTGAAGGCTCCTTCCCGATGAGACGACAAAAAATCCGGCTTTTCGCAAAGCCGGATTTTCCCACATTAATAATCAATTATTATCCCATCTGACCCGTCAGATAGGCTCTTGTCCGATCATCTTTCGGACTTTCGAACATTCTCTTTGTATCATCATATTCAATCAGCTCACCCAGGAACATGAACATGGAGCGGTCCGAGATACGCATGGCCTGTGACATGTTGTGTGTCACAATCAGGATGGTCACCTCCTTTTTCAGCTTCACCAGCAGGTCCTCGATGTGCTTGGTGGCAATCGGGTCCAGTGCCGATGTCGGCTCGTCCATGAGCAGGATGTCCGGCTGCAGGGCCAGCGAGCGGGCGATGCACAGACGCTGCTGCTGACCTCCGGACAGGAAGGTACCGCGCTTGTTGAGCACATCCTTCACCTCGTCCCACAGCGCCACGTTGCGCAGGCATTTCTCCACCAGGTCGTCACGCTTGTGTTTCGACAGCGAGATACCGTTCAGCGTATATCCGGCCACCACGTTATCATAAATACTCATGGTCGGAAACGGGTTCGGTCTCTGGAACACCATACCGATGTTGCGGCGCACCTCAATCGGGTCCTTGGTCAGGATATTCTCCCCGTTGAGCAGGATTTCTCCGGTCACGCTGATGTTCTTATACAGTTCGTGCATGCGGTTCACGGCGCGCAGCAGGGTACTCTTACCACAGCCCGAAGGACCCATGATGGCCGTAATGGTGTTACGCTCCACGCTGGCCGACACGTTCTTCACCGCCGTCACTTTTTTATCGTAGGATATGGACACATCCTTGATCTCCAATATCGGATCGACTATATTTTCCATTTTTTTGCAATTCTTTTAGCCAATAAATTCAAACAAAGTACCAAAGCGAGCAGGAAGAGCGAAGCGCCCCAGATCAGGTCCTGCAGGTTCGGGTCGTTAAAGAACTCCCAGATCATGAGCGGCACGGCCGACATCGGTCGTCCCAGGTCATAGCTGATGACGGCTCCGCCCAGGGCGGTGAACATCAGCGGTGCGGTCTCTCCCACCACGCGCGACACGGCGAGCAGGATTCCCGTAAAGATACTTCCGAACGATGCCGGCAGCATCACGCGCAGCATCACTCTCCAGTAGTTGCCTCCCAGCGCCAGACCGGCCTCTTTCAGGCTTTCCGGCAAAATCTTCATGGTTTCCTCGGTCGAACGGATAATCAGCGGCAGCATCATAATGAAGAGCGCCACGCTACCCGCAAATCCCGAATAGCCTTTCATGGGCACCACCACCCAGATATACACGATGATACCGATGATGATGGAAGGTGTACCCTGCAACAGGTCGGTGATGTAGCTCACCGTCTTGGCAAACCAGTTCTTGCGGAACTCCGACAGACAGATACCGCAGAGGATACCCACCGGGATGGCCACGATGGCCGCCGTAAACAGCATCATCAGCGTACCCACGATACCGTTGGCAATACCGCCCGGGATGGGTTCACCCTTCTGTGCGGCCATCATGGCCTTGAAGGCATTGGGCGTGGCTTCGGTCAGGAACGACCATCCCAGTTGCTGCCATCCCTTCACCAGCACCTCGCCCAGGATGGCGAGCAGGGGAATTGCCGTGAGTGCCGACATCACACACACCACTACATAGAGCAGGTTGTTCTTGAATATTCTGGCTTTTACATTCGAATCTTTTTTCATACCTTTTCCCTTCTTTTATACATGTTGTGCTCTTCGGATCATGATCTTTCCGATCAGGTTGATGATGGCCGTAATCAGGAACAGGATCAGACCGATGGCAATGAGCGACGACAGTTTCAGTCCGTCGGCCTCGCCAAACTGGTTGGCAATGATACTGGCCATGGTGTTTCCGGTGGTACGCAGCGTTTCGGGCATCTGGTTGGTGTTACCGATCAGCATCGTCACCGTCATGGTCTCGCCCAGGGCGCGACCGATGGCCAGGATATAGGCCGAGAAGATACCCGAACCGGCTGTCGGGAAAATCACTCTGCGGATCACCTCCGCGCGGGTGGCTCCCAGTCCGTAGGCAGCCTCTTTCAGGTCGGCCGGCACCATCTTGATGAACTCCGAGCTCAGCGAAGCGGCATAAGGCACAATCATGATGGCCAGCACAAAGGCGGCGGTCAGGATTCCCGAGCCCTGTGGCGACAGGTTCAGGAACATGAAGATCGGGCGCAGCGCATAGAATCCCCACAGACCGTAAATGATGGAAGGGATACCGGCCAGCAGGTCGGTCACGGTAGCCAGCGCCGTAGCGATTTTCTTTCCCCGGAAATACTCACCCGTGAAGAGTGCCACCGGCAGGGAGAACGGGATACAGATCAGCAGCGCCAGCCCGGTGGTGAGCATCGTACCCGTAATAAAGGGCAGCGCGCCGTATTTTTCTTTTCCGGCCGTAGTGACCCAGTCGTCCGAGCAGATGAAATTCCAGAAGCCGAAGTGTTCAAAGGCTCCCGAGGCATCGAGCGTGAGGGAGTAGATGATCCCTCCGCCGATGACCGGAATGACAATCGCCGAAACGATGAGCAAGGCCTTGAATATCTTATCTTGCATTTTGATTCTTTTGGATGGTTTCCGTTACTTGATCACATTCTTTCCGTCGAAGGTCACCTGTTTCAGGTTCTCCAAAGACAGCTTCACGGCCTTTTCAGGCAGCGGTGCGTAGTGTACGGTAGTTGTGGTCTTCTGGATAGAGTCGCTCAGCATGTACTGCAACAGGTCCAGAGTCACCTTGGCCTCCTGCTCGGTTCTTCCGGCATAGTTCTGCTCCTTGTAGATAATCAACCAGGTGAAGCAGCTGATCGGGTAAGCTCCGGCAGCGTCTGCATTGGTGATGGAGCAACGGGTGTCCTGAGGCATTTCGCCCGAAGCGGCAGCCGAGATACTCTCGGTAGAAGGTTTCACCATCTCGCCGCGTGCGTTCTGTACGCTGGCATACGGGATATTCTGGGCAAAGGCATATTCCGAACCGATATAACCGATAGAGTACGGAGTCTGGGCAATCACGCCGGCCACACCCGGGTTACCCTTAGCGGCCAATCCTACCGGGAAGTCCACATTCTTTCCGCTGCCGTATTTGTCTTTCCAGTTCTGGCTCACCTTGGTCAGATAGTCGGTGAATACGAAGGTCGTACCGCTACCGTCTGAACGGTAAGCCGGGATAATATCCTTGTCCGGCATCTGGGTACCTGCGTTCAGCGCCACGATTTTCGGATCGTTCCATTTCTTGATGTTTCTGGCAAAGATGTCGGCAATCACTTCTCCGGACAGGTTCAGTGCCTTCACTTCCGGCAGGTTGTAGGCCATCACCACGGCACCCATACAGGTCGGGATGTGTACCACCGGCTGCATGTCCTTCATCTCCTCATCACTCAGGAAAGCGTCGCTACCGGCAAAGTCCACGATACCGTCTTTCAGGTTACGCACACCGCCGCCACTGCCGATACCTCCGTAAGACACGGTATTTCCGGTCTGGGTAGCAAATCCCTCGAACGACATATTATAGAAAGGAAGCGGGAAAGTGGCACCGGCACCGCTCAGCTCCACTGTTTCTTCGTTTGCACCGCCTTTACTGTTTCCGGCACAAGAGGCCATCATCCATCCCATGGCAACTACGGCCATTGATACAAATAATTTCTTCATAATCTTCTTATTTGAATTGTTCTTTATACTGATTCTAAATTAACTGCTGTTTTTTTTAAAGTTTGAACGAAGCGTTCACCATCAGCTGGAAGGCATCTTTCAGTCCGTTGTCTTCCGGCATGTTCAGGCGCAGGTTCGGCGCCAGCTTCACATATTTGCCCAGTTTCACCTCGGCACCGGCCATCACGTTCATGCCGTCGGCTTCCATATTCCAGCCGTTGTTGGAGTCCAGACGGTCCCAGCGGGCAAACACATTCACCTTCTTTCCGGCCGGCACGGTGGCATAGACCGACACACCGTTCTGGTGGTCTCCCTCGTGATAGGCCGTGTTCATCTGGTAGTTATACTCGGCACCCACGGAATATCCGTTTTTGGCATATCCCAGGAACGAAGCCAGGTTCACCTTTCCCTTCAGTCCCTTGTCGGTAGCCTCATCATACGAACCGTACAGGCGCACCATCATGCCGTCCACCGGTTTCAGAGTCACACCGGCACCGTACTGCAGTCCGTGTTCAAACTGGATTTTCTTGTAGCCTTCGCCGTTCACCACAATCACATCGGCGCTCACCTGGTCGCAGAACTTATAGGCCACCGACAGACCCACGTCGGCACTGCTTCCCAACTTGTATTCATCCTGGAACGACTTCATGATGTAGCGCTTGCCCCAGAAATCCTCCTGAGTCTTGAACTGGGTGGTACTGATCAGTCCTCCATACAGATCCCATCCGTTCTTCTGCCAGCGCACCCACGCATTCTTGATAAACCCGATGCGCTGCATGTCCTGCACCTCTTTCGAGCGTCCGAAGTCGGCCACTGCCTGCATGCTCAGTCCGTTGCCGAAACTGTACTGATAACCGATATAGGCCCGTTCCAGTTCAAATCCCCGCTCCTCGTTGTTGGCTCCGAATCCGGAATACATATTGGCAAAGGTGGTCAGGATCACTTTACCTTTTCCCTTTTCACTTTCCTGTGCTTCGGCACTCTGCAGCGCGCAGGCGAACAACGCACAAACCATCCACGCAATTTTTTTCATCTTGTTTTTTCTTTTATTCTGATCTGTTTCTGAATTATCTGTTTGCTTTTGACACTGCAAATGTCCCGATAATATGTTTCAGAAATGTTTCAAGCCCTTAAAAATCCTATGAAGATTACGCCGGGCCCTATATAAATAGGTAAAGGGGAGCTTTTCGCCCCCCTTTCCTCATCCGGCTTGCGGCCGATTGTTACGAACCCGTTACATATTGGCTCCGCCAATCACTCCGGCAATGGCACTGGCCACGGCCACAATCAGGTTCAGCAACAGATTCCAGATGTTCTTGTTTTTCATAGATTACAATTTGGTTAAAGATTCATGACGCTAAAATCCCGTGGTTTTTCAGCCCAGATACAGGTTCCATCCGGCCATCACCTCCCGCATCACGGCAGGCACGCCATTCTCCACGCGGCTCATGGCCGCCACCAGTTCCATCATCATCTTCGGGTTCCGGTCGTCCACCGGCTCGTTGCGCGCCAGCCCGGTCAGTACCGCCACTTTCCGTATGTAATACTCCGTGTCGTTGCCGTCGGCATCCGGTGCCCAGCGCTTCACGATGCTCTCAATGGTGTTTGCCCCGTAGCGGTGCCGGTAGGTACGCAGCACCACAAAGGCCGCCCGATAGCCCCAGGCGATGGATTCAAACTGGAAGAATTCCGGATCACTCTGTTCTTTTCGCAATCCCTGCCACAAGTCGGCGCTCCGCCGGATGTTCAGAGGATTGTTGTTCCGCAATCCCCGGGGTGTGTTTTTCGTTTCCTTATTCATGGTGTGTTTGTGTTACGTTGTTCTAGACCATATCTTCGCCTTCCTCCTCGGCAGCGTCGCCGCCCTTTTCCAGATTATAGAAGGTCACTTCCTCATTGGCCAGGTCGATGGACTGCTTCAGGACCTTGCTCGGGTGATACACCACCTTCAGTTTCTTGATGTTCTTCACCTCAAACTCCTCGGCGGTGTCGGCACCCAGGCTCTGGCAGCTCAGTCGGAAAGAGCCCACATCGCCCAGATGCACACGCATACCGCTCTGCAAGGCGTAGACAATCTGTTCCTGCAAGGCCGCCAGCACTGCCAGACAGTCGGCGCGCGTCACGGTACACATACCGCTGATTCGCTTGGCCAGTCCTTCAATGTCAATCTTTCCGGGACTGACCACGGTGGCATAGAACTTCTCGGTTTCCGGATTCTGAGTACCTGGTTTCATTCTACCAATAATCTTGTAGTTAATCATACGCTTTCTATATTTAAATTTGGTTTGTGTTTTTGCCCCGTCTTTCAGGCCCGGCGGCTGACCTTTTGTTGATCAACGCTGCAAAGTTACTGCCTCGTGCAGACCCCTTCGTCGATTAGCTCCCTTAGAAGCCTCAAAAAGTCATTTAGATACCGTTAGGCAGCCGCCGGGCCTGTCCGGCTCAGGGTTCTCCCAGAAAGCGCACCACCAGTTCATACTGTTTCGGCGTGAAATAGCGCTGCCGGGTGTGATAGTTCGCCTTTTTCAGTTCCTCCCACAGTTCGGGATAAGTACGCAACACATAGTTGAATCTTCTCCGGGCATTGGCCGGACGGTCCACATCACAATAATCCATTGCGATGGCCGTAATCTGGTAAGTAACAGTATTTCCCATTTACATTTTGTTTTTGTGAACACTGCAAAATTAGATATTCAAAACAGTTTTTTTGGTGAAATATGATTCACTTTACATCATTTTTATTAATTTTACGTAACATTACCGAGATAAACCCCTAAAACACAGTTGATATGAATAAAAGATTCCACACTTACATCGGTCAGGAAATGTACGACCGTCTCCTTCAGTACCCTTATATGAAAGGAAGCGACTTTCTGTCCTGCCCCACCGAGCCGAACACTTCCAGCCGCTACTGCCGGCTGCAGGACCATCTGTTCATCGACAGTTTCCTGTGCATGATCTTCTATGTCTACAGCGACTGCTCCATGAATTTTCTGGAGCCCACGGGAAACTGCATCAAGGGCATCATCCACCGCAACGGCCCCGGCATGCTGCGCACCCACCTGCTGTTCTTCAATCAGGTGTTTGCCTACGAGAAACCCTCGCGCCCCATCCGTCTGCTGCGCCTGCTCATCCGGGCCTTCGGTCAGATTGACCTGCACAACCTGTCGGTGCCGCTCATCGAGCAGAGCGGTTTCGATCTCGACCTCTACAACCGCATGGTGCGCGAATGCTTCCCCCAGGGCTACATTGTGCGCAACGAGCAAATCGCCTACAAACTGAACCATCGCAAGCGAGATTCAAAGCCCGCGACCACGAAAGCAAAAAAACGTCCCAATCAAAAACGGAAATCATCAAAATGAAACGATACAGTCATTGTGATGATTTTTTTATCAGGAAAACGCTAGGCCTGATATAAAAAAACGGTTAACTTTGCAACGATGATAACAAAACGTAACTAAAAAGAACAGAAATGCGATATCCTGTACTCACAGCCGAAGAAGCCATCGGCTTGATTCATCATGGCGACACTGTGGCCATCGGCGGTTTCTCTTCCGTCGGTACGCCCAAAGCCATTCCGGCAGCGCTGGCTGCCTATGCCGCGGAAGCCAACCGCGATGAAGTGACCTTTCAGATCGGTCTGGTTACCGGCGGTGCCACCGGCAGTCAGATAGACAGTGCCCTGGCCAAGGCCCGTGCCGTGCGTTTCCGCACCCCCTTCCAGTCCAACCCCGACATGCGCCGCGCCATCAACGCCGGCGAGGTGGAATACTATGACCTCCACCTGTCTCATATCGGCCAGGACGTGAACTACGGTTTCCTGGGACGCATCCACACCGCCATTATCGAGGCTTCGGCCATCACGCCCGAGGGACGCATCATCCTGAGCACCTCCGTAGGAATCACCCCTACTATCGTGCGCGCGGCCGAACAGATTATCGTAGAGTTGAACCAGAGCCACGGCGACCGTCTGGAAGGCATGCACGACCTGTATACGCTCGAGACTCCGCCCTACCGCCAGCACATCCCTATCTTCCATGTAAACGACCGTACGGGCAGTCCCTATCTGGATGTCGACCCGTCGAAAATAGCCGGTGTGGTCTATACCAACGAGCGCGACCACATCGCCCCCTTCACGCCGCTGAACGACACCACGCGCCGCATCGGTCAGAATGTGGCCTCCTTCCTGCTTCAGGAATGGCAGAAAGGCGGCATCCCGCGCCAGTTCCTGCCGTTGCAGTCCGGTGTGGGTAACATTGCCAATGCCGTGCTCGGCGCCCTGGGTGCCGACCCCAACCTGCCCGCCTTCTCCATGTTCACCGAGGTGATCCAGAACTCCGTCATCGACCTGATGCTCGAGGGACGCATCCGTTTTGCCACCGGCAGCTCGCTCACCCTTTCCGAGGACCATCTCGACCTGATGTACGACCACCTCGACGTGTTCCGCGACCGCATTCTGCTGCGCCCGCAGGAAATCACCAACCATCCGGAGATGATCCGCCGTCTGGGTGTCATCACCATCAACACGGCGCTCGAGGCCGACCTCTTCGGCAATATCAACAGTACGCACGTGATGGGCAGCAAGATCATGAACGGCATCGGCGGTTCGGCCGACTTCGCCCGCAACGCCTATCTGTCGGTCTTCACCACACCTTCCACAGCCAAGGACGGACTGATCTCGTCCATTGTGCCCAATGTGTCGCATGTGGACAGCACCGAGCACGATGTGCGCATCCTCGTCACCGAACAGGGTGTGGCCGACCTGCGCGGCAAATCACCCCGCCAGCGCGCCGCCTGCATCATCGAGAACTGTGCCCACCCCGACTATAAGGAACTGCTTTGGGACTATCTCAAACTGTCGGAAAACCGCACCGGCCACATTCCGTTCTCCCTGAAGAATGCTTTCCGCATGCACCAGACCTTTGTCGAAGAAGGCGACATGCGCAAAACCCGTTATATCTAATCAGAAACCAAAAGCCAGACGCCCTACATGAAACAAAAACTCACCATTCCGCCCCAGTTTCTGGAACTGTTGCGCTGCGGCCTCTGGGGCACCACCCCCGACTCCGCACTCTTCCGTTCCCTCACCTCCGAGCAATGGCTGTCGCTGCTGCTCATGTCGCAGCAGCAGGGCGTCACAGGTCTTATGTCCGACAGCGTGCTGCGCCTGCCCGAGGCCTGCCAGCCTCCGGGACAGCTACGCATGCAGTGGTTCGGCTATAACCATGCCGTGCGCCATCAGCAGAAGCTCTTCAGTGCCGCCCGCAACGAGGTGCTGGGCTGGTTTGCCGAGGCCGGCATCCGCTGTGCCGTGTTCAAGGGCGACACGCTGAATGCCCTCTATCCCGTTCCGGGACTGCGCATGAACGGCGATGTAGACCTATGGTTTCCCGATGCCGACGGAGTGGAGCGCGCCATGGCCCTGCTGCGCGAACGGGGAGTTACGTTACAGAATCCGAAAGAACACGAGGTAGCGTTTTCCTATCAGGAAGTCACTTTTGAAATTCATCCTGATTTTCTGAATCTTCCGTTTTCATCCCGTGTTCCGCACAACCTCATCCAGAGCGAAAGCCCCGTTTTCAGCGGCTATCGTCTCCATCCCGAAGCCGACACCGTGATGATTCTGACTCATGCCGCCCGCCATTTCATTGAAATAGGTCTGGGGCTGCGTCATCTGTGCGACTGGGCCGTGTGGCTCCATCGCAACGGTTCCACACCCGAGGTGCAGCGCGGTCTGACCGAAATCCGCCGTCTGGGTGCCGGTGTCTTTCTCACCGAATTCACCGCTTTGGCCGTTTTCCTGCTCGGTCTGGACTTTCCCGAAAGCGAAAGCCTCATCCGCCGCAGCCGTCCGGAGCGCCGCGAGCGTCTGCTCCGCGAACTGCTTCTTCAGGGCAATCTGGGCAAGGATCATTCTTCACAGAAAAACTCCGAATCCCGGCTCCGCTACTATTGCAAGGCCACCCTCCGCGAGCTGTCTCTGGCTTCCTTCTGGCCACGTTTTGTGTGGGCCGGTATTCCGCATCAGATCCGGCGCACTTTACGGCGTCTGTAAACAAAAAAATGTCCCAATCCGGAATCATTCAAACCGGACTGGGACATTATTATTTTCATACCCTTTTTTATTCTTTAGGCTTGACTTCGCTTCTTCTGGCTTTTTCAGAATATCTCAGTTCTTTTTCAATCGTCATATCCTTTCCTAAGCCAAATGTATGCAGTCTGTGCTCTTCAATACCCACCTTCATAAGCCATTTCTTCAGAGCCATTGCACGTTTCTCCGTAATCTTCTTGTTAATGGCCTCACCGCCGGTAAAGTCCGCATAACCGTAGATATTGATCTCCACCTGCGGATTTTCCTTCAGCGTCTTGGCAATTTCAAACAGCTCGCAGGCATACTTGTCGGTATCGAGTTTCCATTTGCCTCTTTCGAAATAAACGGCAGGCAGTTTCGGGAATCCCTCGCAAACCACTACTTCCGGTGATTTGTCCGTAATCGCCTTTTCAATGTACACGGTGTCACGAACCACGCGGGTCACGGTCTTGGTAGCGCGTTTCCACATCGGCAGATATCCCGGTGCATAAAGAATATTATCCTTCTTCTTTCCGTTGCCGTTGCCGATTTTCCAGACCACACCCACCTGTGCCGTAATCACACTGTTGTGTTTGGTGGTGTTGATGGAATTGATTCCGTCAAATTCCCCGTTTCTGATCCAGATCATTCCTCCCTTTGCCTGAAGGTCCAGATGGCGGTTCAGCCTGTATCTCACTGCCAGGTCACCTCCCAGTCCCAGATCCAGCCGGTCGCCCACTCCGTCAGAGAATTTGCTGTCGTCGCTTTTTCTTTTGACGGTAGAAGAGAAATACTGCATATAGATGCCCGGTGAAGCGATGACAGCCCATCTTCTGTTTCCGTCACTGCGTGCAAAAAGGTTCAGCAGGTCCACTTCCCAGTTCAGTCCCAGCTGATACATCTGTACCTTGCTGTAAAGATCCTTATAGCGCATAGCCCCTTCGGGGACATCCACATTATAATAGGTATTTCCGTTCGGCAAGAGCAGAAAGTCCTTCTCATAATATTGCGGACCGGCCGAGTTGAATCCATAATCCGCACTGAGTCGCATTCCGAATATCGGATTAAACTGATATCCGGCCTGTATTCCAAACAGTCCTCCGATCCGGTAATGATTTCCCCGGCTCACCGATCTAAAGTCACCGGCAAAGTAAGGGGTTCCGATATTCACTCCCAGGGTAAAGTGTGAATAGTCGGCATACAGATCCTTTTTTGTCGGATAATCCTTCCACGGATCATCCACGGTAATATCTTGCGCATTAGCCGCAATATCTCCTCCCAACAGAGCCATTGAGAACAGAATATATTTAAACCATTTCATATCAGTCTGATTTTATTCGTTATTACTTTTTCTGCAGATAAAAGCACACATATCCTCTTTTACCGAAGTCCTGACCATTCTTTCTGGCCTGCAGTCCGACAACGACTTTATATCCCTCCAGAGAAACGGGTGTCACTCCCGGAGTCAGATTATTCTTCATGGAAATCTGTCCGGCAGTAGAAACCTCGATATAGTTCCACAGGTCACCGCGTGTATTGTTTTGCGGGTCATAAATAGCCGCAAGTGAATAAACTACCGGCAGATTGACATTCGCACTTCCTGCGAGAGTGGACGAAGCGGTAACGGAAGCATCAAAGAGCGCCGGTTGTCCGTCGATCTGACACAATTCACTTCCATGCTGGTTATCCATGGTTTTCAGCACCGGCAACTGATAAATCTCAGCGGGCTGAAACAGACTGATTGCAATATCCTCTTTGGCAAACAGGGTTTCCTGTCCTTTCATAAAGGTATAAGTCACCCCGTCGTCTACGACATCTGCCGTTTTCATTCTCAGTGTTCTGTATTCACTGAGCTTATGGTTGTTGTTGTCATCCAGCACCACAGCCACCTGATACGGCATCAGGTTACCTTCTGCCGGCATCTGTTGCAGTGCAAAGCTTACCTTAACTTCCAGCACTCCGTTGGCAGCGGTCACGTTCTCCACCTGCATGGCGGGCAGTTCAGATGCTCCTCTTACCGGAATCACGCTCTTGCATCTTACTCCGACAATACCCTTCAGGTCCTTCAGTTCGTTCAGGGCCTCTTCCGGAGTAATTTCCACTTTGAGTGTCATCACATATTTTCCGGCACTTTCGTCGGTAACCATCACCGAACCGTCACTGTAGTCGGCCAGCAGCTCAAAGCTCTGAATTCGGTTCATCAGCATTTCCACCTGTTTGTTCAGGTCGGCCAGCTGCATATTCAGCTGATCAATGCTCTGCTGCATCTGATCCAGCTGTGTCTGCATTTTTTCGGCAGCTTCTTCCACTACCCGGTTCACATCATCCAGAGTCGGGCATGCATTGATTTTCCGGTAGACTTCAGTCAGGACACTATCCATCTCGCTCTTGTCATAATAGTTGTCCAGAATCTTCTCCACCTCTTCGCGGGTAACATATTTTCCCTGTTCCTGCTGCAGATTCTCAATTTTCCGATACAGGTCGTTTATCTGGCTGGCATGCTGGTTCACGGTCTCTGTCAGTCCGGCCACCGCTCCCTGAGTGTCTTTCAGGTTCTTGTCCAGCAGTGAAATGAACGCATCCATTTCGGTGACTTTCCGGTTCAGGTTGTTATAATTGGTCTGCAGGGCCAGTACAGATTCCTGCACATAGTCCGACAGTTCTACCAGTTTTCTGGCCTGCACTTCCTGCTGGTTTTGCAGGGTAAGAATGCTCTGTGCCTGTTTGTTCACTTCCTCTTTCAGAGCCTGCAGGTCTTTCTTCATCAATTCCAGAGTTTCCGGATCAAAATCTCCGGCCTGTTCCTCCAGAGCCTTCAGTCTGTCTTCGATTTCACTGATGGTCAGCTGATAGGCGTTCTGCATATTCTTTACCGTCTCCTCCAGCTTGGTCACTCTGATTCCCAGAGCATCCATCTTTTGTGCCAGATCAGAGATTCTGCGGTTGTGGTCCTCCACGGTGGCCTTCACATCCTGCAAGTCTTTTCCGAAGAGTTCCTGAGTGTCGAGCATCTTCTTCAGTTCCTCGTTCATGGAGTCACGCAGTTCATTCAGATTTGTCTGCAGCTCATTCACCAGTTTCTTCAGTTCTTCCAGAGCCTCATCGTCTCCCGGAGTCATTCCGTTGATGGCCTCCCATATTTTCTGGATCTGCAGGTTATACTTATCTTCCAGTTTGTTGAGGTCCTCACTCAGATTGTCGTATTTCTGGTTCAGTTCGCTCACTTTGTCTCCCAGTGCAGCCACCGATTCCGACAGTCCGGCCATCTGGTTGGTCAGATCCTGCAAGCGGGCATCCACATCCTTTTTCAGCGAGGTGATGCTCTCTATGGTTGAGCTTCTCAGTTCCTCCAGATTGGCTGCGTTCTCTTCGGTGGCAGTTTTCACTTCATTCACCAGAGATTCTACGCGTGTAATCTCCGTTGTCAGCTTTTCATCCAGTGCTTCCAGCTGGGTCAGAGCCTGCTCCAGCTTGGTTTTCTGTCCTTCCATATCTTCACCCAGAGTTGCAATCTCCTGTTTCAGGCCTTCAATGGTCTGTTCCACAGCCTGCTGCTTTTCCTGTAAGGAAGCCACCTGCTCTTCCAGCTTGGTCACTCTTCCGTCCAGCACATTGAGCGCAGCATCCAGCTGGTTAATCTTTTCGGACATTTCCAACAGCTTGGCATCAAACTGCTTGTTGGTCTCTTCAATCTGGGTCTGGATATCCCGGATATCATCACTGTTGGCATCAATCTTCCCTTGCAGTTCCGTGATGCGGGCATTCAAATCCGACTTCAGCTGTCCAGTTCGGTTTTCAACTGCTCTATTTCTTCCTTGTTTGCAGTGTCTCCCTCAGCAATAGCCTGTTCCAGAACGGTCAGCTGCTGTTCTATCAAAGTCACTTTCTCCTTGAGACCGTCCAAATTAATCATTCCGTTATTGATCTGATTGCGAAGAATCTCCAGCTGTCCGTCATAGTCTTTCTGACAACCGGTTAAGAAAGGAGTGCTGCCGAGGCTGAATACAGCCACAGCAAGCCATAAAAATTTTCTACCGTCCATAATCATCAATTTTTTAAATTAACAAAAGCAAAATACCCCTTTACAACATTATCTCTTCTTCAATAATGTTCTAACCTTTTTACAAAAGTAATCTTATTAATTGACGATGCAAATATTCTTTGTCTAATATATCTTAAAAGAAAAAAGCCGGCTGCCTCCCGGCAGCCGGCTTTTTCATGACTCTTATCGTTAGAAACTACTTACAGCGCTTTTACAATAACGCGACGGTTGTATGAAGCCGGATTCAGATCAGCCACACCACCCATAGGTTTGATGACAATCTGATCGTCGTTCAATCCCATCTTCTTCAGTTCCTTGGCAACGGTATTGGCGCGACGCTCGCTCAGCTTCTGGTTGTAATCCGCCGAACCGGTCTTGCTGTCGGCATAACCGTAAACTTCTACCTTTCCGTTGTTGGCCTTCACCTGTTCCACCAAAGCCTGCACATTTACCAGGTCTTTCTTTGAAGCAATGCGTGAAGAGTTCAAATTGAAGAACACAGATACCGGAGTGCTGACCACGGTCTTCTTCTCAGTTACGGTAGTAGTGGTGGTTTCCTGACGCTTTGCCATCAGCTCCTTCAGCTTGTCATTCTCGCGCTGCTGTTCTGCCAGCGAAGCGTTCAGGGCCTCAACCTGAGCCTTATGCATGGCATTGATGGCCTGCAGGTCCGGAGTCTTGCTCCATCCCACCTTGCCCAGGTTTACACCCAGACCCAGAGAAACACCGGCCTGTCGGTCCTTGGTGGTCATGAAATTACTCTTTCCCTTATTGGTTGTTCTGATCCCGTCATCCAGTTCTGTCAAGGCCATATTGCCGTAAATATCCAGATTGATATACAGTCTCTTGGTTACATTAAAGGTATTCAGAATACCGCCGGTGTACATAAAGGCATAATGCTTTGCGTCCAGATTACGGTAGAATCCCGTACCGGCATAGACCGAGATGTTCCACACGCGTCCCGGCTGATAGCCGCAGAACAGGTTTCTCAGGTTGAATACTCCCTGCACATTGAAGTTCACCATGTCGTAGCTCGGATTGGTCCGTCCGTCCACATTCTTCAGGCTCATAAACTGGGTCTTTGCACGCACTCCAATCACCGGAGTAAACCATTTACCCAAAGTTACATCTCCGTTCCACGAACGGCGGAAGCTCTTTAAAGGATTGCGGGAGAGACCTAATCCCCGCTCCTGATTGGAATAACTGGCCACATAATCCCCGCCTACGGTCACGAACCAATTGCTCCAGAAGTTATTGGTCGCTACGCTATACTTATCCATCGGGACAATTTCACTGGTTGTTTCCTGCGCCATGGCTGAGGTTGCCCCCAGCAACATCAACCCCATTAAAATCTTTTTCATAATCTAGCTCTTAACTAATTCAAAATAAACCAAAGTTCTTTTTCTTCTTTTTCTGGTCACCATAACCATAGCCATAACCACCATAATAACCGTAATAGCCATAGCCGGCATGCTCTTTCTTCACGCCATTCAGCAGAGTGACCATCCGCTTCAGTTTCTTCTCCTGATAGATGCGCTCCACATCCGGCAACTGTCTGCGGTCCATCAGCCCGGCGCGGATGACAAACACCGTCAGATCGGCCAGACGGTTCACAATGCTAGCATCAGCCACTACTGCCGAAGGCACACTGTCTATCAGAATATAATCATAACTGGCAGCAAGTTCTTCCAATAACTGATCCAAACGGGCACTCATCAACAGTTCGGCCGGATTCGGAGGCACCACTCCGCTGTAAATTACATCGAGTCCCGGACAGTCCTTCACCGGACAAATCAGTTCCTTTGCCGCCATCTGACGGTCTATCAGATACTGAGTGATTCCCGTAGCCTTCCGGCCTCCGAAGATCCGGCTCAACGAACCTTTACGGATATCCAGGTCGACCAGCAAGACCCGCTTTCCGGCAAAGGCAAACATCTTGGCCAGATTGGAAATGACAAAGGTTTTTCCCGCATCCGGATTCATGGAGGTAAACATAATCTTCAGGGGACCCTGCTGCTCCCCTTTCATAAAGTCCAAGTTTGTACGCAAAATGCGGAATGCTTCCGTCACGGCATCCAGTCCGTCGGCACGCACTACCGTGTCGTGCGCCTTGCCTTTTTCCCAGCTGTGATAAGGAATATCCCCCAGGAAGGGCATAGTCAACTTGTTTTCCACATCCTTCCGGTTCCGCACCTTGGTATCCATAATCAACATTAAGAAGATTACAACTGTAGGTAATGCCAAGCCCAAAATCAATGCTGATAGATAAACCATCTGCGTTTTGGGAGACACCGGCAGATTCGATCCCTTTGCCCGATCAACTACCCGCGCATTGCTTTCCGCAATATATTCTGCCAAGGCATTTTCCTCACGCTTCTGCAAAAGGTACACATAGAGCTGCTCCTTTACCTTCTGTTGCCGCTCGGCACTCAGCACCACTTTCTGATGGTTCGGAATATTGGCCGCCTTTCCGCTGCTCCGGACTTCCTGCTGCACAGTGCTGCGCAAACGCAACTGCAGAGCCTCAATATGATTGTCCATCGTGCGCAGAATGCTTTCCCGCAAAGAAAGCATTGCTTGCTGCAGATCCTGTACTACCGGATTCTCCACGGCTGTAGTGCTCTCCATCTTGTCACATTGCAGACGCATTTTGTTGTATTCCGCTATCTGATTCACCAGATTGGTTTCCGAAACTCCGATATTTACCGGAATCAGAGACTTGTCATTCTTCGGTTGCAACAAAAATTCTTTCAGATAACGGGTCAGTTCCAGTTCTGTCTGCAGCTGTACGGCTTCATTCTGAAACTGGTCCGCCCGCTGCAGATACAGCCCGCTCTGTGTACCATCTATCAACTGATTGGCACTACGATAAGAAGCTATCTGATTATCCACATTACCCAATTCCTTTTCCAGAATGGCGAGACGATCCACCACAAAGCGCTCTGTATTGCGCGCTACCGTATTCTTGTCATTGACAATATCCTCCTTATAGGCATCCACCAAAGTATTCAGAATATCCTCGGCACGCTGAGGTACCGGATCGGTAATATTCAACTGAATCATGCTGGACTCCTTGGAAGCCTTGGCCACGCCCAAACGGGCCACCAAAGCATTACCGGTATTGCGCACGGTGGATTTCAGGACTTCAATCTCCAACTCCCGATCGAACTTCTGATAAAATCCGGTAGACACCACAACCAATTGGCCAACTGCCGTCTGTACCGTATCATTCAGGGCAAAAGTCTTTGTTTCGGTCAATTCCTGGGCCTGATATTTCAACTGAGACAGTTCGACTTTTCTTCCGGGCAATAACCGCAAGCGGAAACTGCAAGCCAGATCATCTCCCTGTACAAAATGTACGGTCACCGGACTGACACCATAAAGATCGGTGGGCCGCCAGAAACCTTTAACCTGATAGCATACATCCAGATCCAGACGACGCACCACCTGTTCGGCCAGATGCAGCGATTTGAAAATCAGGATTTCATTCTCTACATTTCCGCTGAGATTCATAAAACCGACTTCCTTAAAGATTTCGGCTTCCGAAGGGGTACGGGTTCCACTTTCCTTATCCTTAATCAACACTGTAGCCATCCGTTGATACATGGGTGCCGTGCGATGCAGATAAATATAAGCAAATAATAGGCAGCAAACTACAGCTCCTACATAATAATACCATTTTTTCAGCGCCACATGCAACAGATCCATTGGATTAAGCTCCAATCCAGAACCTGATACGTTTTGTTTATTCTGCTGTTCCATAAAAATACTATCTTAATAAGGTTACAATTAAAGTAGCCACCGACATAATCGAACTAAATACTGACACCCAAGTTCCCACCGAAGTGACCTGTGTGCTACGAGCCTGAATGGTCCGGGCATTATTCGGTTCTACATAGACCACATCATTCTGCTGCAAATAATAATAAGGAGACTGTAATAAGTCTGAGGAACGCAAATCCAGATAATGCACGGTGCGTTTTCCTTCTGCTTCACGGATAACGGCCACCCGATCACGCTTTGCCTGAATATTCAGGTCTCCCGCCTCAGCCAAAGCTTCCAAGACCGTAATTCGATCCGACTTCACATTGATTACCCGCGGATTTTTCACTTCTCCCAATACCGAAACCTTAAAATTCTGGAAAGTCACCGTTACAACCGGATCCTGCAACAGATTCTTTTGCTCCAGCTGTCCAGTAATCCAGGAAGCCAATTCCTTTCGGGTCATTCCTTCAACATGAATTCTCCCCAATTGAGGAAAATTAATATAGCCATCTACATCTACCTGATATCCTAATTGTGCACTAGAAGTACTACTTTTTATTTCCATGGTATAGGCTGTAGCCGGTAAATTAAAAGGAATCGCCATTTCCGAGTTTCGAGCTGAAACCGTAATTCCCAGCAAATCATCTTTACGGATATTGATTTCATAACTCTGCTCTACATCCTCTTGCATTCCTTGCTGCAAATCCTGAAAATAAATAACTCTTTCCGGAGCAGCACAACTAACAATTAGCAGAGACCAGATTAATACCAGGGCATTCCATTTCATTCTTTTCATGAGAAAAATATTTTTTTAAGTTAATGCAACAATTCTATTAGATATTATACACTTATTTAAAGTGTACTTATATAATTAATTAAAAGTAAGCAAATATAAAAATATTATCTCAGTTATCACTGATTTATCTACTTTTTTTATGAAATAGTATGATAAAAAAGCAATATTGAAAAATATTCTCACAAACAAATACCAATAGAAGAATTACAGATTACTTACAAAATTATTCAAAATAACATCAAAGAGTCTTGATGCATTACCTTCACCAACAAATGAATTATGTGGTGAAAGCAACACATTATCAAATTCCCATAATTTTGAAGAAACTGGAAGCGGTTCTTCTTCAAAAACATCTAAAATAGCTGTGATTCTTTGTTTCTCTGATAAAAAACGAACTAGATCAGATTCATTGATAACAGAGCCCCTTGAAATGTTCATTAATAAACTACCCTCCTTCATTAATTCAAAACGGGCATAATTAAAAAGATGATAAGTTTCATCTGTCAAAGGCAAAGTTAGAACAATTATATCAAAATCAGGCAGGTACGCATCTAACTCTGATATAAGACATACGCAATCCAATCCATCAGCTTCAAAAGAATGCACATCAAAACCAAAAGTCTTACATCCAAATGCCTGAAATCTTTTTCCAACTTCCTGACCAATGTTACCAGCACCTACAATTGCCACTCTTTTTCCAAATAACTCTTTTAGGTGTCTATTCTTCTCCCATAAATGTTTTTTTTGTTTTTCTTTAAAAAAATCAGCATTTTTATAACATTCCAAAGCTCTAAATAAAACCCACTCGGCCATTGGTATAGAATAAACGCCCTTGGCATTAAAGATTTTTATACCTTGTTTTCTTATATAGTCTATTGGAACTCTATCAAAGCCTGCACTTGTCAACTGTATATATTTCAATCGTACAAACTTTTTAATATCATGATATAAAAATAATCCATTACAAACAACTGCATCTATCTCTTCCGGTTGTATAGGCAACTCCTCGCTCTCATTTTGAATATAATAAATCTGAAAGCCAAGATTACTTAACTTTTCAATTTGCTCTTCAGTATAATTAAAAGCGCCTGTCAATAACAAATTCATACTACTTTTCCTTTAAATAAGTCTGAACAGCTTTTTTCACAAATAGCTGATTATCATCAAAGTATAGTTTATGCATTTCAGCCTCTTTTTCTAAATTGCGAATCTCAGCCATCCCTATCTTAAAAATTCTTTCAATGTTATTTAAATCCCGTTCCAAATCAGTATTACAAAAGCTACGAGACAAGATTGCCATAGAAGACCCTAATCTATAATGTTCTTTTATAACAGCCTCTGCAGGCAAAATTCCTGCCCCTAATTTAGCAATACCTCCAAATCCAAATGGAATTCCCTTAGACTTAATTTTATTACTCAGTCTTTCAACAGTTCCATCAGCTAATAGTTCAAACATAAAATTCATTTTATAAGCAAGATGCAAGTCATTTAGCCCAATATGAATTTCATCTATGCCATTAAGCTCCAGTATCGCATCTAGCTTCTCCACAGCTTCCGCTGTTTCTAACAATAAGCAAACCTTAGCTCGTCCATTTACATAATCAATAAATTTCGCAACCTCATTTACAGTTTTAAAATATGGCAACATTACAACATCTGCTCCATTATTAATAATGGTATCTATCTCATGTGCAGAGTCTTTATAAATAGGATTAGAACGAACTAATAACTCAGCTCTCTTTATTACTTTTCGAACTTGAACTATATCTTCTAACGAATGCTGAGATTGAACAGTATTCATTCCCCCTTGCCGTTCCTGCTTTCCAATTTTTTCAAGATCAATAAAAACTCTATCAACTCCAGCATCCTCCACAATTGTAGCAATTTCAGGACGGTTTGTTATATACATTAATTTCAACATATCATTTAATTCGTTTTTTCTATATTATTATTATTGGCATTAACTAACACTTTAAATATTGTCATAAAAAAGATTTTCAGATCAAAACCAAAAGACATTTTTTCTACATATTCAATATTTAATTCTATTCGTTGTGGCCAAGGAACCTCCTTGCGTCCATTCACTTGCGCCCAACCTGTTACACCAGGACGGACATCAAACATCCTTTTTTGATGCTCTGTATATTGATCAAACGGCCACGGATGATAAGTTAAAGCAGGTCTAGGACCTATCAAAGCCATATCGCCCTTAATTATATTAAATAACTGAGGCAATTCATCTATACTTGTAGCTCGTATAAATCTACCAACTTTAGTTATACGACTATCTCCTTTAAAAGAATAGACTCCCGTTCCTTGCTTCTCAGCACCTTGAACCATAGAACGAAACTTATAGATTTTAAAGACCTTTCCTTTGTATCCTAACCTCTCTTGTTTAAAAATAATTGGTCCCCTACTTTCTAACTTAATCAAAATAGCAATAACAATAAAAATAGGACTAAATAAAAACAATAAAACTATTGCAATTATCACATCCAAAAAATGTTTAATGTACTTATACATAAGTATTCAAAATTTACGCCAAACCATTTTATTTACCACTCCGGTGTAGCTCTGAATCAACTTCACCACCTTAGTAGAAACATTCTCATCCACATAATTCGGTACCGGAATACCGTCATCGTGGTTATTATTCATTTCTACGGCTACATCTACAGCCTGCAACAGAGAATGCTCGTCAATACCAGCCAGCACAAAGCAACCCTTATCCAAAGCTTCCGGACGCTCGGTACTGGTACGAATACAAACAGCCGGGAACGGATGTCCCACACTGGTAAAGAAGGAACTTTCCTCAGGCAATGTCCCGGAATCAGAAACAACTGCATAGGCATTCATCTGCAAGCAGTTATAGTCATGGAATCCCAGAGGCTCCTGACGAATAACACGCTTATCCAGTTCAAAGCCACTTGCTTCCAGACGCTTACGGCTTCTCGGATGGCAGCTGTAGAGAATCGGCATATCATACTTCTCAGCCATCTTGTTAATGGCTGTGAATAAGGAAATAAAGTTCTTTTCAGTATCAATATTCTCTTCACGGTGTGCACTCAACAGAATATATTTTCCTTTTTCCAGTCCCAGACGGGTATGCACATCACTAGCCTCAATCTCTTCCAGATTGTTGTGCAGTACTTCCGCCATCGGAGAACCGCTGACATAAGTGCGCTGGGGAGCGACATTGCTTGCATTCAGATAACGGCGAGCATGCTCGCTATAGCAGATATTCACGTCACTGATAATGTCGACAATACGACGGTTGGTTTCTTCCGGCAGACACTCGTCAAAGCAACGGTTTCCGGCTTCCATGTGGAAAATAGGAATATGCAAACGCTTGGCACCGATTACACTCAGACAGGAGTTTGTATCTCCCAATACCAGAACAGCATCGGGCTTGATCTCGACCATCAGCTTATAGCTCTTGTCGATGATATTTCCCATGGTGGCTCCCAGATCATCGCCCACTGCATCCAGATAAACTTCCGGATCAGCCAGTTTCAAATCCTTAAAGAACACCCCGTTCAGGTTATAATCATAATTCTGACCGGTATGTGCCAGAATACAATCAAAATATTTTCTACACTTGTTGATGACAGCTGCCAAACGGATAATCTCCGGGCGTGTACCTACAATAATCAACAGTTTCAGTTTTCCATTATTTTTAAATGATGCCATAATTCTATTATTTTACAGGTTCGAAAAATGTATCCGGATGAGTGGGATCAAATATCTCATTGGCCCACATCACCGTGACGAGATTTTCCGTTTCACTCAAATTGATAATATTGTGAGTATAGCCAGGCAGCATGTGTACCGCCTCAATCTTTTCTCCGCTAACCTCGAATTCAATCACTTCGTCCGTTCCCAACTTGCGCTGCTGAATCAGTCCGTGTCCGCTGACCACAATAAAGAACTCCCATTTGGTATTGTGCCAGTGCTGTCCCTTGGTTACTCCCGGCTTGGAAATGTTAATGCTGACCTGACCGCATTTCTCAGAACGAAGCATTTCCGTAAAGCTGCCGCGGTCGTCCACATTCATCTTTAGAGGAAAAGACACCTTTTCCTTAGGCAGATAAGACAGATAGGTGGAATAAAGCTTCTTGGCAAAAGAATTGGCCGGAATCTCCGGAATTATCAGATTCTGGGGCTGCTCGGCAAACTGATGCAAAAGGTCTACAATCTCTCCCAAAGTGACATGATGCGTTACCGGAACGGCACAATAACGGCCTTCCTCTTTCAATACGGTCTCTACGCCGTCAAACTCGCAATGATGCTCCTTTCCGCTTAATGCAGCAATCATTTCCTCTACCAGATCATCAATGTAAAGCATCTCCAGCTGCACAGAAGGATCATTGACCTGAATAGGAAGGTCGTGTGCAATATTATGACAGAAAGTAGCCACCACACTGTTATAATTAGGGCGACACCATTTTCCAAAAAGATTCGGGAAACGGTAAACCAGCACTTTGGCACCGGTTTCCTGAGCATAATCAAAGAAGAGCTCCTCGCCGGCCAATTTGGACTTGCCATAATCAGAAGTGCCGTAACGTCCGATCAGTGTAGCCTGAATAGAGCTGGAAAGCATCACCGGACAGGTATTGCCATGTTTCTTTAAAGTATCCAGCAAAGTGGATGCAAAACCAAAATTGCCCTGCATAAACTCAGACTGGTCTTTTGGACGGTTTACGCCTGCCAGATTGAAGACAAAATCGGCCTGCGCACAAAAGTCATCCAGCAATGCCGGATCAGTATCCAGATCATATTCCATGACCTGTGACACTGTAACCGGGTAATTGCGGGCTTTTCCGTCCTTGATATTATTGAGCTGGGCACACAGGTTCTTACCAACAAATCCGTGTGCACCTGTAACCAAAATCTTCATTATTCTTCAATTTTATTATCCAATATATCTTCAGCAGAAATTGGCATATACGGGCCATCTTTTGCCTCAAATATGATAGTTCCTGACTTTAAGCACTCCAATGAATGCCATTGTCCTTTTTCAATTTGCATTATAGTACATGTACCGCCTGCTTCCATTTCAACGACCTTATCTAAAGCACCAGACTCATCATACAAAAACTCTCTTAATTTACCACGTATTATAATTAAGGTCTCAGAAGAATGCTGATGTCTATGTATCGGTATTACTGTTCCTGGTTCTATGGCATTTAACATCCTTTGAGATAAATCTTCTGTACTATTACGTAAATCAAAACTAGCTCTTAAACGGGAATTCTTTCTTGCTTCATCCGATAAGTGGTTCAATAACTCTTGATCTATTATCATAAAACTTATTCACTTCTAATTTCCTTACCTTTAGCTTTCTCAATCAAGCCCAAATCTTCCTGAATAAAGCGCAGACGCATCAACTGCTGCTTCATCCCCTCAACATCCAAACGATCGGTATTGTGGCTGTGATAATCCTCGATCTTAGAAATCTCTTCGCTTCCTTCTTTGAAATATTTATCGTAATTCAAATCACGATTATCACATGGAATACGATAATAATTACCCATATCAATAGCCTTAGCCATTTCTTCACGAGTCACCAAAGTTTCGTACAACTTCTCTCCGTGACGGGTACCAATCACCTTAACTTCTGTCTCGCCATATTTCGGATCAACCTTGGCATAGATTTCCTTCAAAGCCTTGGCCAGAACATCCAGAGTGGCTGCCGGTGCTTTTTGAACAAACAAATCACCATTATGACCATGTTCAAAAGCGTAGATTACCAAATCTACCGCATCATCCAAAGTCATCATAAAACGGGTCATGTTCGGATCGGTAATGGTAATCGGCTTACCTTCCATCATCTGATCGACCCACAAAGGAATTACAGAACCACGGCTGGCCATCACATTACCATAACGGGTGCAGCAGATGGTAGTGGCAGCTCCTTCACCCAGTTCACGTCCTTTGGCGATAGCTACTTTCTCCATCAAAGCCTTGGAGATACCCATTGCATTAATTGGATAAGCAGCCTTATCGGTAGACAAGACCACCACATTCTTTACTCCATGCTCAATGGCAGAAAGCAACACATTCTCTGTTCCCAACACATTGGTACGAGTAGCCTCCATCGGAAAGAATTCACAACTGGGAACCTGTTTCAGAGCAGCAGCAGCAAATACATAATCCACACCACGCATGGCTACATCTACCGAGGTTTTGTTACGTACATTTCCGATGTAAAATTTAACCTTAGGGTTCTGCAACCGATGGCGCATATCATCCTGCTTTTTCTCATCACGACTAAAGATACGGATTTCCTTAATATCAGAATCCAAGAATCTTCTCAAAACGGCATTTCCAAATGAACCGGTGCCTCCAGTAATCAAGAGGACTTTGTCTTTAAAGATTGACATAATATTATTTTTTTATAATTTTAACAAATAAATTCAAAAACATATTTTTCTCATTACTGTTTAAATAGAAAAACCAAATCACCCCTATATATAACAATAATATTATACAAGCATGTAAAAATAATGATATCCAATTGAAATAGTCCATACTAAAATTTAATAAAACTAAAATTGGAATAATAAAAACAATAGGCTTCAAAAAGGGGATATAAACCCTTACATAAAAATGAAACATATCTAAATTCATTTTCTTATAAAAAATATAATTAAGACCCAATGTTCGTGCTAAATATGCTATACATATTGAAATACACATGCCTAAGACTCCATATTGCATTGATAACGGAAAAGCTAAAATTAAATTTAATAATGCCATACCTACGAAAACATAAGCTTGGTACTTGACTTTATTTGTTACAACCATTTCCGTCACTGCAATTTCTTGAGGCAGATGGAGAAAAGAAGGAATAATCAATAGTATGGTACACAAATATACACTTGCATAATCCCTTCCCACCCATAATAAAATAAAGGATTCTCCTAAAGCAATAAAACCAATAAGTAATAAACCAATAATTAAGACTTGTATTCTACCAACTTTAACCATTAATGCAGAAATTTCATCTCTTTTCTTTTCGCTAACCAACCTAGAAACCTTAGGTAAAAAAAGACCATTTAATGCATTTGCAAACATAAAAATAAAACCTTCAAGTGATATAGCAACACCCATAACAGCTATATCTTTCGAATTAGATACAATACCTAAAATTGTCGGTGCAAAATTAAAAATACATCTTTGAGCTAAAGCTATAATGGTCACCCACAATGAAAAATTAAAAATCTTTTTAAACTCTGCACGTTCCCAAAATTTCCAAACAATTTTAATGTCTGTATTTCTTTTTACAAAGAAAAGTTTCAATAGAATAGTAATAATGCCTACTACTACATTTACCAATACCAGCGCATATAGACCATAACCAGAAATTAAACATACAGTCATTGTAATAACACGCAAAATTTTATCAAATAACTCACAAAATTTCAACTGAATAAATTTCTCATATGCCGACAAAATCCCGGTTAATGGAATAAAAGGAAAAGAAAAAACACAAAAACAAGAAGCTAATATATATATAATTTTAAATTTCTCAATTTCCTCAGGAGAAAGTCCCTTATATAGATCTGGAATAAAAAAGTATAAAGATGATAATATTAAAATAATAATAATATCTATTGAAAGATATAATTTATAAATTATTCCCAAGAAACAGTTTATGCTGTTATATAAGCCCTTTGACAAATAATTTGCAATAAAAGTTGTAACAGCCCTTCCTAGCCCAAGATCAAAAACAAAGATACTGATGACAGACATAGCCAAAGTATATAAACCAAAATCTGCTTTTCCTATGCTTTTGATCATCCAAGGAGTATAAAGAAGTCCTATAATTATATTAATAAAAAGAGACAAATATGATATTACTGCTCCTAACTTTATTTGTCGTGTAGAGTTCATCATAGCCTTATTTGATTATTTTACTCAATATTTCACACCACTGTTTTTGAATTCCATCCTGTGAATACATTACATACATTGGAGAGAACAAATACTTTTTATGTCCTTCATGAATTGATTCTAGGATTAATTTTTCCAATAATAATGGTAACTGTTCAAAAGAATCAACATAATTAACAGGAGCTTCCATTTGCTCTAATTCATAATATTTTAACCAATTTCCTATAATGATACGAGTTCCAGCATATACATGTTCTTTCAAAGAATTAGAAAAAGCATCGGTATCTCTCATATGCAAATAAATATCAGTAGAAATTGTCAACTTTGCATTTTTCTCAAAAGAAAAATATTCTTCAAGAATTTTATATTCACATCCTACTCGTTGAGCTTTTTCCTCGACCTTTTTTATATAGGTCTTATTGTATCTACCATATTGCATTGGTACAATAACGTAAATATTCCTTTTGATCTCAGCAGACAACTTTGATATCATATCTAATATAATATCTTGATGTTGATCTGCATACGCACTATACCCACAAGTAATTATCACCTTATCAAGAGGCAAGTCTAATTCTTTTCTACAATCTCTGATCGTTTTGGCTTGACTAATATTATGAATCCAGTCTAATCCTTCTGTTGCCATTCGGCAAATTTGTAATTTATTATCGAATACATTACCATATAACTCTTTAAATTCATTATAAGTTTTAAGGGTTGTAACTGTTATAACATCAGCAAAAGAAAACGCTATTTTTCTAATTTTAACAACTAGCGAATTCAGGTTTTCAATATCGCCTCCCCAATACGATGCAATAAAGTGATTAAAATTTTTACGTTTGAGCAAATAAAAAAAGATACTTGTTTTGTAAACTGATTGAATATGACAAATATCTATTTTCCCTACTTCATCTAATAATTTATACTTAAGATAAAAATTCAACAATCTATCCTTAATACTCTTATTTCTAAGGCTCGGTATTTTTTTTTGAGCTAATGAATGTAATATAACATTATTTACTTTATAAAAATTTTGATATTCTTGTCTTACACACTCAGTAGACAAGGTCATTAAATGAATCTCAAAATCAAATTTCAAAAGAACATTCTTTACATAATTATATATATGCATTGAATTTGCATCTCCAATCACTAAATATTTCATCGCTTTATATATTTACACATTAAAATTCTAAACAAATGCTCTATTTTTCTTATGATTTTTCTATAAAAAGATGGTTCTATATGTTTTATTATTTTATAGAAGTAATGATAATCCTCAATAACATATGGAGGATGTTTTAAAGGAAAAGACAATTCACATGCTTTTGTAGTAAACATTTGCTGAATCTCTTTCGGTAACTCATTCAAATCATTAGGCGCGTGAGTTGCATTTATAGATGTACCTACATTCTCTATTAAATTTACAGCAGGATAAATTACTAACCCAGAAGACAATAAGGTTCTGAAACCAACAATATGTTCCCAGTAAGGAATACCTTCCTTTGATCTTTTTTGAGCAATTTGTAGACTTTTATCAAACCGTTTGTGCCCAAATCTATATCTTGCAAGATCTAAATAATATTCATCCTTAAGAAAATCATATTCTGTCTCCCAAGTATCAGCAACACGCTTCCATGTAGCCCATCCCCAAGAAGAACCAGAACGAGAAAAGAAATAACTATAACGTTTACAATCTATTCCCCCATATAACGTTTGGCCACAAATTCTATCTATACGCGTATCATTTTCATATCGGTCTAGAAGTTCTTTACAAAAGGAAAAAAAGGAAACAGAAGGAACTATATCATCCTCTAATATTATACACTTATCAACAATACTAAAAGCCCACTTATGAGACAAATGAGTAGAGGGATCACAACCCATATTTTCAGAATGAAAATTCTTATAGATTTGACAATCCCAATCAATCATTTTCAATAAGTCCCTACACTTCTCAATATTTATAATATCATCAGGCCTACCGTTTCGTGGACCATCCTGCCAAAATAATAAAATCTTAGGCTTAACTTCACAAACACGTTCTAAAACTTTTTTAAACTGTTCCGGTCGTGCAAAAAATATACACAATACAGCTACATCCAAATTCCACGGCTTCATAATTATTGTATTTTTTCTTTATTAAACACATTTATAAAAAGAGGTACTATAAAAAAGCAAGCTATCGGTAACTCAAAAGCATATCCTATAGGATTAAAAAAAGACAACAAAAACAAATAAACAAAAGAATTCCCTACAAGATTTAATGCGTAAGGAATTTTTGCATAATAATATTTTATGATTTTATAAGATCTGCAATACAAAAACAACCACAAAAGCAAACCAACAAGACCTGTTTGAACTAAAATAGTAGTTATTAATGAATGTGCATTCAAGTTCTCATAATTTCCTCCAAATATTGGACTAGAAACCCAATTATTTAAAGCAGAAAACATTAAAAGAGGTCTTCCACCTAAGTCATTCACATCTCCTGAAGCAATAGATGTTGATATTTGTTCGAATTTCATTGATAACAAAGAATCTTGAAAAACATCCTGCAACAAGACTAGTAAAGAAAATCCAAAAAACAATAAAAATAAAATACCTACTATAAATAAAAGTTTAGTATAAATTGTCTTTAGATTTCCATATATTAAGCCTAGAATACCTAATGAAGTTAATAATAAAAGTGTCGCATACTGGGTGAGAATTATATAATGGTAAAAAAGAACAACAAAGAAAAGACATAGAATTTTCTCTAAAAATTTATGAGAAACTAAAAATTTCCAAAAAACACATAAAGTACAGAGACCTATCATATAGGAAAACTCAAATCCCCCAACATTTTGCATTCTATATTGATTTAAAAATGAATCACTAGTCGCAGTACTTTCTGCTAATAAGCGCGAAATCATTGGATTTTCATGTAAGGCTTTCAAAGTAATGAATAAAATATACAAGATACAGAAACCTATTATAAAAAATGACATTTTTTGTTTGCTCTTATCTAGAACCTGCATAAACATAATACCCCAAAAAACGGGTATAAAAGTTCTTAAGACTCTAATGGCTTCGTTTAATGAATCTACTAACGTAAAAGAACAAAATAAATAATATGCTATTAAAAAATACAAAGAAATTGACAGTAATTGAAAAGAGAAATTTCTTATAAAAAGATCTCGGTGAATAAAAACCGGCAACAAAGATAACAGCATACAACCTCCCATTACAACATAAGGTACCATCATTTTCACACTGGGAAGTGTATATAAAACAGTCGTCAGTGTCACTAATAAAAACCATCCCCAAGAAACTAAAAAATTATTCTGATTCTCCATATTTTTTTATCATTTTTTTATAAAGCGCTATATATTCACTAAGCATACGCTCTCTAGAATAAACTTTTTTGGCTTTAGAAGAAATTTCATTTTTGCAAACTTTTCCATTTAAAAAATTCAATATTACGTGCAATAAACTATCAAGATCCCCATAATCAACAAACGAAGAGTAATCAGACAAAGAAATAAGTTCAGGTGCTCCTGCTTTAAACCCAACAACAGGAGTGCCACAACACAAACTTTCTGCGCATATCATTGAAAAAGTTTCCCTTTTACTTGTAATTACAGTTATATCAGCTATAGAATATAACTCTGCAAGCCTATTTTGATCAAAAACAGAACCTAAGAGACATATATTAGAGGGAAGTTCACATGTTTTATAAACGCCTGCTACAATAACAAATTGAACATCAATATGTTGAGATAAGAATAATTTTGCTAATTCTAAAATATACCTTCCTCCTTTTATATTATCTGTCAAAGGATCAAAATTCGCAGTAACATGTAAAATAACAGGAACTCCGTCTTTTATTCCTTTGGGAAGAATGGATTTGCTTGATTTACTTCTAGGGTAAAAAATATCTGTATCAATACCATTGAGTATTGTACTATGCTTTATACGACTTAATATATCTGATTTTTCAGCTCTAAACTGTAACCACGGAGATACTGAAACAACTTCTATCTCTTTAAAATTATCAAAAGCACTATTCATCAAGTGCCAGGACTTTGCTGTATTATCTAAAAAATAAGAATTTGTTTTTGTTTTATAATCAAGACATCTCTTACATCCTTTGATCCATTGATTACAATCAAATGCATGAGAGCAATTAGCTGTATACATAAATTCGGCATGCAAAGTTAGAACCGTTGGAATCTTCTTATTTTTTAACCATCTGATTAATTCGTATATATTTACAAAATTTCCATTTATACAATGTAAATGCACTATATCGGGTTTCTTTTTTGTAATTATTCTTTTTAATAAAAAAGTAGAAAAGAAGCAACCACCATACATTAAACCAGAAATATTAGAGCATAATTTATTAACTTTTGAATAAAGTTCAGTACTAATTTTATAAACATGTGGCTCTTTTGAGTGTTTCCCTCTTCCATAAGCAACAAAAGAATCACATCCCAATCTCTTCAACCCTTGATGTATGTCGAAAACAATTTTTCCCGTACTACCAACATTATAGACACAATTTACTTGAAGTATTTTCATAATTAAACAAATCTAAATATGCATTATATAAAAGAGAGCTTTGAATATTACTATCATGACAAAGTCTTGCTGTTTCTAATGCCTTCATTATGGTTTCTTCTCTTTTCCGTTCCGAAAATAAATACTCCATTAAAACTTCTTCTAAAATTTTACTTGAAGTTGCAACTGCTGCACACTTATATTTTATCAAGTGTTGCATTGAAGCAACTTCTACTGGAGCATAAGCAAAAAGACAAACACCACTAGCTAAACTATCTGCGATTTTTGTCGAAACAGAGAATTTTGTTCTTTCAACACTAATTGCATCGAAAGCTTCAACATGAAGAAGCATTAAAGATTGTTTCATAATGGAATAAACATCTGAACCACCTACAAAACCTTTAAAGCGAATAGAACTTACATTTTTAAAGCTATCTAAAATAAAAGAATCAGTGCATGAAGAATAAATCAATAGCTCAAAATTAGCCTTATGAGTTTCATTTATATGATCTAAAGCTTTACCTATCTCAATTAATGAGAGATAACGATTTAAATGCAAACTTCCTAAGTACACAATGCTTTTACTATTATTTTTTATTGGAACTGTACTTCTTTTAATATTTGCTGCTGTTGATAAGGTTAATGTTTTACACGCAAATTCATCAGAATAAGCTTTTGCTAAAGAATCACATATAGTAAATACTATCTTGGATTTTTCTAATAGTTTTCTAATATTATTCTTTAATTCTCTCTTATAGTATCGTGCCCAAAGTCCCTTACTTTCTGTAGAACTAAAATAAAAATCATCACAGATATAAGAACAAATAGGGCAATTAAGAAAATCTCCTATTTCTAATGCTAATTTATAGAAAAAAGGAGAAGCTCCTGGAGCAACAAAAAGCGCACTTATATTTTGTTCTTTTAACCAGCTTTTCAAATGTGAAGTATTCCAATGAGAACAAGTCCAAATAAAATTTCTAATGAGGATTTTTATAATTCTATGCTTACTTTTACTATAAAAAACTTTCTGATTTAAATTTTCATATAACGTATTATTTTCTTTAATTTCACTTAAATCTATCACACGACCAGCTTTATAAAAAGGGAAGATTCCCTTAAAAGCTTCCATATCAGTAATACGAAAATAACTACTACACTTTAGTACATTAGGTAGTGTTGGATAAATATACAACTGTACTATCTCTGAACACTTAAATTTTTCAAATAAGCCCAAAAACGTTTTTCCCATACTATTATAATCAGTAATAGGATTATGGCTTAAAATTAAAACTTTCATTTTTCCGAATTTAACCAGTTTACACAATCAAAGTATTTTTCAAAAATTCTAGTCCCCCATGGAGTACAGGATCTCAAAGAATCACCAATGGCAGATTTACCTTTAAACTCAGGAAGATAAACCAACCATTTATATTTCTTATTTTCTTTTGCTGAGAAACACACTTTTGGATATGGTAAACTATCAAAAATACACATATCCTCTTCTGTTTTAATAAAATTATCAGTCGATATTACAAAAATATGCTTTCCCGTAACTCTTTTAACACGTTTGCTCCAATCATGTATTAAATGCTCTTGATTTCTATAATGAACTCCTATAATTTCAATATCTCCACACATACAGCATGGATAACCTTCTTTTGTAATTCTGCCTGGTTCTAAAGGATAGTTTAAGTAAACGGACAAATTTGATATAAACTTTAAAAACTCTGGTATAACCTCAAATCCGCAACTAAGCTCTTCAGCGTCCTTCTTGCGTCTAAACGTCCTCT